>QXGG01286440.1_pt1 | contig 24691 bp, 26 predicted proteins | sample 1982491 | NCBI WGS metagenome assembly QXGG01 (sample SAMN09924614, study PRJNA488089) | Wastewater metagenome, whole genome shotgun sequencing project. | isolation source: South African research farm wastewater | place: South Africa: Irene, Agricultural Research Council, Animal Production... | reverse complement strand
CTCATGAGAAGTCACCCTGATTGGGAATGGCTTAAAGATAAGAAAGCCGAACTTGAAGCTAAAGAAAGAGAATTAGAGAAGGCGGCTATTAGTTTAGACTAAGATCTAGAAAGAGGATTCATGGAATGAAAAACGGCTTATATCTGAGTAACGGCTATATGTCTGATATGCTGGTTATTGATGAGCGGCTGACAGACTTAGAAAATACACTTGACTCTGTATTAGACAGACTATCAAAGCTAGAAGTTGAAATGCTAGAAAAGAACAAAATTAAACGTGAACCATCAGAAATTTTCACATAATGCGGCTTTGTTTGTCTATAATAATAATATAAATCAAAACAGACAAGAGGTTAAAATTATGAGTTGTACAATTAAAGATATAGTTAAAGGTAATATGGACACCAGACATGAAAGACAGACAAAACAATATATTAATCTTATTGGCGGACTCTGTTCGAAGTCAGTACGTGAAAACCCATTAGCATTCAGACGAGAAGTAAGCCGCAATGCTAAAGTGATTATAAACAATCGGAAAGAAGAAGCTAAATACCGTAGATTAAAAGCGGCTTTATGCTTTTAATATGCTATTCTTAATGTAAATAGTCATAATACATGCTCCTTATTAAGGCTAGAGGATAACGATTCTCTAGTCTTTTCAATTTAAAAACTAAGACAAAGTACGAATAAACTCTTTAAAAAAGTTATTGGAAACAGACCGGGGAAATAAAAAGTCCCCGGTTTTTAATTATAGGTGTCATAAGCTTTAAAAAAACTAAAAAAAAATTAAAAAAAAATTTAAAAAATCCATAAATTCACATCACAGGCTGCTATTCTTCAAGGTATAAATTAAAATTGAGGTGTTACAAAATGACTAAAAGACTAGCTAATAAATTTATCAAGCTCACTTTTGAGCATATTCACAATATTGATGACCTTGCTAAAGCTGTTGAAATAGTAGAGAAGCTTTCAGTCTATACAAAGGTTGAACAAAAGCTTAAAGTAGAAAAAAACACAGATACAGAAACTGCAAATGATACAGACCAGTTAACCCAGTCTGCTGATAATGCTGATAATGCTGATAATGCTGATAATGCTGAATGTCATGGGCTCTTTGATGATGAACCTGTACCAGAAGAACAAAATTCTATTGAAGAGTCTAAACAAGGAGAAACTAAACCTATGCCAACATCGGTTGTAAGAAGAATTCCTACATTAGCTGAACAGGAAGCTGATAATGCTATGCGTAAGTCTAAAGAAGACTTTTTTCAGGAATTACCGCCATTGCCTGAAAGAAGCGATGTTGAGAAAGTAAAGACCCAGCCTATGCCTGTAGAACCAAAGATTGATCTCACTGACTCAGATTCATTTGCAAGTTTCATGCCACCATTGCCTAAAAGAGCTGATAATGAAAAGGAATCACTTGAGCCACCAGCAGTTAGAGAGAAACCTGCAGATGAGAAACTAAAGAGGCTGATGGAAGCTGCACCAAACCTGATGAGCGAACCTGCATGGCATACGTTTGAGGCAATGTATAGAAGAGGCCAAACATACGAGGAGATGAGGAACACCTGGGCATACTTTGCCCGAACTCAGCCTGCAGATTGGCAAGAACTCCCAGAATGGGCTACTGCATAATGCTATTCTTTAAAGTATAAATTCATTATTATCCATATACATAGATTTGACTGTCGAGATGACAGACTAGGCGTTTAGACTAATAAAGTCTAGCGCCTTTTTTATTTCAGAGGAGAATATAATTATGGCTAAATTGACTAAATTAGAGCGTCAGATCATGGAAAAGTTCATGGCACTTCATCGGTTCAGAGTAGCAAAAACTGAAGAGGAAAGAGAGGCTGCGGTTAAATATGCGCAGGAGTATTGCGAGAAATATAAATTAAATTATAAACGCGAATTTTCACATTTGTACTGAGTAGTTATCTATATTATAATATATAGTGAGGAAAGAAAAGAAAATGACAAAAGAAGTAAAAGTTTTGGAAAATGAGGTTACATTGATTGGCAAAACGTTCAATGTATATGGAACAGTGGAAGAGCCATTGTTTAGAGCAAAAGATGTTGCAGACTGGATTGAACATTCAGATGTCCATAAAATGGTTCAATCTGTTGATGAAGATGAGAAGGTTAGGAATAATGTTCCTACCCTTGGCGGTAATCAAGAAGCATGGTTCCTTACAGAAAACGGCGTATATGAAGTATTGATGCTATCACGTAAGCCAATAGCCAAAGAATTCAAGAAAGAAGTAAAGAAAATGCTTCACGCTTTGAGAACAAAGAAAGCAGCTCTTATGCCAACAAATTTTGCTGATGCACTTGAAGCATATGCTAAAGAGGTTAGAGCAAGAGAAGAGGCCCAACAAGCATTATTTGCGGAAACTCAACAGAAACTCGCAGTACTAGAACAATATCAGACTGAAAAGGCAGAACATCAAAAGGATAAGGAGTTAGTTACGCATAAATATCTGACTGCTACTCAGATAAAAGAAATTATACGGAAAGAATACGGAAAGAATATTGTTGTATCTAAAGCTGTAAAGAGAATACCTTTAGACGACAATGATATTCTGTATAAGCCATTTAGAAACGAAAACTTCACAGGTCAGCAGCCGGTATATCATCCGAATGTGTTAGATAAAATCAGAGAAATATTGAACTAAACAATAAGAGCATATGTTATTAAGCATATGCCTTTCTAATTACTATTACACTTTCACTTACAAACACTTACTTACTTATTTACTTACTTATTATTATTATTCATATTACTATTTCACTTATAAACACATATACTTATTTACCTATAGCAAACACATTCGCACAACTACAAAACACTTTTCAATTAAGACTAATATTAGTATAACACTATGAAAACTAACAGGAAACATATATGGACGACTTTATTACTAATATTGGGATTATCGGTTTTACGGCCCTGTCAATCTTATTCGCAGGACTTTCAGCATATTTCGCTATCAAAAGAAGAAATAAACACACTAACAACAACAGTTCAGGAACAGCACAAAGCGATAGAGAATCAAAGATTGATTATACAAAGCTTGAACAACTCTTTAAGGACTCAATCAAAATCTTATCGAAAAAAGACAATGGTGGCTCTGACAATAGCAATTCCAATTAGTTTTGCTGCTGGATTAACTACAGGCATTATTTTAATGTGTAATCGGTAGGTTTAAGTCCATAAAGGAGTTTTTACATGGGAAATATAGGCACTTTATATAAAGGAAAAAAGAGACCTGCAGAGGCCGTTGCTAAGCAGAAAGAAACAAGAGCATTAAATCAGAGTATTAAACTTGCGATATACGATGAACTGAAAAAGCAGCTGTTAAATGGAAAGACACCCTATTATCAAGACTTTATTCAGAAATATCTAGATAAGGCTAAAGCAGACCCTAACTCTAGGGCAGCTCAGACAGTAGCAGATACAATATTCCAGACTGAGATTTTAAGCATGCTGGACGAGGCTCATGAAAAAGAAATGGCCAATGACAGGGAATTTATGCGATACAAGCTTATAAAGCAGTTCTTCAAAGAGCAGCGTGAAGTTATTTACGAGGTTAACCATAGTAAGAAGATAATCGCATGCTGTAGTAGACGAGCCGGTAAGACAGACCTTGCTTCAGGTGCTATTGTATCATCTGCTATGACACCAAATTCCAGAATAATATATATAAACCTCACACATACAAATGCAATTAATCAGATATTTGATAATGTAGTAGAAAGAAGTGAAGCAGCTGGCTTAACAATTTCATCAAGCTCTAAGTCAACCGGAGATATAGCCTGGCATAACGGGTCTAGCCTTCGTATAGTCGGTAACTCTAATAATGCAGAGGCTGATAAATTGCGCGGTGAGAAGATGGTAAGCCTTATAGTAATAGATGAGTTTTTTCATCAGAGAAACCTTGAATATGCGATAAACGAGGTAATATCACCTCTTATGCTTGACAGAAAAGACTCTTGTATGCTATGTCTAGGAACACCGCCTAGAATTCCTCATACATTCGGAGAGAAATGCTGGAATGAGCAGGGCTGGACAAGATTCCACTGGACATTTAGAGAAAATCCTTATATACCTGATGCTGATGCATTTATAAATGACCTGTGTAAAAGTAAAGGCCTGACAATAGATGCGCCGTTTATCCAGCGTGAATTCTTTGGTATTATTGGCTCTTATGATACGGAATGTATGGTATTTAAGGACTACAAGACTATAAATAGTGATATACCTGAAAGATTCGACAAGATTTATATAGGCGTGGATTTAGGATTTGAAGACGATAACGGTATAGTAGCATTGGCTTATAATAAGAATAAGCCAGCTTATGTAATCTTTGAAGATAAATTTAATCATGCGCCTGTTTCAGAAACTATTAATAGAGTAAAAGAAATATATAATAAATGCCGTAAAATATCAGATGATGTTGCTATTTATTCTGACTGTAATAACAAGGAACTTGTTTATGAGCTATACAGTGTTCAGCATTTGCCAGCGTTTACATGTTATAAGCATGACAAAGCTATAGCTATCCAGCAATTGGCTGAATGGTGTAGAACTGGAAAGATAAATATCCCGGCTAATGGTTTCTTGTCTGATGAATTTGAGCGTATTCTTTATAAACGTGATGATGAAGACAATATCATACCAGAAATTGATGATGAAATATTTCATCCTAATATCATGATGGCGTTATTATATGCCTCAAGACAATACTGGTATGATATTGGAAATGAACTTGGTGGTGAAAGCCAAGTTAAGAAAGATAATTGGGCAGGGCTCCCAGATAACAGTTTATCTGATGGACTTACACCTGTCGAGATCTAGGCATATACGCAGAACATTGTTATCCATAAAGAAGCTGTCATACGGGAAATAGCGCAATGCTATCTTAAAATAAATATCAGACTTATTTCTACTTTCAACTGTAAGATACTGAATTTGTCTTTTCCTACAGAATTCTATAAAGGCAATAATGGCATCTATCAGAGAAATCTGATACTCATCAGATACTTTTTCCATAAGTATATTATTGCCTTTCTTGAATTGTACTGCAAACATATAATTTCCGATTTGTACTGACAGGCTGTTTTCTAGTTCTTTATCTGTGATATAATTCATTGTCTAGTTTCTCCACTATTCGATCTTCAAAAGTATTGTCATATAATTCATATAAACCCTCTATATTTTCTAGGTTTATTTCTTTTTTAGGCTTTTTGAATATAGTTCCTACACATGCATTCCAGACCATAGCCTTAGGAAAATCCTTACGGTATGGCTGATGATGCTTCTTGTAGAATCTGCTTGTGCCGTTTTTGCTGTTGATATATCTTGATATGAGTTTACAAACTACGTCTTTTGTAAGCTCATCAATGTCCTCTGTAGAATAATAACTTATAACGCCTTTTCTACTGAGAATTTTCCTTATAGTACAAAAGGCAAGATTATTAAGGTAGGGCCAGAAAATATCATGTAGAATACTATTAGCAACTTTTTCATCTGGCTCATTATTAAAGTTATCTTGAGCAGCTATAAATTCTTCATCTGTTATAAAAGACACGGGTCGATCTCCTGTTTTTTAACTGTACGCAGCCTGATTGTAGTTCCGTCACGGGTAGTAACTGACACTTCTAAGTCAGGATTGCTGTTTACTCTCTGAATCAGTTCTTCAAGAAAAGCCCAGTCAGTTTTATGATTTATCAGGGTCTCGTAAGCCTTTTCCTCTCTTTTTCTGTCTTGTCGTAATTTCTGTAACATTTCACGTTCTATTTTAGAAAGCATATTATATTATTTTCACTCCTTTTTCAATAAGCAATTTATAATAGCTAAGCGGCGGGTCAAGTAAAACTCTATGGCTATTAAGCATATATTCAATCCGGTTAAGTTCATCACGTGTAATAGAGCCGCCTTTTCTTATTAAGTTTTTAAGTCTATTATAATCTCGTAATTCTGATTTGTTTAGACTGTCTAGAAAATAAATGTTTTTCATTTTGTGTTCTCCTACTATAATTAGTCGGTTTTTTAGAAATAGCCTCTTATAATGTTTTAAGACTAATATAATTAAATTAACAATTATAGGAGAAATAAAAGATGCAAGGAACATTGAATGCCAGCATTTCAAGTAATAATGCAGCTTATGCCAGAATTAAATCACTTGAAAAAAAGCTGGAGGCGCTAACAAGCGAAGTCAACGTTGACAGTTCGCAGATAGAAGCAATACAGCAAGAGATTGCAAAATACAAGGCTGATATGTCAGCTAATGTAACGGCTGATAATATCACAGCTACAACTAATCTTACAAGCAATGGCAGCACACATTTAAAAACACTTACGGCTGATGAACGCATTACAGCTGTTAAAGGTATTGATGCAGAGACAAACATTGTCGTTGGAAAAGATGAGTCTAAAACAGAGATTACAGGTAATAAAGTACAGACTTCAGAAGTCTCAGCAGCCGTAATTTCAGCAAACGGAAAAGTCTCAGCAGGACGGTTAGAAACGCCCGAAGCCTCAATAAATAGTCTTGAAGTAACAGGCAATACTACTATAAATGGTACAATTGCTACTGTAGGAAAGGCTTCTTTTAATGATGTTGAAATAAATCATGACTTGCTTTTCCCAAAAGTAGACTCTAATATTACTGGTGAATACTTAAATATTCATGCCAAAGATGCTGCTTTTACTGGAAATTTACAGGTTGAAGGACCTGCTGTTATTGGCGGCTCTTTAGTTTGTAAAGATACCCTTGTTGCAAAAAACATTATGGGTAATCTTCTGATTAAAGATATGAATGTTAATAGTATTGCTGTAAAAAACTTAACTACAGATAATCCTGTATTAAGTAATCGGGCTGTAGGATATGACAATACAGGAAAATTAATACCTATAAAAGCAACTGGCGGAGGATCCTCTGGCGTTGCTGAAGCAGTTGAGACGGAAGCTATCAATCCTGATTTAAAATCTTACCCAGTATATGAGACAATAGACCCTAATAAATATGTAGTTTGTTCAAATAAAGCAGACGATGACACATACAGAGTAGTAATGTTTGACAGTGAAACTAATACAACTACAATGGCGCTTTATCACTGGTCAACAGGCGAAATAGAGACATTAGCTTCTTTAACTGGCCTAGTACCACAGGCTGGTAGTGGATTTACTAATGTGGCACTTGATAATGACAAAGTATACTATGTAGAAATCGCAGATTTAAAAAGTATTAAGTGTTTTAACTATACTGACAAGACAACAACTACAGTATATACCTCAACAGATTTAGAATTTTATGCATTCAATACTTTTGCACCTTATGTAGTAGGATATGGAATATCTTTTGCACTTTTTGGAGATGCAAGAACTACTGGCGAAGTAGTGAGCGCTTTTAATATAAAGCGAGTGGTAAGACTTGATAATGGAAGCGTTGTAGCTGAAGATGCGGAATACGTTAAAACTGGAACATATGGTGGTATACTTATACCGACTGACTTAAATAATTATGGAAACGCATCTTATATTATTACAGAAAACAATAAAGCTTACTGGTCTATTAATACTACTGTTGAGAGTAGTAATTCATTTAAATTCAACTATACTGATGGCGCAACAGGCAATACAGTTACTTCTGAATTAAGCAATATGACTCCATCATATTTTCCACAGAATGGAAGAGGAATCTTCGATGGAGTAGTTGATGGGGTTGGCAGTATGTACCTGACACAGTCTTCTGATAGTGCTAATACTATATATGTTGTCAATGCAGACGGGTCTACAACTCTAGTAGAATCTGCTAAAATCAGGTCAAATAAAGTAAGCCTTAATTTTAAATATGACCAAGATTTTAACTTACAAATATGTGATGAGACTGATAATTTGATTATAAGCATACCTGGCTATAACTATTTGAACTTCACAGGATTTGATACTTCATATACTTGTTTGTATTACAATTTTATATGTCCTCCTTATAAAAAACTGCAGAATGTTTTAATAAACAGCTCTACTGTGGCACTTGAAAGAGTAGATATTAGTATAAAAGATTCGCCTATAGCTATAGATGGAAAATACTATATTAAAGGTGTATGCTATGATTATGTTCTTTCAGCTGAGACAGATATTGAGAATCTTCTTAAGGAATTATATCAAAATACAGACTTGCATCAGGATAACTCAGCTATGTATAAAGATATAAGCATTTACCTTAAAGACGGAACATATTTACTTAGAAATTCTATTATAGAACCTATCAGGCATATGAAAACTTTATATGGACTTCATTTCTATGGTGCTAGCAAAAAAGGTGTAGTCATAAAGACTCTAGGATTTGACATAGCTACTAATGGTACCGCCAAGTTTACATCAAATCCACTTTTTGGAAAAAGCTCTTTTGAGAATTTATCTATACAGATAGAAACGGGTCAGTTTAGCACTGAAGCAGACTTTAGAAACTGCGACATTACTAAAACTTGTAATGGACCTGAATTTCCTTTCTATGGATATTCATTTGAAAATTGTAACCTTACAGCAAATGGTACAATAAATCCTGGTGCAATTGGCTTCAGGAAAAAGTATGATACTGCTGTTTTTGGTGGAACAGACCCTGGTACTGTAGCTATAATCAGAGCTCAATTTGTAAGAGACTGCACTATTTATTTAGGCAATTTAAACATAGTAAATGCAAGTGCAAGCGCTTATGAAAATGACCTATATATTATGGTTCCGCTTAGAATACCTAGTGATGCAGCATTTGAGAGAAATACATTTGATGATGTTAAAAGCTATACACAGCAATCATTGAACTTAGCTGCATTACCAAAGATTGTTAGTAATGGTCAGGCTTCTCCTAGAGGTTACTGGACTTGGGACGGAGTTAGAGGAAACAGATATACAGGTAATAAGCTTGATTTGTTAGATGCAAAAGTTGAAACGTTTAAACTTAATGGCACTTCTACTTATGTATTAGTTCAACAGTCAAGTATACCTGGTGTAGACGACCTGCTTACTAACGATTTTGCTACCGTAGTAGCATCAAGCTAATAAAAACAAAAGCTGCCCTAAAGATAATTTAGGGCAGGACTTTATTATAAAAAGGAAATATTAGAAATGAAAACATTAGACAAGATTAATAATCTAAAAAACCAGTATAGCAGCCGTTTTATAAAATATCAGCGTAATCTGAGAAAATATTACAACTGCCCTAACATAAGCCTGGACAGTATTAGACAGTCAACTGCTGTTGGATTAATGCTAGATGGCAATGGCTTCGCAGCTACAGCATTGGCCAAACCAAGCATAAATATTATAATGTCTATTATAGACACTTTGACATCTAAAATTGCTACTATGAAAGCCAGACCTTTTTTCAATACAGTTGATGGCACATATGCAGACAGACAGTATGTAATCCAGGTGCAGAAATACTTTGACACTTATTTTGACAGGGAATATGTTAGCTCTAAAATTGTGTCAGCTTTCAAGAATGCGTGTATATTTGACACGGGATACCTTTTTGTTGAAGATGGCCATATATTAAACTTACTTCCATGGCAGGTTTATATTGACAGAGCAGAACAGACATATGGTAAACTGACACAGATATATTATGAAAGAACAGACTATCCTGTCAGTATGTTACCTGACAATGTGAAGAAAAAGATTGTCAACAAGTCTATTGTATATTGCAGTTATGGCATTTATATAGACCTTAATGAGCAGAAGCGATATTTTATAGTTAATAATAGGGTCATATATGATGAAACTATAGACCTTATGAGAATACCGTTAGTTACACTCCAATACAGTAAAGATATTTATGGAAACAATTCAGCTTCTATTGTAGATATTCTGTATACAATACAAAGCCAGATCGATATGATTGCTGAGAAAATTTCAGCAGCTGCTGAGCTTACTCCGGCTAATACAGTATTTGTTCCTGAGGGCTCTTCTATTAAAGCAGGACAGCTTAACAATGGCGTCGGAAATATTTTAACATACAAGCTTAGCCCTAATATGACAGGAAGCCCTGTTACTATAGCTACGCCTACATTTATAGACGGTCAATATAGTGCTTTATTAGAGGAATATATTAATAAAGCTTATGAATTAATTGGCGTCTCTCAGCTTTCAGCTACAAGCAAAAAACCTGTAGGACTTGACTCGGGTATAGCATTGTCTACTATGGAGAATATTGAGTCAGACAGATTCCAAGTACAATGTGATAGTGTAATACATACATATGTGGAACTGGCTAAAATGTGTATAGAGGTAAATAAAGGGCTTATTCTTCCTGAAGACAATAACAGGTTTGAAGGAACATGGGAAGATGTAAGAGAGGCTGCTTGGAAATTTAATATTCAGTATAGCGCAGCAGACCTTATCTCAAAGGACCCTGCAACTAAACTCCAGACAATTCAACAGTATATACAAATGGGAGCCATTTCTCAGTCACAGGCGATTCAGTTACTTGAAATACCAGACCTTGAAGCAGGATATTCTCTTGCTGGAAATGCAACTTCTGCTGTACACGCTATTATCAATGACTGCCTTACAAAGAAAGACTTTGATTATGAAGTGCCTAGCTATGTACCATTCACTTTACTTAAAGAAGAGATTGTCAATGTTCAATTGTCATTAAAAGGTGCTAACAGAGTAGATAATCAGCCTGATATTGACAAATTGCAGAAACTCTATGACAAAGCTGCTGAGCTAGAGCAGACTGTTATTCAGGCATCTCAGCCATCTCAGCCATCTCAGCAGACTGAGGGGTCTATAGACACAAGTGGATTGAACAATATGCCAACAACGGACCTTGATATGAATTCTAGCTCAGATAAAAACGGAGCATGGTCAGGAACTTATGACAGGAACCCTGAAAATTTCTAAATTTAAAAGGAGAATAAAAAGATGATTAAAAACCGCAAGTTTATATTATTTCTAGTATCATTGGTTGCAATTGTAGCTCTCAGTATTTTCGGAAAAGACTCAGCCAGTGTTGTCACTCTGTTTGGTGTCTATTGTGCAGGTAATGTTGGAGCAAAAGTGTCAGCTAACCTAAAAAGGAATGAGAACTAATATTCATAAAAGGGATATGTATGGACTTTATTAAAAGCAACTTAAATTTGATTATTTATATCATAGGCCTTATCGGAGTTTATGTGGCTGATCATTACAAGATAGTTGCATTAGAAGAGCGCCTTGATAAAACAGAAGGAAAATATGATATACTAGACCGCAAGATTGATAAACTCAATGACAGCGTGATTAGACTTCAGACAATTATAGAGGAGAAGCTTAAATGAGCGAAAAAGATAATGAATATGCACTAGATACATTTACAGAAACTGCAAAGAAGGACCCGCTTAGACTTCTTGATGTAGAGAACGACACACAGATGCTATTATCCAAGTTAGGTGCGCCTTCTGAGACAGAGAGAGCACGTTCTAATTATAACAAGCTGGTTTATAATGAACCACGCCCTGTAACGCATCATTTAACAGAGTTCATAGGACGGCTTCTGCCTAATCTAGCTGCTGTCGGTGGAGCAAAATTAGTTAAATTGACAGGAAGCGCCTTAAAGAAAGGTGGAAAAGACTTTGTTAAAAAACTTGCTACTGCCAAACTGAAAAGAGCAGCTCTTAAAAAAGCTCAGAAAGGCCTTGGAACTGAAGACAAAACATTAATAAAGAATCTTACAGCATATTTTAAAGATAAACCACAGGTAGTCCGTGATACTATAGATATATATGAAAAAAACGGACTTAAGACAATGGCAGATAAAATAAGGGCATTTGATACAACTATTGATGGCGTAATTCACAGTAGATTTAAGAATATACCTGGTGATCTTACAACAAAATATAATGCAATTCTTAACGACGTGCCAGCTCTATCTAAACAAACCAAGATTCCTGAAGATGAGATTGTCAAAGCAATCAAGAGAGAGGCTGACAGAACGTTTAAAGAGCCAAAGTTTAGAGAGCTTAATTTTAAAGATAACCAGTTTGCTGATATGAGAGATAACCCTGGTTTATACAAAGGGTTAACAGATGAAGAGACCGATATTTTATTTAAAAACAGAAAAGACAAGTATCTTGACATTGAAAAAAGCACTGCTTTTTTTAACACAGGACTAGATAATGTCGTTTATGCTACAGGTGATGAACTTGTGCCTGATATTATAAAGAAAGCCCCTAAATTCTTTGGAAAAGCAGGCGCAGCAGAGGTCAAGCTGCATGCTCCTAGATTAGCTGACTTGGTACATGATAAAGTATTTTATCAAAAGCCAGTAGAAAAAGAATTCAAGAAATACACATTTGATAAACAGCCTGATACACATCCTGTTCTAGACCTTATTGGTGACATTATCGGCGTAGATTATTATAATCCTAACAGATGGAATAAGGAAGACGTAGATTGGTTCTTGAACAAGGCTTATGAAAAAGGCTTATTTTCTAATAAAGACTGGACTAGATGGACTCCAAGGCAAAAGGTACTAAAGATGAAAGAAATTGTAGAGTCTCCTATGGCTGCTAACTTTATGAAAGAATTGAGAGGAACAAAATAATGGATGAATTTGTTAAATGGTATTTTAGTGATGCTAATAAAGCAATTGATGAGAATGATAAAAAAGCAACCAAGGACGCTTATGATAATGGAAAGATAACCTTGGATCAGCTGAAAGGCGGCTCTATCTGGAAACGTAATAAAGTAAACCAGATGAAACCAGGTAAAATTACAAGATTAAATGATGACTTTATAGGTTACCAGGCTGCTATATATCAGAAAAAACAAGCTGAAGAGAATGCTAAAGCTGAAGAAGCTAAAAAAGCTGAAGCAGTAAAGAAAGTTGAAGCAGTAAAGAAAGCTGAAGCAGTAAATAAGCCTCAGACTCCTAAAGATGATTCTGAAAAACAGGACGCAACATCAGAAAACCAGGACACAGCATCAACAAAACAGGATGCAGCTTCAGCTTCAGAAGACCTCAGAGATATTATGGAGACAGCAAATAATTATGCTGATGTAAAGCCAACAGTTAAGGTTTCGCCTTTCTTTTGGAAGAATATTGACTATATGCTTGAGAATGATAAATCTGCAGCTATGAAAGAAGAAGACTCTGCTAAAAAGCAGGAACTTTTAAAGAAACTTAAATCACAGAAAGCTGAGCTGTATGCAGATCATATTTTGAAGTCATTAGCCAATCTTGCTTATTCAACATCTAACTGGACAGGCGCCGAAGCAGGACATAACCCGGCGCACGAAATGACCTCTTCACAAGCTGACCTGTACAAGAATATCCAGAACCAGGCTTATGCTAACCAGATAGGTAAAATTAAAGACTACGATATTAAGCAGCAGACTGACAGAGCAGACACTGTAAATACAGTATTTAATGAGTATCTTAACCGTCAGGTAGCCGCTAAATGGAAAGCATGGTCTAACGATTCTAGATTTAAAGACGCTAAAGGTAATATAGACTATATCAAAATGTTTGACAGTTTGGATATAGAGGAAAAACAATATCTTAATGGCCTCATGAAATCTAAGCTTGCCAGTCTTGATGAAAACTCTTCTATAGAAGATGTAGCTAAGGCATTTGCTGGATCTAAGCTTGGACCAATAGCAACCGAAGTCTTAAAAGGTGCAGTTGAAGCTACCGGATCTGGTATTCAGAAAGCATTTAATTGGCTTAAGGACAGACTATGAGAATAACTGAAATTATAAAGAAGACTAATATTAATAAAGACAAACCTAAGCCGCCTGCTGTAAATGTAGAGCAGCAGAACTTTGTCAATATTTTAATGGGAGAAAAACAGCCTAATGGAAAATGAAAACATTGTAGAGGCTCTTAACTTTCTTAAAGACCGTATTGAAGAGGTAAACACTAAAGTTGACCAGCTTAATGAAGTTCTTTTTAAGCAGGTATTAGAGCCAGCAGAAGAAAGCCTTATGAAGGCAGACTATGAAGACTTCTCAGAAAGATATGGAGAAAAACTTGGCCCTGTATTAGACCAATATAGAGCTATATATCCGTATGAAGAAGATCCGATGAAACAGATTTATGATGAGTCAAAGAATGTCCCTGATGAGGAGGCATTTGTCGCACAGGTAGCTGAAGCTTTGTCAGAAGAAATAGACAATATCAAGAAATCTCTTGGTATGCCAGATGCTGAAGTTAAAGACGTTGATGTAGCTGAAGGAACAGTAACTCTTGAAGATGATAACCAGACTGCTAAAGTTGAAAGCGAAGAGCTTAAAGATGCAGTTGAGGAAAAACCAGAAGAGACAATAAACTCTCCGGAAGAAATTAAAGCATTTGAAAAAAAGCTTGAGGCCTATTTATGAGTTTGTTAGCTAGAGTATTAGACCGTCTTAAAGGTGATAATAGCGATAATGAAGAACAGTCAGTTAATTTTAATTCAACTGCTATTGCTAGAGCACGGTTTAATCCTCGCAACAAACATTTGTATATTCAATATACGTCCAGCCCAAAAGAATATGTATTCAAGGCTAATAAAAAAACATGGAACGACCTTTTGAATTCTTGGTCTAAAGGAAAGTTTACACACTATATCTTAAAACGTTATAACCAAGCGCCAAGAAGATGGTATTAAAGACTAATATTAATATTAATAAACAGGAGAATAATTAATGATTACACAAGACAAAACAATCGAAAGCTTGCTCAAGGTTAAATATCGTAAAGAAGGCCCAGCAAACTTAATGTTTAAGAATGATCCTCTTTTGAAGATCATCAAAAAAGAGAATGTAGAAGGTAAATCTTACAACTTCTCAGCTATCTACTCTAGAGGCGGTGCTGTTTCGTCTAAATACTTGACAGCAAAAAAAGCAGCTAATGAAAATGTTAAAGCAGCAGAATTCGCAGTAACACCTGGTGAACTTTATTCTGTTTGTAACTACACAAATAAAGAAGTTGCTGCTTCTAAAACTAATGAAGGCGCTTATATGCCAATCGCAGCTGCTAAATTCTTTGCATCTACAGAAGCTTTCAGAAAAACACTTGCTTCTACTTTGTATGGCCGTGGCTATGGTGAAATCTGTAAATTCGGGTATACCACAGCTATTACAGCTGGAACTCCATTTGATGCAGTATTGCCATCATCAGCTCTTCAGGTAATTGACATTGGTTCAATGCTTGTAGTAAAACCTTCAGTTGATTCTGCTACAGTATCTGCACATTTGACAGTAACTGCTATTGAAGACTCTACTAATACAGTAACATTTACTTCAGATACTGGCATAACTCCAAATGCTACAGATATTCTCGCATTTAACGGCTGTATGGACGCTTCTGGTGCTCCTCTTGCTCCTATGGGACTTGCAGGTTGGCTTCCAACTATTGGTAAACGTGCTTCATCTGAATGGAAAACTTACATCAAAACTCCTTTCTTTGGAATGGACCGAAGCTCAGCTCCTTCAAGAATGGCAGGTAATTTCGTAGATGGTACAGGTGATGCTGACAAAATCAAGACACTTATGAAGGCTCTTAAAATTGTAAGCCGCAAAGTAGGTGATTCTGCTGATGTACGAGTTATCCTTAATGATAATGACTACGAAGATGTTGTAAACCTTATCGAAAAAGGTTCAACATACTTCTCTAATATGGACAAAACTGGTAAGAAAGCTGCTAATGTAGGAATCGGTTCTGATAACATCACATTAGCATTTGCTCGCAACTGGTTCGACAAGATCGTAGTTGCACCTGCATGTCCAGCTGGAAGATTCTATGTACTCGACCTTAATTCTATTCAGCTTAACTGTTACTTTAACGGTGCTGCTATTGATGATGGACTCGATAACTCTAAACCAGACCCAATGACAGCTGATTTGAGAGCAGACGATTACAGCCCACTTATTGATGACTTTATTTCTGCTATTCCTTCAGAATCAGATGCCGGAATTGGAACTACAATTGCTCTCAATTTCCTTGGTTCAGTTGCTGTTACTGATGCAAGTAACTGTGCTGTTGGCCTCTTTGCAGATGCTAATGATATTGAATAACAAGTTAAAAAAGTAAACTTTTGACTTAAAAGCTGCTCTCTTATATAGGGCAGCTTTTTTAATTTATAGACTAATATATTTAAAATAATAAAAGAGGAAAATTTAGATATATGGCAAAAGGAAATATGGCATCGATGATAATAGGAATGGTAGGTGATGCTCTTCGTGGGACAAGCAATTCCTGGAAAAACGCACAGATAAAAGATGATGGATCAGCGCCTGATTTTACTCCTGAAAAGGCTAATGAGGGTGTTACATTTGCAGATCAGTTTAATATGGGTGGCAATGGTAAAGGCTTATCTGAAAATATCAGCGGTATCATAAATATGGTAAAATCAGCAAAAGCAGCAAAAGCAGCAAAAGCGGCTTCTGATGAAAATGCTAAAGATGAGATTAGCACAGATAATGTAGGTGATGAGCTTATTGAAGAAATGGCACAGGTAAAACCGTTTCACTTTTACTATAAACCAGAAGTAGCTGAAATTGATGATACAGGCTCTATTGATTCAGACCCGCATATCGGAATAAAAGCTCAAGATTTAGAATCGCAACCTTTACTTAATTCTATTGTCTCTGAAAATGACAGTGGCTTAAAAGAGATTGATATTAAAGAGATGACGCTTGCTAACTCAGCTGCAATCTCTGCGCTTATAAATAAACTTAAAGATTTAGGAGTATTAGATGGCAACTACAGATAGATATGAAGACGCAGCCAAAAGCTATAAGGATGCAATGAATAAATATTCCGGTGAAGAAGGCTGGAACTTGGCTAAAAAACAGGGTAAAGAATACCAGGACCAACTAAGTCAGCAGGCAAAAGCAAATGCCTATAAAACTTCAAGGTCTGCCGGTTATGGAAAAGCGTTATCTGGTGCACTAGGCTCACAGGCTGGAAAAGATGCTGCTGTTACAGGTATGGGACAAGGTACACAAGCAGCTCTTACTAATAACCAGAATACATTGTCAGCAGCAGCTCAGAACTACATGAATCAGGCAGATACAGCCAAAAACATTTACAATCAGAGAATGGGTATTACATCAGGTATTACAGGTACTCTCGGCAGTTTCTTGAGTGCTATCTCTGATGAAAGAGCCAAAGAAGAAATCCCGCAGAAAAAAACCTGGGAGGAGATAAATGCTGCATTACAAAGCAAGTGATATTATAAAACGCGCAAAAGACATAGCTGATTTAAGAGGTACAAACTTTATCTCAGATGAAGAATGCTTAAGCCTTTTAAATGAAAGCTGGACAAACATATACAGTAAACTTATAACTCTTAATGATAAAGCTTTCTTAAACAAGATAGAAATTTTCAGAGGTGAAAATACACTTCCTGAAGATTTCTATCAGCTGGGATTCGTTGTGGACAGATTTAATCAGCCTATAGAAAGATTTACAGTAGGGTCTTTAGGAAGCTGGTATGAATTGGTAAACGGCAATATTCAGTTAAATAATTCTGACAGAGCTTATTTATACTATTACTCTATTCCTGTGACACTGACATTTCCAAAGCCTACAGTACATAATACTGTTACCATTACTGATGGCAGCCTTTTTCCAGATACGCCGTTGTTTTATTGCAAACCATGGGAAAAGCTTATAGCTGCTAATGGTACTTACAGCTATAAATCAAGTAAATTTAAAGAATGGTTTGGAAATGCTACACAGGGTATATTAGATAAAAGTAGCTCAGATAATAATATTTATAATGTTTTAGTAGATTATAACGGTAATCAGGTGGTATATCCAGTTGCTAAAAAGACAGCTGAAAGTTCAACTATTACTACAGCTTATTACAGACTGGATGGAGAAGATATTAAAGTAAAACAGACATCTTCAAATACTGATGAAAATGGGTCTAGAATATATAGTAAAGTATATTATCACAAAGGTGATAATGACTGGGCTGTGTTAGATTTACAATCACATGAATATTATCAAATAAAGACTGAAGATAACACTATTCCTTTAAGTCCAGCCAGTTCAGGAAATTTAGAGGACTTTGAAGAAGTTGTTGATGGTCATATTTATACAGAAACATATGACGGCTATTTCTTAGACGGTAACCTGATTAAACCCAAGATAAATACTACAGCTTACAGATACCGTACAGGTGTAGTTTTCGGAGTAGACTATAATACTGGTTACGGGGCTATTCTTGGGGATGCACAGAATATATATTCTATTTTCCCAGATACAGAGCTTAATTTCCCAAATAATCTTTATTATAACATTCTGTCATATCAGCTAGCTTTGGCTTTTGCCTGCAAACAGTCTAAAGAAACGGTCTGGATTGAAAAGCAGCTGGCAAGTAACTGGGAAACATTCTTTGACACACTTAACAGAGATTGTTTCGGGCAGTCACATGTGATAAATACTTACCGAGGAACTTATGTCTAAGACAAAAACAACTATAGTAAATGCGGACCTTTTAAACAGTAAGATAAATACAGAAAACCTTAACAATGTCTATCCTATAGATACACCAATTTTCAACAAGCTAGGGTCTATTCCTAATAGCCTGGGAAAACTGACAAGCTATGATATGTCATGGATGAATGGATCTTTCAGAAAGCTTAATGATACCGGGTATATAGACTATATCAACGGGACTCTTGAAGATGAAAAAGGCAACAAAGTACCTGTAGTAAATCCCGTACAGACAGAAGATACGGTTTTACCAAGTAAATTTCTGGATATAACAGAACACTATTATTTGGCAAGTAATGGCTTATATAATAACAGAGGAACTAAATTAGCATCAGGCTCTTTTAACAATGAATGGTCTATATATGAGTTGACACCTGAGAGAGTTCTTATTATTAAAATAAATTCTGACACTACTCAGATACGGTTATACATAGAAAATAATGGCATAACTTCCAAGTCTATAAATGACAAGTTTTTAGAAGAGTGGGCTTATGATATTGAAAACAACTTTGTTTATAATATATCTGAAAACCAAATACTTTACTGGATTGACCAGTTTGGAAATATTAACAGCCAAGACTTAAAGACAGCAGCCTCATTTTATTCTTTGCAGTATTTCAGCTCAGGTATAGTTAATGTAAAAGCTTTACCAAAGTTTTATTTTACAACAAAAGCAAAACAGATGCAGCTTTATACACTTCCAGAATACAGCTCTGAAGTAGTGAGTGTTTCTGGAAATACTAATACGCAGATAGTTTTACAGCATATTGAGCTTAAATATGATGCTGGTCACTATATTTTAAAAACGGACTATAAGACAACGTATTATCAGTCTTTTGTAGTCCCGACAGACAAGCCTGACTATGCTTTAACAAATCAGTCTGCAGACCCGAAATGTTTTAAAGTAAGCTTTAATACAAGTAGTGGCCGATACCATTATTTACAGGCAGCAGCTACAAACAGACATTACAGAAGAAGCTTTGGGTCTGAGAGTGGCCATATCTGGTATTCAGGAATACAGTCTGAAGAAGACAGTAATGAAGACATGTTCTATTATTATGAATACGGCCCGTGGAAATTACTTACTTTTGACGGAAAGAATGCCGTAACTTATAATGATAATTTAATAGCTCCATTCGGATTTGTAGACAAAATATTTGAGATAAGCAAAACAAGGCTTATTTATATAAATTCTGTTGACCAGAAGGTACACTGTATAAAAGTAAGCCCTGCTGAAACTAAATATATCTTTGATAATCTTGTAGACTTAAACATCAGAAGCTTTGACAGTAAACTAAAACCTTACCTTTTTGAAGGAAATGATGGAGACTGGTTAACCCAGTATATGTTTACATCTAACAACGCTACAGTAGAGCCTTTACCAAATAGTAAGATAATAACGCCTTTTGTCTTTGGAAATAATATAAATTATCTAAGAATAAATAACAATCTGACACTAGTTACAGAAGGAAAATACACTATTGAAAAAGGCTGGAAAGACAACGGTAACCTTAAAATGACAGGCATTGGAGAAGTATATTTCTTTGATGAAGGCGAACCATCAGAAGAATATGCTACTATTCCTTTAGCTTATCAGAATGAAACCTCTAGTGACCTAAGCGAAATGGAAGTAGAGCGGAATATTCCTATAAGACAGCCTATAGTTAACGGTGGGAAAGTAACAAAGCTTACTCCAAGCAGATATGTTTTCAAATATGGTGACGTTACAATAACATCTGCTACTTTAGGCGGAACAGTATTACCTGCTTTTGACTTAACTGCTGAAAGTATAGTAACATCAGATGATACTGTAGACAATATTATATCTTTACGCGGTAATCTGTATACCATAAAAAACAATAGCATATATGGAGTAAGTCCAGACTTTAAAGAAGTCTCATATTTGAGCTCTCTTGGCAGAATGAAATTTATATGTAATAATGACAATCTAATGCTTTTCTATGACGCAGTATTAAAGTGTTTAGTAAGCTTTGATGCCTCTAACTCTTGGAGTATATTCTTAAATATTCCGTTATTAAATGTATATCAAGGAACTATCTCTAACCAGAATGAGATTGTATTATTTACAGATAAAGGTGTTCTTTTCAGTAGAAACAACACTATGTCATTATTACAGGCAGAAACATTTAATTCAGACAGTCTTTTGAGCTCAAACGGTATAGAGTTTGCTATAGCTACTCATATTTACAGCCCTGGAAATAGTCATTCTCTAGAACTGGAAACTTCATGGCTAGGAATGGTTGACTGTAGGAGACTATTCCAATTAGACGCTATATATTTTGAATTCGACACAACTGACACGAATAAGCTTGACTTTGATTTAAATATAGATATGCTGGTAGATGATGAAGTACAAGCTGGTGAATTTAGCTATAATGTAGAACAGGTCAGCAACTTGAAATATATACGTGTTCAGCCTTCTGTACAAAGGTGTAACGCCTTTAAATACAGTCTTCAGACAAATGCGGCTATTAAAAGAATAAGTTATTCAATAACAGCAGATGAAGAACTGCAGACAGTTACGGCTCCTGTAATCCAGGAATTTAAGCTTTAAATAGGAGAATTTTAAGAAATGAAACTTAAGGACAACAGCACACAGGAAATAGATACAGCCTTATATCAGCTGGAGCAGAGGCTGAAGTCTAATATAAGACTTACAGATGTAGAAAACAGTAATGCTTCAACAGCTGAAATAAACGCGGTTGATAAAAAACTTACAGAGGAAGTAAAAGACAGGCAGTCCGCAGATGAAAAGCTTCAGGATAATATAAATAAAGAAATAGCTGACAGAAAAGATGCTGATGCTGCTATTGAAAATGCTAAACAAGATAAGCTTATAGCGGGTGATAATATTCAGATAAATGGAAATGTTATATCAGCTACCTCAAAAGAATATACTGCTGAAGCTCCGATAAAAGTTACTGATGGTAAAATAAGTCTTGATACAGTTCCCATAACTAAAGGCGGTACAGGCGTTACAACTCAAGCCGATATAAATAAAGCTTTTATCAGTAATCTAGAAATAGATAATTCAGATGTTACAGATGGGACAGAGTTTGTTTCATCGTATGCTTCAGATAATGGCTTTGCTGAAACTGCTGAAGGGGCTTTGAATAAGCCTTATAAAAGACAATTTATTAAAGTCTGGAATTATATAAATAATAAAATCTCAAGTGTTTTAGGGCTTACAAAAGATACTTATGGCGGAAAAGCAAGTACAGCTGGAACTGCGGATAAAACTGTAAACGATATAGTTATAGATATCCCTTTTGTTAAAGAAAGCGGTCAGTATGTTATCCCTTTTGGTAATATACCAGAGCCGACATCTACAGAAATTGATTCACCATATAACTGGGACATTACAGGCTTTTTCAGCATCATAAGAACCACTGGACATAATGGTTCACATCTATGGTTTGAAGCAGGACACGGCTATTCTCACGATTGGACAACTTATGCTTATTTAGATAAAATGGATTTTAGAGGTGTTACAGCATCAATAAAAGCCTTTAAGTATGAAGGAAAATGGTGGTTAGGGCTTTGTCTAATTACCACTAATCAAGGTTACTCAAGTAAAATGACCATCACATATAGAAGGGGCTTACCAGCAACACCTACTTGTATTTTGTATAATTCACAATCTGGTGGAGTTGCAAACGAAGAAATCTATAACAGTATTCAAGATATTCCGTCAAGTTGGTGGAAGCCACGGGCTATAGACAATCCAACCACTTTTACTAGCAATATTACCGCTCAAGCTATAAAAGCTAATACTAATTTTATAGGTAACCTTACAGGTAATGTCACAGGCAATGTATCAGGCTCATCAGGAAGTTGTACAGGTAAATCAGCTAAATCTAAGTTTCTTGTTATGTATGGGCCACGACCTACTTCTGGAAATATTATTCCTACAGACGCATCCGAATACGGCGGAATGAGAAAGGACATTGTTTCTTCATCTATGACTAGCGGTAGACCTGGCTTAGATGGACATTTACTTACGATGTTCTGGGGTGGAGAAGGTAGATGGGATACTCAGCTATTTCTTACTTGTGAAGAACCACCAGCATTAAAAGTAAGGGTGAAAGACAACACAGCAGACTACGGAGCTTGGTCAGATATAATAACAAGCAATAATATTGGTAGTCAAACTGTAGCAAACGCTACAAATGCTAGAACAGCTGCCGATGCTGGTAAACTTACAACCGCTAGAAAAGCATATGTTGATTTAGGAACAGCAAGTACAACAACTACTATAGACTGGAGTGGAGATACAACAATACCTGTAAATGGGGTTCTAAGTGTAGAACATGGTGGTACAGGCGCAGATACAGCAGAGGGTGCTGCAAACTCACTTATTGCCAGTCTCCCTGCTAGTCAAGATGTTCCAGTCGATTCTGACTATTTTATTTCTCAAATAGTTAACGGTGGACCTTTTGTACCTGGATATGAAAGAAGACCTATTTCAACACTCTGGGAATATATAAAAGGTAAAATCTCACAAGAAGGTGAAGAATTTGCTTATAACCATATTGTATATGATGATGCTTCTTTACTTGAATGGGCGAATTGTACTGACGGCAGTATGAAAAAAGTCCTCGTCAAAAGTGGTACATATAATATGACAAAAGGTGTTGACTTTTCTAAGGCTGGCACAGGCTATGTTCTTGCTGAAAATGGCGCTGTGATTAACAGTAAGGTTCCTATTGCTTTTACTGCTCCATCTGGAAAAACTGTTATCCACAATCTTAAAGTAGTATGTGGGCCAAGTTCAGATAATAGCTGTGCTTTTTCTGCTAACGACATTTTAAACCTTATTTTATATGACTGTGAAGCAGGTTATGCTACTAATACAATAACAGTAGATAGAAAACTCTTTTCTAAGTGTACTTGTTATAACTGTCATTATAATTTCACTTATTCATCTAGCAATTCATCTATGTCAACAAAAGTATTTTACCAATGTTATTGTTATAATTGTATATGCAAACAAACTATTGCAGCTAATTCTAGTAGTGCAGTTTCATTTGCTACTGATAGCTTCTTTTACATGGAATGTCCTTGTGTATCTTGTGACGCTGAACTTATAATTTTAAGAAATATAAAAGCAGCAACTCCTTCTTTTTCTTGTTATTACAACTGCTGGGATAGGTGTATTGGTTGTCTTTCGAAAATCAATGTAAATAATAAGGCTTTGACAGTATATTCTACTCTCTATGGTTTTTTACGGTGCCAGCATATGTCAAGCTGTAAAGAAGTACATACTGAAGGTTACTCTAATATAAAAGGTGTAGTTCAATGTATTTATATTTCATCTACAAGTGCATTGTCTGGAGAATCAAATACTAATGTTGGTAATTCGTGTGACATATAGTGAAACTTCTGTTTTTAGCTACTAAAAACGGACTTAAAAACGCATTTTATACTTTCTTTTTGTGGATTTAAAAGAGCATATGTTTAATAGCATATGCCCTTTTATTATAGCATTAACAACAATTTATATTTAATTAGTGTGTTTTATTTCTTCACTAAGTTTCATTATTCATCCTTTATTATTACAGTTTTATCTGCATTCCATTTCAAGCCCATTTCTGACAAAACCGCGTCGTCATACAAACCTTTATCCCAAAGCTCTTTCTGATTTATATGAATATTTGACCAATCTATCTGTGGGATAGCAAAATAATATTCTGAGCTGGCCTCATCTAAATGAACCCCAGCAATAGCTCTGCCCAATAAATGCTTACGACTATTATCCCCGCTATACCAGCATATAGCCAGGTTATCACGTGCCTGCTCTGAAGGCATTCTTATCTGTCCGTTATGCGCGTTTACAGAGCTATAGTCATGTAAAATATTCCATCTGTAGCCAAGGCCTTCTTTACCAAAGCCGCCGCCAACTGACTTAAAGCATCTTGATGTCTCCAGGAAGTCTAGCCCTGTATTAAAATAAGATACCGGCTTATAATTACTCTGCTTCATAAACAGACCTTTATTATGTTTAACATTCCACTTGTAATATTCAATATATCTCTGATCCACAGATTTTAATACTAAGTCTAACCAAGAATATTTATTTGTCTCACTCTTCTTAAGCGCGCATATACAGAGATTTTCTGTAATAACTGCGTCCTCAAACAATTTTGGATCAGCTAATTCAAATGTCTCTACATGTCTATATAGTTCTTTCTT
>QXGG01305504.1_pt1 | contig 24748 bp, 21 predicted proteins | sample 1982491 | NCBI WGS metagenome assembly QXGG01 (sample SAMN09924614, study PRJNA488089) | Wastewater metagenome, whole genome shotgun sequencing project. | isolation source: South African research farm wastewater | place: South Africa: Irene, Agricultural Research Council, Animal Production... | reverse complement strand
GCCTTACAGAACAAGCTATAAATTTACTTCAGTCAATTATAAAAACTCCTTCGTTCAGTCGACAAGAAGACTCTGTTGCCGACATGTTGGAAAAATTCATCAAAGATCAGGGACTGCCTTTAGAAAGAATTGGGAATAACTTACTAATACTTGATAAGAAGCGCTACCTCAAAGAACCCACACTACTCTTGAACTCTCACATAGATACGGTCAAGCCAGTTAGCTCCTGGAGCGAAGACCCTTTCGGCGCTGAACTCAAAAAGGGCATATTATATGGACTGGGTAGTAACGATGCTGGAGCAAGTTTAATCTGCCTTCTCCTGACGACCATAGAGCTATACGATAAACTCCCTTTTAATCTCGCATTTTGTGCCTCAGCAGAAGAAGAGGTTAGTGGAAAAAACGGGATATCATTGGTTTTAAAGCAGTACGATAAATTCGATCTTGCTATAGTTGGAGAACCCACAGGGATGCAACCTGCCGTAGCAGAAAAAGGATTAATGGTTTTGGATTGTCTGACAACAGGAGTTGCAGGTCATGCGGCACGGAAAGAGGGAGTAAATGCTATCTATAAAGCAATTAACGAAATTACATGGTTTAAAGACTTCTATTTCCCTAAAGTTTCTTCTTTTCTAGGACCTGTACAGATGAGCGTAACACAAGTTGAAGCTGGCTCACAACACAATGTAGTGCCAGATAAATGTTCATTCGTAGTGGATATCAGAGGAAATGGATGCTACACAAATGAAGAACTATTAGAAATAATAGAAACAAACACCAGTTGCGAAGTAAAAGCCAGATCAACACGCTTAAACTCCTCGCAGCTTCATATAGAACACCCTTTCTACAAACATCTCATCAGCCAGGGGTATAAACCTTTTGGCTCACCTACTCTCTCAGATCAAGCACTCATGGGGTTTCCCTCAATTAAACTTGGCCCAGGAGAGTCTGCTCGCTCACACACGGCAAATGAGTACATTAAGGTTTCCGAAATTGAACACGCACTCTTAAGCTACAAGAAACTAATCGAAAGCTTTAGATTCTAAAAGTAGCAAGAGAGTACCTAGGATAGCTATGGACAGATAGTAAGTCACACCATACAAACCAGTAGGTGGTTTGACTACAACGAGTAAGTCATTTTTTAAACCCAACAACTCAATGCTCAAAGGCCCATTGACCCAAGCAACTCATTCAGAGTAGATGAAACATAACGCCTAGAGAGTTTAGTGGGGCGAACCTCGAAGGGAGAGTCCGAAAACTTATAAAGCTGAATTGTAGCCTCCCCAAATGCAGTCCACCCAAAATCTGAGGCAAAAAAGAAGGAGGGCTTTTTGCGCTTCGATGCATTAATTATTCGATTTTGAAAAGTATCAAAAGAGTCGACATGTATTCCATAAGCGGGATCAATGGGATATGCCTCACTAACATAAAGCTTATTAGTTCTATCTACTACCAACAGCTCTGTTGGACTATAGACTAATAAGGCGAGTTCGGAACGTACCATAGGTGCTCTAAAAGAGATACGAATCACGCTATCCTTGTAGAGTTGTAACACTCCATTAATCTTCTCGTGTGCCTGGGAGGGCATAATAACCTCAAATCGACAAGTCAAATAAGGCTTCTCAGAAGCAGAATGAAACCTTGATGTCGAACAAGAGGACACGAATAAGACAATCAATAATAGAGGCCAGAATAGTCTTTGCTTCATAATGATTACTCACTAATGTATTTTCTCTTCTTTATCTTCTCTTTAATTTTGGGTCCAGCACCAAGCTTATCAGCTTGTAACCAAAGTTCAATAGCTTTATCCTTCTGACCAACTTTCCAGTAGATATCACCAGCGTGTTCAACCACCACTCCACTCTCCTGTCCTCCATGTTGCAGAGCAGTATCAATAAACACTTTGGCCTGAGTAAATCGGTTCAACTCAAAAAGAATCCAAGCATAAGTATCCAAAAATGTAGCATTTGAAGGTTCGGCATCAACCGTTTTTTTGCTCATTTGTTCGGCTTTATCAAGTTGACGTTTTTCAACCGAAAGGTAATAAGCATAATTATTGAGTACCCCTAGGTTTTCAGGATTTAACTCAAGCGCTTTTTCATAAGCCTGATATAACTCCTTAGTTTTACCCAGAGAATGATAAGCATCACCCATTATGGCATAAAAATCTGAAATCAACTCTTTGGGAGTGGTCTCATCAACCACATTAAGAGCAGATTCAACCACTTCAATTAGCTTATCATAAGACTCTGCCTGATTATAAGCAATTGCCAAATAGTAATAGAATTCGAGAGTCGAAGGACTAGCCAATATACCACCTTGACAAAGTGTAATAACCTCTTTATAATCGTCAGCTTTTATAGCTAACCCTAAAAGCATTAATCTTGAGGGAGTATTGGAGGGATCAATTTTAATCACACGTTCTAGAACAGGCTTAGCTTGATCTTGCATGTTTTGTGTGTAGAGATATTGAGCATAGAGCATCGGAATTTGATCGTCTTCAACATCCAATTCTAAAGCTTTGTCAAACAATGCAATAACATCCAAGCTATCAACCTTGGGGTTTGAGATATATTGTCTGATAAGATTCAGACGAAGCTCATCCTCAGCTTTGGGATTAAATATTATCTTTTGCACCTGATCGAGATACTCTTTGTCTTGATTGGTCTGTTGGTAATAACTAGCTAAAGCATAAACAGCCATTGGGAAATCGGGTTCTTGCTCCAATACTTTTTTGAGTAAAGAGTAAGCCTGTTTCTTTTTTCCGTTAGTCAAGTATAGATCTGCTAGGACAACACGGTAACGCAAATCGTTGGGACAAGCCTCTACTAGAGCTAGCATTTCAGCATAGGCTTTATCTTCTTCGCCCTTCATCAAATAAACTCGGAATTTCTGCATACTTAGCTGCTCACTCTTGCCCATTTTGCTCTCGAGCTGGTCGAGTACAGAAATCATCTTATCGTACTCTCTACTTTGAGAGTAAAGCTCAAAGAGTTGAAACTGAAGTTGAGTCTTATTGGGGAATCGTCTGGTCATCGCTTCGAGCTGAGCAATAGCTGGAGCCATATCCTTTGCCGATGCATTGTAAAGCGAAATAAAGTAAGATTCATTATACCAGTAGTTAAGACTATCAATAGCTATAGATTTGCGAAAAGAATTAAGTGCTTTATCACCCTGATTGAGTTGCATATACATTGAACCCAACTGATAATATGCATCAGCCTGAGTACTATCTATTGCGATGCAGTGGTTAAATAGCTGAAAAGCATCATCTAGATTACCCGTATTTTTTTTAAGAACCCCCTCGAGATAATAGTAAGAATATTTACGGTCAAGATTATCACTTAGCACGTTTGCTAGCAAAGTATCCTTAGACAGCTCTTGCGCTTGACTTATATTTTGCCCCATCGCAGGAGTCAGACTAAGTCCACCAAGCAAAAGAGCCAGCAGAACGTAGCATAGTTTATTTAATTTAATCATTGCATCTTATTTTTTACCTGTATGGCCAAATCCTCCTGTACCTCTTTCAGTATCGTCTAATGTTTCAACTAGCTCCCAGCCGATTTGTTCATACTTGGCAATTACCATTTGAGCAATTCGCTCACCATCATTTACAACAAAAACCTCTTTAGATAGGTTTACCATAATGATTCCTATTTCGCCTCTATAGTCAGCATCGATAGTACCAGGAGTATTGAGCAAACTAATACCATGCTTGAGAGCCAAACCACTTCTGGGGCGAATTTGAGCTTCGTAACCCGCAGGAAGTGCCATAAACAAGCCCGTAGGAATAAGCCTTCTCTCCATAGGTTGAAGCGCGATTGCTTCTTCAAGATTGGCCCTAATATCCATGCCGGCAGACAAAAGAGTTGAATAGTTCGGTAATTGATGTTTTGAACGATTTATTATTTTAATTTTCATACCTTCATAATTAAGTTGAGTGACGAAATTAGATAATTTCGAGAGATAATCATTACTTTTCTGATAAAATAACCTTCCAAAGCATTTGTTGAGGGGGATATAAAGTCCTAATTAAAAACATCATGATGAATTGGCAACAACTTCTTTCTACCAAACGATTCGGTTTAGAAGAGAGGTACAAAATAGCAGAACATAACCGCACAGAGTTTCAGCGAGATTTCGACCGCTTAATTTTTTCGAATCCTTTCCGACGTCTACAAAACAAGACTCAAGTGTTTCCTCTTCCAGGAAGCGTTTTTGTACACAATAGGCTCACACATAGTTTAGAGGTTTCATGTGTAGGCCGTTCACTAGGTAACAGTGTTAGCCACCTATTAATAGAGAAGCATCCCGAGCTAGCAAACAACACATTAATCGGGGAGATAGGATCTATCGTATCAGCAGCTTGTCTTGCCCACGATTTGGGTAACCCACCTTTTGGTCATTCAGGCGAATCGGCTATTTCAACCTATTTTTCAGAAGGAGCAGGTAAGAGTCTAGAGGGTATAATAAAGGATAAACTTTGGTCTGACATCGTACACTTTGAAGGCAATGCCAATGCATTCCGATTGCTAACACATCAGTTTAAGGGACGTCGCAAAGGTGGCTTCGCATTAACTTATAGCACCTTGGCTTCGATTGTCAAGTATCCATACGAATCAAAGCTAGCAGGGAGCAAATCAAAATTCGGCTTCTTTGCAACCGAAAAGGATAATTTTGAAAGAATAGCCTCTGAGTTGGGTATAATTAAGCACGATGGAGAAGCGGTACACTACGCAAGACACCCTTTGGTCTATTTAGTCGAAGCGGCAGATGATATCTGCTACCAGCTCATGGATATAGAGGATGCTCACAAACTCAGAATATTAAACTCGAGTGAGGTCTTTGAACTTCTTAATGCTTACTTAAATGAGGAACAGCTTTCTAGTGCTCAAGAGGTATTTAAGACAGTTACCGATGCAAATGAACAAATCGGCTACTTAAGATCAATTATCATTGGGCTACTAGTCCAACAAGCCTCTAGTACATTCATAGCTAATGAAGAAGAAATCTTGAGGGGTGAATTTACTGAGGATTTGATTTCATGTCTCCCCGATAAGACGAAGTCGGCCTATGAGGCATGTAAAAAGACAGCATACAAAAAGATTTATCGATCCAAAGAGGTTGCTGATATTGAGTTGGCTGGATATAAAATTATTAGAACCCTACTTGACTACTATATTGAAGCAGTACAATCGCCCGAAAAAATTTATTCAAGACTTCTTATAGATAAGGTACCTACTCAATACGACATGCTAGCGGACGACTTAAATATAAGAGTTCAGGCAGTGCTCGACTTTATCTCAGGCATGACCGATATCTACGCCTTAGATTTATTCAGAAAGATTAATGGACATAGTTTACCAGCCATTTAAAATGGCTGGTAGTAAGAGTTTATTTTATAGGGGAAATAACATTATTGGCACCAGAGGTCAAGTCGCCATAATCTCCGTTGCGCTCGTCGACAAAAGATTGGATGTGACGGACTCTTTTATCTTCAAGAATCTCATCCACAGCAATAAGAATTCCTGTTTCTTCAACATCTCCAAATCCATAATTAACGGCAGTTCCAAACATTTTCATAGTTGGGCTTAATCCCATATATGCATTAACAAGAGGTGGAATATTAAAACCTAGCTGACGGATTTCTTTATTTAGGATGCGATAATCTTCACTAAAGCTATCTTTATTGAATAGTTCGACCAAAGCCTGCTCATCCGATTCAATTTCGAGTGGCTTAATGGGAGTAATTAAATTCTCTTTATCAGCAAAATGCTTTTTAAGGAAATATAAAATCATATCTCGTCCCTGCTTATGGTAGCTCGGATACATAGTTACTTTACCAAAGAAATACTTCACTGTAGGCATGATTACAGTCAAAGCTCCAAGCCCATCCCATAAATTATCCAAAGCAAATAGACCTTTTCTGCCAGCACGAGTTGACTGATATTCTAGAGTAACAAAAGAACGTCCTAGCTCTATGGTAGTCGGAAGATATTCAGAAATAAACTGCGAAGAGAAATTAAAAAGATGAGAAGTAGCAATTTGAGGAACGCCGTTTTCAATGCGCACATCAGTGCCCAAGATATAACGATATCCACCCAAAATTTCTTCTGATTCAGGATCCCATACAAGCAGTTGCTTATAAGCATTCTCCATCTCATCGAACTCATCAATATCAACAGCTTTACCAGTACCACCACCAGCAGCTCTAAATGCTATTTCACGCAAACGGCCAATCTCACGCATAACATTAGGTGAATCTTGGTAGGTAATGATATAGATTTGATTCTGACTTTTATTAGTCATCCTCAACCTTTTATCTTCTGTCAGTTCTGCCTTTATGAGGTTCTTATCAACCGCATCAATAATTTTTTCCATAAATATAATAGTGGTGTTTCTTTATAATTTATAAACAATATCTCGTACATAAGCTGCCCACTGGTTTGCAGACTTACTTTTGTCAAAGGTTTGCCATGGAATAGGCTTACCTATTTTAACAGTAAATGTTTTGTGTCTGTTTTTAAACATCTCATCGGCTAGATAAAGCATCGCAATATTAAATTTAATACCCAAAACCTTACAAGCTTTCGATAAGTTATAAAAAAAGTTTGAATTTCGTCCTTCGAAGAATATAGGAATCACATCTCGTTTAGTCTCAACACTCTTAACAATGAAGGTTTTCTTCCAAGGTAAATCTTGGATTATACCATCAATCTTTCGTGAACATAAACCTGCGGGAAACATGATTAGCTGATTATCGGACTCAAATCCAGCCTTTATCATTTTGGGGAAATCCCTAGATTGGTTTCCAGTTTTATTGATTGGAATACATAAAGGAGCTAATCCGCTAAGGTTCATTAGTAAATCATTAACTAAGTACTTCACCTTACCATCGTAGCGCTTTCCTAAAATATAACCCAATGCGACACCATCTTGTCCTCCTAAGGGATGATTAGAAACAAAAGTATATAATCCACCCGAAGGAAGATTTTCCATTCCTTGAACATCTAAACTAGTATCCAAAAATTCAAGACAGGCCTCTAAAAAGTCAACCCCCTCTTTCCCCTTTCCTCCGTTGAGTAAAAACTCATTCAATTCCTCTTGATGAACAATTCTCTTGAGGTAACGGATAAAGCTCTTTGGTACATATTTATAATACTTCGACATTTTATTGCGAAGTATTCCTTCAACATCAATTAAGAATAAGTCATTCTTACCCATAATAACGAAAAATGAATTACAATCGCAAATTTAGCTTATCTTTTGAGAACTCTGTAATTATTTAAATAAAATATGACTAATCAAGCTGCAACAGTCTTAAAACTCAGGTTAAAAAAACCTTTTGAAACCTACTTGATCTAAGTTAACTGGAGGTATAGCTAAGCCTTTAGGTTAAATTAAAGCTAGAGCACACCCAAGGAAAGTAGGGCAAGAAACTAGCCGAGCAAATATTCTTTTACACTTCAGCACAGCATAAAACTATAGCTATACATATATGGCAAATATTCAATCGAAAAAGAGTGGGGAATTGTGGAGAATTGTGTACTTTTACAAATCAAATTGTGTGTTTTATATAAATAAGGTGATATTTTGAGCTTTTTAGGAAACATCGAAGCCAAACTAGACAGTAAAGGACGTTTTTTTATGCCTATGCCGTTTAGGAAACTTCTGCAAGAAAATGCAGAAGAGCGGATGATATTAAAAAAAGACCTCTATCAAACCTGCCTCGTTCTATATCCTGAATCGATCTGGAATAATGAACTTCAAGAGCTCAAGTCCAGACTCAATAAGTGGGATCCCAAGCATCAACTTATTCTTAGACAATATGTCAGCGATGTAGAGATACTCAGCATTGACATAAACGGAAGAATGCTCATCCCAAAGCGATATCTTGAAATGGCAAGCATACAAAATGACATTCGTTTTATAGGAATGGACGACAAAATTGAAGTTTGGGCAAAAAACTTAACTGACCAACCTTTTATGCATCCAAAGGACTTTAGCGAAGCTTTAAAAAACGTCATGAATAATGAAAACAATTATGAATAATGATACTTACCATATACCCGTATTGCTCGAAGAGAGCATTGCAGGACTAAACATTAACCCGCAGGGAAACTATGTAGATGTTACCTTTGGCGGTGGAGGGCATTCCAAAGAAATTCTCAAAAATCTTGTTACTCCAGGACACCTCTATGCTTTTGACCAAGATGCAGATGCAGAAAGAAATATAATAGACGATGAATGCTTTACATTCGTCCGTTCAAACTTTAGATACATCAAGAACTTCTTACGCTACCACAACGTAGAAGAGGTCGATGGTATTTTGGCTGATCTAGGTGTATCATCACATCACTTCGACGAAGAAGAGAGAGGATTCTCTTTCCGATTTGATGCTCCACTAGATATGCGTATGAATACGCGTGCCACAAAAACTGCAGCCGATATCATCAACAACTATACACAAGATGATTTGGCGGATGTATTTTATCTCTATGGTGAATTTAGAAATAGCAGACAGATTGCATCAAAGATTGTTCGTGCTAGAGCTGAAAGCCCTATCCTAACCATTTCTCAATTCATCGAATTGACTACTCCCCTTTTCAAGCCTCAACGACTAAAAAAAGAGTTAGCTAAAGCCTTCCAAGCCTTACGCATTGAGGTTAATCAAGAGATGCAAGCGCTTAAAGAGATGCTTGAAGGAGCAATAAAGGTGTTAAAACCTGGCGGAAGATTAGTTGTTATTACCTACCACTCGCTTGAAGATAGAATGGTAAAAAACCTCTTTAAGACTGGTAATATTGAAGGGAAATTAGAAAAGGATTTTTACGGAAAAGTCATCAGCCCAATTAAGGCGATCAATAATAAAGTTATTATACCATCGGATACAGAGCTCAATCGAAATCCACGATCCCGAAGTGCTAAATTGCGTATCGCAGAAAAACTTTAAAAGCCATGAAAACCTCTAACCTAAACGCTCCCAATGACGACAAGAAAAACAACATAAGCAAGACTAAAAAGTTTGCTCAATTTCTTGGTGGCGACATTTTACTAGAAAAGACAATACAGAAGAATATACCCATTATATTTTTGAGTATTATTCTTATTATTGTCTATGTGAGCAATAGGTATCAGTACCAACAAGATCTCATTGAGAAAAATAGGCTAGAAATCATCCTTAAAGACATTAAATACCGCGCTTTAACACGCACAGCAGATCTTATGGACAAAAGTCGTCAATCAAAAATAGAAGAGCATATAACTAGAAAAGGGAGTGAACTTGAGATCCCCACAAATCCACCATACATTATTAAATAATTTAGATAGCCGTGTCAATAAAGAAGAGTAGCATATTAAATAAATATTTCTTTGTTGTAATCATTTTAGTACTCTGTGGCGTCTCCATTATCGTAAAAGCTTCACTAGTCATGTTTGTAGAAAAAGACTACTGGATGGAGGGCAAAAAGATGTATACTAAAGAGAACGTAACAATACCTGCCAACCGTGGGAAAATATTTTCCAGCGACAATAAGTTGCTGGCTAGCTCGTTACCTCAGTACCGGATCTATATGGATTATAAATCAAATCATAAAATTAAAAAAGAGCTATTTAAAACTTCAATAGACTCTGTCGCACGTGGTTTGCACAAAATAATGCCCGATAAAAGTGTATCCTATTTTAAGAGCAAAATCAACAACGGACTCCGTGCAAAAAAGCTTAGCGCCCACGCATCATTATACCCCAATCGAATCAGCTACTTACAATACCAAGACATATTACAATTACCCGTATTTAGAAGCGGACCAAATAAAAGTGGACTTCATGCAACTGAATCAAATCATAGGGAAAAACCTTTTGGCACATTGGCATCAAGGACCATTGGAAGCCTCTTTCTGGACAAAGGTAAAGGGGCTAAAAACGGTTTAGAAAAATCCTTTGATGACATTCTTAGCGGTAAAGAAGGCTTAGCGCATCGAATAAAAATTCAAAACGAATACTTATCCATCTTAGATGTCAGACCAGTCAATGGGGACGATATACTAACCACGCTCAATGTCGACATTCAAGATATAAGCGAGAAAGCCATTGTTGATATGCTCAAAGAGGTCAACGGTGCACTTGGAGTAGTAATTGTCATGGAAGTAAAAACTGGTGATATTAAGGCAATTGTTAATATGTCGCGCGGATCAGATGGTCAATACCGTGAAGAGAAAAACAATGCCGTTATCGATCTATATGAACCTGGCTCTACTTTTAAAACTGCAGCCATACTAACAGCTCTAAACGATCAGAAGATCACTAGAGATCGTAAGCAATTTCTTGGAGATGGAACGTATAACATGCACGGCCGTCTTATCCGTGATCACAACTGGCGAAACGGAGGATTCAAAGAGGACAAGAAATACCAAAACATTGATGAGATCATGATGAACTCGTCGAACATTGGTGTGGGTGTAACTATCGAAGAAGCCTATTACGGCAATAAGCAACAGTTTATCGATGGGATACGTAAACTTGTAGGTATGAACCTAGACCTCCAACTTGAAGGAGTCGCTAAGCCAATCATCAAAGACACAACAGACCCTGGTTTCTCAAAGCTAACCATACCCTGGATGAGCTTTGGTTACGAAACACTTTTACCTCCCATCAACATGGTCACTTTTTATAATGCCATTGCTAATAATGGAGAAATGGTAAAGCCTCGTTTTGTTCAAGCCACTACTAGAGAAGGATCTGTAATAAAGAAATATCCTGTAGAGGTTATAAACCCAAAAATAGCCTCTAGCGAAGCCATAAAAGACATCCAAGAAATTCTTGAAAGAGTAGTTTCTGAAGGTACGGGTAAAAGAGCTGCCTCAAACCAGTTTCGAGTGGCAGGAAAAACAGGTACAGCACAATTATCACAAGGAACAAGTGGTTATGGAGGCGGACAACAACATATTCTGAGTTTCTGTGGATACTTCCCCGCAGAGCAACCCGAATACACAATACTGGTAAATATCAAATCTGCCCGAGGAGGCGGTGGTGGTGGTGGACGTGAGTGTGCTATAGTTTTCAATCAAATTGCAGAACACATTTATGCCATGAACTTGAAACAGTATTTTCATGTTGAAGCGGCTAAAGATACAATCAACCCAACAGCTCCATACATCAAAAAAGGCCTCATCAATAAAAGCATTAAAGTTCTAAAAGAACTGGACATAGATTACGATAAAAACATTGAAGAAGAAGGCCTTTGGGCTTCATTCAATACTAAAGATAATCAAGTTGAAATTGTAGATGCAAAGGTATCAACACAACTGGTGCCCTCGGTTTATGGCATGGGAGCAAGAGATGCAGTCTTTGCCCTGCAATCAGTAGGGCTAGATGTCAATATTATTGGCAGAGGAAAAGTATACCGCCAATCAATACCAAATGGTTCTAAAGCAAGACAGGATGCAAGAATAACAATAGAACTGAGATAAATAAAATTCAGGTTATGGAAATAAGAAAATTGTTAACAGATGTAGTAACTAAACAGTTAATAGGTTCTACAGAGAATAATATAGATAAAGTCTGTATCGACTCAAGACAAATCGATACAAATAGTATGTTTGTTGCTATAAAAGGAACACAAACAGATGGCCATCAATACATAGATCAAGCTATACATAAAGGTGCTACAGCCATAGTCTGTGAAACCTTACCCACAGAGTTAAAACCCGAGATAACCTATATTCAGGTTACACACTCAGAAGACTCACTTGGCCAGATTGCATCTAATTTTTATAGTAGCCCCTCTTCTAAACTAAAGTTAGTGGGCATAACAGGCACCAACGGAAAGACAACTGTAGCTACAATCCTTTACGAGACCTTTAGAAAACTAGGTTATAAGGTTGGCTTGATATCAACAGTATGCAACTATGTAGACACTACAGAAGTTCCTGCCGACCACACCACACCCGATATTATCACAACCAACCAATTATTAGTTGAGATGGTGGATGCGGGCTGTGAATATGCTTTCATGGAGGTAAGTTCACATGCTGTAGACCAAAAGAGAATCGCTAATCTTACATTTGAAGGAGGCATATTTACCAACCTTACACGTGACCACCTTGATTACCATAAAACTGTAGCAAACTACCTGAAAGCCAAGAAAACTTTCTTTGATAATCTACCCAATACTGCATTTAGTTTGGTCAATACCGACGACAAGAACGGACTTGTCATGCAACAAAATACAAAAGCCAAAACCTATACCTACTCCCTAAGAAGTATGGCTGATTTTAAAGCTAAGATATTGGAACTCCATTTCAATGGGATGGATTTGGAAATCGACAACAAAGAGGTTATCATGCAGCTTACTGGCCGCTTTAATGCTTCAAACCTACTCGCAGTATATGGTGCAGCCGTATTGCTAAAACAAGACCCCGACGAGGTGTTAATCGCTATGAGTAGCCTAAAACCCGTAACTGGTCGTTTTCAAACACTCACATCACCTTCGGGCTACACCGTTATTGTTGATTATGCACACACCCCCGATGCATTAGTCAATGTATTGACTACCATACATGATATCTTGAATAACGACGGAGCTGTAATAACAGTTGTAGGAGCTGGTGGAAATCGAGATAAAGGCAAGCGACCACTAATGGCTCAAGAGTCCGTTAAACACAGCGATAGAGTTATTATCACCTCGGATAATCCTAGATTTGAGAAACCTCAAGATATCATAGCAGATATGCTAGAGGGATTGACCAATGCTGAGAAAAACTCAGTCCTAGCAATAGAGAGCCGAAGAGATGCTATCAAAACTGCATGTATGCTTGCAAAGCCAGGAGATGTGATACTCATCGCTGGCAAGGGACATGAAACTTATCAGGATATCGAAGGAATCAAACACCACTTCGATGATCGTGAAGAAGTTTATAATATATTCAAAACACAAAACAACTAAAAAGATATGCTTTATTACCTATTCGAATGGCTACAAAAATACGATATACCTGGAGCAGGACTATTTAATTACACTTCATTTAGGGCTATACTGACTATTATATTGGCTCTATTGATATCGACCATATTTGGAGATAAATTTATAGATCGCCTAAAAGCGAAACAAATCACAGAGACACAAAGAGATGCCAGTATTGACCCTTTTGGAGTAAATAAGATTGGTGTTCCTAGCATGGGAGGTGTTATTATCATCACCTCAATCCTTATCCCCTGTTTACTGCTGGGGAAGCTTACCAATATCTATATGATTCTCATGCTCATCACCACTGTGTGGCTTGGAGTTATTGGCTTTGCTGACGACTACATCAAGGTAATGAAGAAAAACAAGGATGGACTCAAAGGCCGATACAAAATTGTCGGCCAAGTTGGTCTTGGCCTAATTGTTGGACTTAGTCTCTACCTCAGCCCCAATGCTGTGATCAGAGAAAACATGGAGGTTAAAATCCCAGGACAAGAGATCGAAGTCATCCATGCAAAGAAAAACACGAAGTCAACACAAACAACCATTCCTTTTTTCAAGAACAACAACCTTGACTATGCTGATATTATGAGCTTTATGGGTGAACACAAGCAAGCTGCAGGCTGGGTACTCTTTGTTTTTGTTACCATATTTGTTGTTGCAGCCGTATCTAACGGTGCCAACCTCAACGATGGTATGGATGGAATGGCTGCAGGAAACTCTGCCATAATCGGGGTTGTCCTGGGCATATTTGCCTATTTAGGTAGCCATGCCGAATTAGCTCAATATCTGAATATCATGTTTATTCCTGGTAGTGAGGAGCTAGTTATTTTCATTTGTGCATTTGTTGGAGCTCTTATAGGTTTCTTATGGTACAACGCCTACCCTGCTCAAGTATTTATGGGTGACACAGGTAGTCTAACCATCGGAGGTATAATCGCAGTATTTGCCATTTTGATCCGTAAAGAGCTTTTAATACCTATTCTTTGTGGTGTATTCCTTGTGGAAACACTTTCGGTCATTCTTCAAGTGCAATATTATAAAAGAGGAAAAAGAAAAGGCATAAAACAACGCGTATTCAAACGTACACCCATTCATGATCATTTCAGAACAACGCTAGCACAACTTGATGCTAACTGTACATATTTGATCACCAAACCAAAGAAAATAATTCATGAGTCCAAAATAACAATACGTTTTTGGATTATAACTATTCTCTTGGCTGCCATAACTATTATCACCTTAAAAATCAGATAAAAGTGAATAAGAAAGTTGTCATACTAGGCGCTGGAGAAAGCGGTACAGGTGCAGCCCTACTGGCTAAAACCAAAGGGTATCACGTTTTTGTTTCGGACTCAGCCCAAATCAAAGAGAAGTTTAAAACTGAACTCGACAAGATGCAAGTTGAGTGGGAAGAGGGATCACATACTTGGGATAAAGTGCTGAGCGCAGACCTTATCATCAAAAGTCCTGGAATCCCTGATACTGCTCCAATCATAGAAGCCTCAACAACTAAGGCTATTCCTGTGATTTCTGAAATAGAATTTGCTGGAAGGTTTAGTGATGCCAAAATGATTTGCATTACTGGCTCAAACGGTAAGACAACAACAACGAGCCTACTCTACCACATCTTCAAACAAGCGGGTAAGAACGTTGGAGTAGCGGGTAACATTGGAGCTAGTTTAGCACGTCAAGTTGCCACAGTTGAGCACGATTATTATATAGTAGAGTTGAGTTCTTTTCAGCTCGACAACATGTACGATTTCAAAGCAGACATTGCTATCTTACTCAATATTACACCAGATCATTTGGATAGATATGAGTATAAAATGGGCAACTACATTGATGCTAAGTTTCGGATTATACAAAACCAAACACCAAAAGATCACTTCATCTATTGGGTTGACGATGCGATCATTAGCAAACAGGTTGAGCAAAGAGAGATTATTGCGCAGTGTAACCCTTTCAGCCTTGAATATCCCTCGTACACTACAGCCGACCAAACAAATATTAAAGTAGATAACGGTAGTTTTATTGTAAAGAGAGAACATCTAAAGCTCTTAGGAACACATAATCTACTCAATGCAATGGCAGCCACTACGGCAGCACAGCTATCTGGACTAACTGTAGAACAGATAGAGCAAGGGATGGAAAGCTTTGAGGGCGTGGAACACCGATTAGAATATGTTACCACTATAGACCAGATAACTTATATAAACGACTCCAAAGCTACTAATGTAGATTCTTGCTATTACGCACTCCAAGCTATGCATAAACCCACAGTCCTGATTTTGGGTGGAAAAGACAAAGGCAATAACTACGACGAAATTAGCCAGCTTGTCAAAGATAAATGTGTGGGACTCGTATTCATGGGTATTGACAACAGTAAACTTCAATCCTATTTTAAAGATTTTGGTATTCCTATTTCAGATACTTGTAGCATAGAAGATGCAGTCAAAGCAGCTAAAGCATTGGCTCCTAAAGACTCTATTGTACTGCTGAGCCCTTGCTGTGCTTCGTTCGATTTATTTAGTAGCTACGAGAATAGAGGTGAGTTATTCAAACAGACCATAAACAAGCTATAACTATGGATTTAATAAGTAAGATATTTAAGGGAGACAAAGTAATCTGGATGATTTTTGCTTTGCTCTGTGTTGTTTCAGTTATTGAAGTATTCAGTGCTGCAAGTATACTTACATACAAGTCGGGAAACCATTGGGCTCCTATTATGCAACACTCTAAATACTTACTTATCGGGCTGCTTACCATGCTATTTGTCCAGAATGTGAGATATCAATGGTTCAAGGTATTTGCTTTTTTAATTGTACCTGTGTCATTTCTCTTACTACTATGGGCAAGTGCTAAAGGTTACGTTTCAGGTGAACGAGTAAATGGTGCCGCACGTTGGTTAGAGTTTTTCGGAATAAGATTTCAACCCTCAGAGGTAGCTAAGCTTGGATTGGTTTGTATTATAGCTTATGTCCTTTCAATATATCAAAAAGAAGATCACGCTGATAATAAAGCTTTTTATTGGATTATCGGTGTAACCACTCCTATCATACTCCTTATTGGTCTGGAGAACTTTTCTACAGCTGCGCTACTGCTCGTAGTTATATTTATTATGCTATTTATTGGACGAGTTAAGATTTTAACGCTAATTAAAGGAGTAGGATCTGGGATAATTATATTAACAGCAATAGTTGGCATTGCCTTCTTATTTAGCACTTTCGATAAAAGTGAAAAAAAAGGTCCTACAATTTTCCATCGAGCTACGACTTGGGTTAATCGTATTACTAACCACATCAGTGATGCAGAAGACTCTTTACCTGTGGCAAAATACTTAGAAGAGTATGGACAAAGAGGACATGCAAATATTGCCATAGCCTCAAGTAATATCATGGGAGTTGGTCCGGGAAACTCTATACAGAGAGACTTTTTAAGTCAAGCTTTTTCGGATTTCATTTATGCTATCATCATTGAAGAGTTGGGGCTTATAGGTGGTATTGGAGTCACACTCTTATATATATGGCTACTGATGCGAATAGGGAAAATAGCCAAGAAATGCAGAGATCGGTTTAGTATGTTTCTCGTATTGGGCATAGGGCTCATGCTCGTAATACAGGCTATGATCAATATGATGGTTGCTGTAGGCTTACTCCCCATAACGGGTCAACCTCTACCACTAATTAGTAAAGGGGGATCTAGTGGTGTCATAAATTGTGTGCTTTTGGGCATGGTACTTAGCGTGAGCTACTATACCGATTTACAAATTGAGCGAGAGCAAAAGATAAAGGAAGCTACAACAAAAGATGAATTGGAAGAACTCAACCAAGAAGATATTGGGCAAATCCCAAACTCTCCGATGCTGAAAGAAGATAGTGGCTTTATCGATGAAAAAAACATTTAAGATTATGAAAGAGACAAAGCTTAAAGTCATCATTAGCGGTGGCGGAACAGGCGGACATATATTTCCAGCAATATCAATTGCGAATGCACTTAGAGAGGTTGCACCTACTTGCGAGATTTTGTTTATTGGAGCTCAAGACCGCATGGAGATGCAACGCGTTCCACAAGCTGGTTATGAGATAGTATGTTTACCTGTCAAGGGGTTTAACAGAGCTCAGGTTTGGAAAAACATATCAGTTGTAAGTCTACTCATCAAGAGCCTTTTTAAAGCTCGCAAAACAATTAAGGAGTTCAGCCCCGATGTAGTTGTGGGTGTGGGAGGCTTTGCTAGTGGTCCAACACTAAAAATGGCTGAGATGCTAGGAATTCCAACACTCATTCAGGAGCAAAACTCTTATGCGGGTGTTACCAATAAACTACTGGCAAAGGGAGCAAGTAAAATATGTGTCGCCTATCCTAAAATGGAGCAATTCTTTAAGGCCGATAAGATAGTTCTAACAGGAAATCCTGTGCGCCAAGATATACTGACTAATACGATGAGTCAAGAAGACGCTAAACAGACTTTAAAATTTGACCCAAAGAGACCTGTAGTACTAATTCTTGGAGGAAGCTTAGGTGCTCAATCCATCAATAATGCCTTATTAGGGATGATTGATGAGCTGGGTAAAAGCCCCATTCAATTTATATGGCAAACAGGCAAACTCTATATTGATAGGGTACGCACAGCATTAGAGGGAAAAGAACTAAACAACATCATCGTGACCGACTTTATCACCGACATGTCTATGGCCTATCGGGCAGTAGATTTGATCGTATCTAGAGCAGGCGCGAGTTCTATATCTGAATTTTCACTACTTGGGAAACCCGTATTACTTATTCCCTCGCCTAACGTAGCTGAAGATCACCAAACTAAAAATGCACTCGCCTTGGTCGATAACCAAGCAGCATTATGGCTGAAAGACAATGAACTTAAGGATCAATTATATCCTTTAATCAACGAGACAATAAACAACAAAGCTCTTCTGAACAGACTGAGCGAAAACATAAAAAGAATGGCTTTACCGAACTCGGCAGATAATATCGCAGCTGAAGTATTAAAGCTTGTAAAATAGATCAAATACCCTTATGAAAATAGAAGATTTCAACTCTATATATTTTGTAGGTGCAGGTGGTATTGGAATGAGTGCCCTAGTACGCTACTTTTTGGCGAAGAATCTACCTGTTGGTGGATACGATAAAACCCCAAGTAAACTCACAGAGCAACTGATCGTAGAGGGTGCACAAATCCACTACGAAGATAACCCTAAGTTAATACCTGATGTATTTAAAGATAAGGGTAATACATTGGTTATCTACACACCAGCTATACCTGAGTCACACAAGGAGCTTGCTTTTTTTAAAGAAAATGAGTTTACCATCATGAAGAGAGCTCAGGTTTTGGGGCTCATCACCCGATCAAGCAAAGGTTTATGTATTGCTGGAACACATGGTAAAACCACCACTTCAACGATGCTCGCCCATCTACTGCATGAATCAAGTGTGGGCTGTACTGCTTTTCTGGGCGGAATATCTGAGAATTACCATACCAATTTACTGGTAGACAAGAACAGCCCATACACCGTAATTGAAGCCGACGAGTTTGATCGCTCATTCCATCAGCTCCATCCGTATATTTCAGTTATTACATCGGCTGAACCCGACCACTTAGATATTTATGGAACTAAAGAAGCCTACCTAAAAAGCTTTGTCGATTATACATCACTAACGGCTTCAGATGGAGTACTACTTATTCGTCAAGGGCTTGAGATTACTCCTGAGCTACCAAAGGGAACATCCTGCTTCACTTATTCAAGAGATAGTGGGGATTATCACGCTAAGAACATTCGTATTGAAGATGGTGAGGTATATTTCGACTTCGTTGGGCCAGAAATTGAAATAGCCAACGTTAAGCTCGGTGTTCCTGTAGCAATCAACATCGAAAATGGGATTGCTGCAATGGCCGTAGCCCATCTATGTGGAGCTACTCCTAAGGAGATAAAACAAGCCATGGGTACTTTTAAAGGAGTTGAGAGACGATTTGAGTTCTTGGTAAAAAACCAGAAGCACGTCTTTATTAACGATTATGCACACCATCCTGCAGAAATCAAACAAAGCATTCTTTCGGTCAAAGAACTATACCCTTCAAGAAAAGTAACTGTGGTTTTTCAACCTCATCTCTTCTCTAGAACTAAAGACTTTTACCAAGACTTTGCACAGAGTTTAGCTCTAGCAGACTGCGTAATCTTGCTAGACATCTATCCGGCAAGGGAAGAACCTATTGAAGGAGTTACAAGTGACTTAATTTACCAAGAAATCTCTCTACCTAAAGGTAAAAAAGAAATGAGCAGTACGAAAGATATTATTTCACTGCTATCAACACTAGATACAGATATTATTTTAACTTTGGGTGCAGGTGATATTAACTTATTAACACCGCAAATCAAAGCGTTACTTGATGTATGATATAAACTATGATTAAGAGAATCTTCATATTGTTTTTCGTCATTTCAGTGGTAGTTTATCTATTACTAGCTGTTACGGTACTTAACTCTTCTGATCCAGAAAGAGTTTGTACTGATATAGAGCTAACAATCAAAGATTCTGAACACGGAGACTTCATTTCCAAGAATGAAGTATTCGCCATACTAAAACGTCATAAGATGTACCCCATCGATACAAAGATGGAGCAAATATCTACAAAGAAAATAGAGAATCAGCTACAGAAGCACCCACTGATCGATCAAGTACAGTGTTATAAAACGCCAAGCAATAAAATAGGTATAGATATTCATCAAAAAATCCCTGTACTGAGGGTCTCATCGAACACACTTGGTTCATTTCTTGTTGACAATAAACGTGGAATAATGCCCTCAAACACAAGGTGTGTAGCTGACTTACCTGTAGTAACAGGAAACATAACAAAAGAGCATCTTCAGGGGGAACTTTATGATTTTATTAATTATATTGATGAAGATGACTTTTGGAACAACCAAATCAGTCAGGTACATGTTGTTAAAAAGAATCAGATCGAAATAATCCCTCGAGTTGGAGAACATATCGTTATTCTTGGTGATTTGAGTGATTACAAAGACAAATTAAAGCGTCTAAAAATATTTTATGATAAAGTTCTCAACCAAGTGGGTTGGAACAAATACAAAGTGATAAACATTGAAATAAGCAATCAAATCATTTGTACTAAAGCAAATAATAATTAACTATATATATGGCAATGACAGAATTTATAGCAGCAGTTGAGTTAAGTTCAACAAGAATTTCTGGAATAGCAGGAAAGAAGAATGAGGATGGCACACTTCAAGTGCTAGCCTATGCTCAAGAAGAAGCTACCTCTTACATGAGAAAAGGACTTGTTTATAATATCGATAAAACTAGCCAAAGTCTTATCGACATTATAAAAAATCTAGAAGAGACCCTAGACAGCAAAATAGCGAAGGTGTATGTGGGTATTAGCGGCCAATCGGTCCATACCATAAAAAGTGTAATCAATCGCTCCTTGGGTAAAATAGAAATAATTTCACAGAGTCTTATTGATTCGATATCAGATGAAAACATTGGACTGCCTGTGGATAATAAAGTAATACTCGAAGTTGTTCCACAAGAGTTTAAAATTGGAGATAACTTCCAGAAAGACCCCGTAGGAGTTGCTAGTGATCATATAGAAGGTCATTACCTCAATATTGTAGCACGTGAAGATGCTCGAAAAAACTTATTACACTCATTCGAGAAAGCAAATATTGAAATTGCTGACTTACTTGTATCACCACTAGCCGCTGCTAAGCTATTGGTACCCGAGGCCGACAAAAGAGCAGGATGTGCCTTTGTCGATTTTGGGGCTGAAACAACTACCGTTGCCATATACAAAAATGAGATATTACGCTTTTTAACTGTAATCCCATTGGGAGCCAATAATATCACAAAAGATTTGGCTTCATTAAAGATCGAAGAGAGCCGAGCAGAATATCTAAAACTACGCCTAGCCGATTTAAACTATAAGGATGAGGATGATGAAGTCATCGAGACATTCTTCTTAGACGAAGAAAAGACACGTGAGATATCAATCTTTAAGGTTAATGAAATGATCCACGCACGAGCCGAAGAAATCATAGCTAACGTGTGGAATCAAATTCAACTCTCTGGTTATGACGATCAACTTCTAGCAGGATTTGTTATTACTGGAGGAGGAGCCAATTTAGTAGGACTAAAAGAGCTAATTCGAAAAATTACGCGCATCGAAAGAATTAAGCTAGCCAAACCTTGTATTGATATTATACATTCAAAGCGTATTGCCGAGATCAAGGAAAAAGCTGCACCTCATAGTCTAAATACAGTTTTAGGATTACTGGCTGCAAGTGAGATGAACTGTGCTAAAATTGAGGCTCCAACAACAGGCAAAATATTCGAAGCAGAAAATCTTATCGAAGATCAAGAGACAACTAAGCAAGATTTACCAGAAACTAAAACTCCCGAGCAACTTCTAGCAGAACAGAAACTCATTCAAGAGCAAGAAGAGGCTAAGAAAAAAGCTGAGAAGGAAAAGCTAGAAAAACTAGAACTACAAAAAGCCAAAGAAAAAGACTTAGAGCAAGAGAGAAGCAAAAAGAAAAAGAAAAAGTCTTGGAAACAATCACTCTTCAGCACATTCGAAGATTTACAAAAGAACATCTTTGACGAAAATGACGAGTTAAAATAATGATTAATGCCATGGATACTATAGATAAAGAATTGAAAGATTTACAAAGTTTTGATATCCCCACAAGCGCCCCCAAAATAATTAAAGTTATTGGTGTTGGTGGTGGAGGTGGTAATGCGGTTAGTCATATGTTTAAAGAAGGCATTCACGATGTTTCTTTTGTACTTTGCAATACAGATAATCAAGCCCTTCTAGAATCGCCCGTACCTCTTAGAATCCAATTAGGGAAAGAGACTACTCGAGGTTTAGGCGCTGGTAATAAACCCGAAAGAGCCAAAGATGCGGCACAAGAGAGCATCGAAGAGATTGAACAAATGCTTCACGATGGCACTAAGATGGTCTTTATAACCGCTGGCATGGGTGGTGGAACAGGTACTGGAGCTGCCCCTGTTATCGCAAGCACAGCCAAAGAGATGGGAATATTGACTGTGGGTATCGTAACCATACCTTTCTTGTTTGAAGGTGAGAAAAAAATCATTCAAGCCCTTGACGGTGTGGAGAGACTTGCCAACAGCGTTGATGCATTATTGGTTATCAATAACGAAAGACTTAGAGAGATCTATTCGGATCTTACCTTAATGAATGCCTTTGCCAAGGCCGACGACACACTCTCTATTGCTGCAAAAAGTATTGCGGAACTGATCACGAAGAAAGGAAAAATCAACTTAGACTTTGCCGATGTCAACACCATCCTTAAAGATGGTGGAGTAGCCATTATGAGCACTGGATTTGGTGGAGGAGACAATCGTCTTTCCAAAGCTATTAACGATGCACTTCACTCTCCCTTACTCAATAATAATGACATCTTTAACGCAAAGAAAGTGATGTTAAACATCTACTGTTCGGACGATGTAATGATGGATGAGTTTAATGAAGTTCACGAATTCATGAGCAAATTCAAAGAAGAGGTCGAAGTTATCTGGGGTATGGCAATAGATGAAACTTTGGGCAAAGAGGTTAAGGTAACTATTCTGGCTACAGGTTTTGGTGTCGAAGATGTACCAGGCATGAGTGATAGACGTAAAGAACGCACTCGTGACGAAGAAGATGCCCTAATGATAGAGGAAGAGAGAAAGAGAGAAATCATAGTCAGAAGAATAAAGGCTGCATATGGTGAGGGTGCAATCAATGCAAGAAACAGAGCACTTAAGAAACAGAATAATATCTATCTCTTTACTTCCGAAGACTTAGATAATAATAAAGTAATTGCTGAGGTGGAAAATACACCAACCTACGAAAGGACAAAAAGCAAACTTAACATCATAGCAAACCTAACAACATCGCAAGGACTTCCCGAAACAAAAGTTGATAAGGAAGATACAACCAACCGAGTGATTAATTTTTAATAATAAATATATTATGAGTTTATTTGAACAGATCAACGAGGACCTTAAGGCTGCAATGAAAGCCAAAGACAAGCTATCCTTACAAGTACTACGCACAATTAAGAAGAATTTTCTGGAGGCAAAAACAGCACCTGGAGCACACAACGAGCTTAGCGATGCCGATGCCCTGAGAATCATTCAGAAGTTAATTAAGCAAGGGAAAGATTCTGCTTCAATCTATGCCGAGCAGAACAGACAAGATCTAGCGGATGAAGAATTAGCTCAAGTAGAAGTTTTAGAGAAATACCAACCTCAACAACTCAGCCAAGAGGAACTTACCTCAAAAATAAAAGAAATTGTAGAGCGTGTAGGCGCTTCGACAATGAAGGACATGGGTAAAGTCATGGGGCTTGCCACTACAGAGCTAGCAGGCAAAGCTGAAGGAAAAGCTATTTCGAATAAGGTTAAAGAGTTATTGGGATAAGACCCAAGAAGAATATTTTAAAAGGCGTACCAAACTAAACAGGTACGCTTTTTTTATGTCCTAACCCCAAGTCATAAATTAAAATGAGTTATTCGCAGCCATATAACCACTAGCTTGCCTCTAGCCAACCACCTACTCACATAAACCCCAAAAAACAACTCAAGAGTTTAGCCGTTAACCTAAAAGGCTTAATCCTCAAATAGCTCTTTTAAAACATCGAGTGACTTTAGATCTGGAAAGTTAGGAATATGTATTTTGTAGAAATCATTTAGGATATGAAGAATTCGAGCACGATCGTGTCGTGAGAATTTGAATAAGTGCATAGAATCGTAATTCATACGCATGAGTTTGAGTATGAAGACAGATTCATCACCCTTTAAGAAGCGAGGATGCAGAGGCTGAGAAGAGCAAAAACAAGCATTAAGCAAGTCAAAATAATCCCCTCTATGATAATCGGAGTAATTGGGATAAAGACCTAAAAACCGAGATAACCTTATCAAAAAGACCAAATGGAAATTTGCGTAACCTACCTCACAGCTATCTAGCCAACGCATAGAATGGTCTAAATAATCGAACAAGGGCTTATTAATGTTTTCATCACGCACGGCATAGTATAAGAATTCAGCAATGTAAAAGGCCAATGCGGACTTTACAGGGTGAAAAGGTATGGACTGAAACGTATAGCTCAACTTGACATCTTTGAGCCTATATAGCGAGGACTTATTTGTTTTGGATAAGTTCAAATCCAAAATCGACAGGGGTTGAAAAAGATTACTTTTAAGCTTAGACTTGGTTGATTTGGAGATATTAACCAACACAGCACACCGTCCAAGCTCTTGAGAGTATAGATCTACAATATGAGAACGGTCGTTATATTTAATAATACGTAGTACTATTCCGTCAGTTTTTATATCCATAAAGAGTCAATAAAAGTAACCATATTTAAGGTTGCAAAAGTTTATCCAAAGATAAAGATTAATCCCATACAAGGATATTAAGTAATAAAAACTTTATTATTGCAATCTATGCATTAAAGCAACAACCATTTGTTTATAAGCCAATTATGCATAGACTCAAAAATAAAACCACAAAAACGACAATATATTTTACATAAAATGTTTTGAAGTTTAAAAACTTTGTGATACATTTGCATCGCATTAGAGCGAAACAGACAAGAAAAGCGAAAGCAACTCTGTTTTAATGGCCCGTTCGTCTATCGGTTAGGACGCCAGGTTTTCATCCTGGAAAGAGGAGTTCGACTCTCCTACGGGCTACATTATAAACAAAATTAAAAGATTAGTCTAAAAAGATGGCAAATCATAAAT
>QXGG01205202.1_pt1 | contig 24766 bp, 20 predicted proteins | sample 1982491 | NCBI WGS metagenome assembly QXGG01 (sample SAMN09924614, study PRJNA488089) | Wastewater metagenome, whole genome shotgun sequencing project. | isolation source: South African research farm wastewater | place: South Africa: Irene, Agricultural Research Council, Animal Production... | reverse complement strand
GCCGTCGGTGACGGTGAAGTTGTCGCGCCCGGCCAGCACCTGGGCGAGCGTGCTCTTGCCCGAGCCGTTGGGGCCCATGATCGCGTGCACCTCGCCGTCGGCGATCTCCAGGTCGAGGCCCTTGAGGATTTCCTTGCCGTCGACCGAGGCGTGCAGCTTGTTGATTTTCAGCATCTTGATTCTCCTGTGGGTTCTTAGCCGACGCTGCCTTCGAGGCTCACGCCCAGCAGTTTCTGTGCTTCCACCGCGAACTCCATCGGCAGTTCCTTGAAAACATCGCGGCAGAAGCCATTGACGATCATCGACACCGCGTCCTCGGCGATGATGCAGCGCTGCATCGCGTAGAAAAGCTGGTCCTCGCCGATGCGCGAGGTGGTGGCCTCGTGCTCGACGTGCGCGGTCGGGTGGCGCACCTCGATGGTGGGGAAGGTGTGCGCGGCGCAGCGGTCGCCGATCAAGAGCGAGTCGCACTGCGTGTAGTTGCGCGCGCCTTCCGCCTTGGGCGTGACCTTGACCAGGCCGCGGAAGGTGTTCGTGCCGCGCCCGGCCGAGATGCCCTTGCTGAGGATGGTGCTGCGGGTATTGCGCCCCATGTGGATCATCTTGGTGCCGGTGTCGGCCTGCTGCAGGTTGTTGGTCAGCGCCACCGAGTGGAAGTCGCCCACCGAGTGGTCGCCGCGCAAGATCACGCTCGGGTATTTCCAGGTGATCGCCGAGCCGGTCTCGACCTGGGTCCAGGAGATGTGCGAGCGCGCGCCGCGACAGTCGCCGCGCTTGGTGACGAAGTTGTAGATGCCGCCCTTGCCGTCCTTGTCGCCCGGGTACCAGTTCTGCACCGTTGAATACTTGATCTTGGCGTCGTCGAGCGCGATCAGTTCCACCACCGCGGCGTGGAGCTGGTTCTCGTCGCGCATCGGTGCGGTACAGCCTTCGAGGTAGCTCACCGAGGCGCCTTCCTCGGCGATGATCAGCGTGCGCTCGAACTGGCCGGTGTCGCGGGCGTTGATGCGGAAGTAGGTGGAGAGCTCCATCGGGCACTTCACCCCCTTCGGGATGAAGACGAAGGAGCCGTCGGAGAACACCGCCGAGTTGAGCGCGGCGTAAAAGTTGTCGCCCGGCGGCACCACGGTGCCGAGGTACTGGCGCACCAGCGCCGGGTGTTCCTTCACCGCTTCCGAGAAGGAACAGAAGATCACGCCATGCTCACCCAGCTCTTTTTTGAAGGTGGTGGCCACGCTCACCGAGTCGAACACCGCGTCCACCGCCACGCCGGCCAGGCGCGCGCGCTCGTGCAGCGGCACGCCGAGCTTCTCGAAGGTGCGCAGCAGCTCGGGGTCGACCTCGTCCAGGCTCTTGGGGCCGTCCTTCTTCGACTTCGGTGCGGAGTAATAGACGATGTCCTGAAAGTCCACCGGCGGGAACTGCACTGCAGCCCAGGTCGGCGGACTCATCGTCAGCCAGTGGCGGTAGGCTTCGAGCCGCCATTCGAGCAGCCAGTCCGGCTCGCCCTTGCGTGCCGAGATCAGGCGGATGACGTCCTCCGACAGACCCTTGGGGACGGTGTCGGTCTCAAGCGTGGTTTCAAAGCCGGCGACATAGTCCTGTTCGAGAAAGGCGCCAAGGGCGTCGCTGCGGGTGGAGGCGCTTGCCGGGGCGGGTGCAGTGAAGGGGGCGTTCATGGTCAGATCTCCGGGTCGTCTGCGCGGGGTGTGGGGATGCAGGCAGCAAGCGAGCTGGCGGGGTGCCGAGCGCCGAGGCGGGCGGGGCCACTCATGCGCTGCGGCGCTGGGGTGTTCTGCGCCAGGCTGCGGGCGAAGGGCGAGCCCTTGTCCGGATGCACCATGTCGGCGACGGTGACCGACTGCAGGGCCTGGCGCACCACGGTGTTGATGCGCAGCCAGTTGTCGCGGATCCGGCAGTCGCTCTCCATGCTGCATACGCCAGTGCTGGCGCTGCATTCGGTGAGGCCGAAGGGGTGGTCCTCGAGTGCGTCGATGACATCGGCAACGCTGATCTGCGCCGCCGGGCGGCCGAGGACATAGCCACCATGCGCGCCGCGCTGGCTGGTGACCAGTGCCTGCCGGCCAAGCGTCTTGAGCACCTTGCTGACGGTCGGCAGTCCGAGCCCAAGGGCTTCGGCGAGGCCTGCCGCGCTGTGCACCCGATCCGGCAGGCCCGCCATGTGGGCGAGGATCAGGGTGCCGTAGTCGGTGAGTTTGCTGATGCGCAGCATGGCAAGTGCCTCTTGGCCAGTCGGGATGACTTAATAGTACGAAAGCAGTACTGTATAGTCAAGCCGTGGCGAGGAGGTTTCCTTCAGCCCGTCATCGAGGTACGACAGATCGAAGGGGCTGCAGCAGAGAGGCCTGCGCCGGCAGGCGCGCGAGCTGACGGATTCTGGTGCGCGCCTGCCGGTGTGGGGTCAAAAAGGGGGGTGCGGGGATCTCGCGATCAGCCCAGCTGCTCGGCCTTCAGCACCGCCTGGACCGCCGGGCGAGCGCCGACACGCTCGACAAAGGCGCTGAGCTTCGGCCACTTCGCCAGATCGAGCCTGATGAAGGGCATCCAGCTCAGCACGGTGAAGAGGTAGGCATCGGCGACGCTGAAGTCCTCACCGAGCAGGTAGGACTTGTCCGCGAGTTGCTCGTCGATGTAGGCGAGGCGGCGTTCGAGGTTGGCGCCGGCGATCTTCTTCCACGCGTCGCCCGCAGCCGGGTTGAAGAAGGGACTGCACGACTTGTGCAGTTCGGTACCGATGAAGTTGAGCCAGGACTGCAGGCGGTAGCGCTCGATCGTGCCGTTGGCGGGCGCGAGCTTCTTCGCCGGGGCCTGGTCGGCGATGTACTGCACGATCGCCGGACCTTCGGTCAGCAACTCGCCGCTGTCGAGCAGCAGGGCGGGCACGTAGCCCTTGGGGTTGACCTGGTTGAAGTCCCCACCGCTCGTGGTGCGCTTGGTCTTGAGGTCGACGCTCTCGGTCTCGTAGTCGAGGCCGGACTCCTCGAGCACGATGTGGGGCGAAAGCGAGCAGGCGCCGGGCTTGATGTAGAGCTTCATGCGGTATGTCTCCGGTTGGGGGTGGAAAGTGACGATTATGCCTTCATCGGATGCGCGTGCAGGACGATGAATGAACGCGAGTAGGCCGCGGGTCTCCGGGCGCGAGTGCCGGCTGGCCGAGTCTTCAGAAACCGCGCGCCGTCGCGCGCAGCACGCGCCAGGCCAGCATCAGCCAGCCCAGGATCATCAGGCTGCCGCCGAGCGGTGTGACCGCACCCAGCCAGCGCGGGCCGCCCAGTGCCATCGCGTAGAGCGTGCCGGCGAAGATCACCGTGCCCAGGGTGAGGAGCACCGCGGGCAGCCGGCCGCCGGGCAGGCGAGCGGCACCCAGCGCCAGCAGCCCCAGGGCGTGCCACATCTGGTACTGCACCGCGGTCTGCCACCAGCCGAGCGCGTTGTCGTCGAGCAGGGCGCGCAGGCCGTGGGCGCCGAAGGCACCGAGGGCGACGGCGCACGCCGCAAGGAGGGCGCCGGCAAGGAGGGGGAAGCGCTGCAGGTCGGTGTGCATTCGGGGCGGCCAGGTGGGATGAAGGAGGTGGAAAGGGGGCAGGCGGCGCGTGCCCGCGCGTGATCAGGCGGGGGGCGCGATGCGCAGCGGAATCGTCACCGGTCCGTCGTTGATCAGTTGAACTTTCATGTCGGCCGCGAAGCGTCCGGTCTGAACCTGAGGGTGCGCAGCGCGTGCCTGGGCGACGAAGTGCTCGTAGAGCCTCTTTCCAGTCTGCGGGTCAGCGGCGTTGGTGAAGCTCGGGCGATTGCCGCCTGCAGTGTCGGCAGCCAGCGTAAATTGACTGACAAGCAGCAGGCCGCCTCCGACGTCCCGTACGGAGCGGTTCATCTTGCCGGCTTGGTCGGCAAAGATGCGCAACTTGAGCAGCTTGGCGAGCAACTTGTCCGCTTCGGTGGGCGTGTCGCCGCGCTCGGCGCACACGAGCACGAGCAGACCGTGCCCGATCTCGCCGAGGGTCTCGCCATCGACGGTCACACGCGCTTCCGAGACGCGCTGCAGGACGGCGAGCATCGGGATTCCTCGCGATTCATAAGAGGGGTGGAGGGATGCGCTGCGAGTCGTTGATCGGGTCAATTCGCCCAGGGGTCGATGACTGCCAGGCCTGCGGCCAGGAAGGGGCGCGTGTCACGCGTGGCGACCAACAAACCCCGTGCGGCTGCGGTGGCTGCGATGTAGCCGTCGGCGTTGCCGATAGAAAGTCCTGCGGCTCGTGCCCGCGCCATCAACTCGGCGTAGGCCTTTGAAGCGTCGAGATCGAAGGGCAGGACGCGCCCGGAGAAGGCCGGCAGCACTTCGCGCTCCAGACGCTCCTGGTAGATCGTACGGCGCCTGCCTTGAGGCATTGCAGCGAGACCAAAGCGCAACTCGGCCACGGTGATGGCCGACAGGAAGAGGGTTTCCACGACCTGTGCGTCCATCCAGGCCAGCACCTTGGGGTCGGGCGCAACCCGCCATAACTCGGACAGGACGTTGGTGTCGACGACGATCATTCGAAGCGCATCGGCTCGGCCGGGGTTCTGTCACGCGCGTCGTTGAAGAGGGCGAACTCTTTGTCGGACAGCCCGCCGGCCTCGCGGGCGATTGAACCCAGCAAGGTCCCGAGCTTCAGGCGCCCCTCGGGTTTTGCTGCTTGCTCGAGAATGCTGCGCACCTCGGCTTCGGCGCTGCACCCATGCGTCGCTGCACGAACGCGGATGGCGCGATGCACCTCGTCGGGGATGTTTCTTACCGTGATGGAAGCCATGTTGCAAAACCTCGTCTTGATTGTTTCGATTGCAGTTTAAGTTGATGATATCAAATAATCAATCGAGGCTGATCGGGCGCCACGGCGGTCGGTGGCGCCCGACGCGCCGATCAGACCGCCGAGAGCGCTTGCTCCAGGTCGACGATGATGTCGTCGATATGCTCGATGCCGATCGACAGCCGCACCATGTCGGGCGAGACGCCGGCCTTGGCGAGCTCGGCCGGCGAGAGCTGGCGGTGGGTGGTGGAGGCCGGGTGGCAAGCGAGCGACTTGGCGTCGCCGATGTTGACCAGACGGGTGATCAGCTTGAGCGCGTCCTGGAAGCGGGCGCCGGCTTCGAGGCCGCCCCCGCTTCCATTCCCCTTCACGCCGAAGGACAGGATGCCCGAGGCGCGCCCGCCCATGTACTTCTGCACCAGGCTGTGGTCGGCATGGTCGGGCAGGCCGGCGTAGTTCACCCACTCCACCTTGGCGTGGCCCTTCAGGTAGTTGGCCACCTTGATCGTGTTGGTGCAGATGCGGTCCATGCGCAGCGCCAGGGTCTCGATGCCTTGCAGGATCAGGAAGCTGTTGAAGGGCGAGATCGCCGCACCGGTGTTGCGCAGCGGCACCACGCGCGCACGGCCGATGAAGGCGGCGGCACCCAGCGCCTCCGTATACACCACGCCGTGGTAGGACACGTCAGGCTCGTTCAGGCGCTTGAAGCGCGCCTTGTGCTCGGCCCAGGGGAACTTGCCGGAATCGACGATGATGCCGCCGATCGAGTTGCCGTGGCCGCCGAGGTACTTGGTGAGCGCGTGCACCACGATGTCGGCGCCGTGCTCGAAGGGGCGGCACAGATAGGGCGAGGGCACGGTGTTGTCGACGATCAGCGGGACGCCGGCCCGGTGCGCGATCTCGGCCAGGCGGCCGATGTCGGTGACGTTGCCCAGCGGGTTGCCGACCGATTCGCAGTAGATCGCCTTGGTGCGCGCGTCGATCAGTGCAGCGAAGCTGTCCGGGTCGCGGTAGTCGGCGAAGCGCACCTCGATGCCGAACTGCGGCAGGGTGTGGGCGAACAGGTTGTAGGTGCCACCGTACAGCGTCGATGCGGAGACGATGTTGTCGCCGGCCTCGGCGATGGTCTGGATCGCGTAGGTGATCGCCGACATGCCCGAGGCCACGGCGAGCGCACCGATGCCGCCTTCGAGCTCGGCGACACGCTGCTCAAGCACCGCGGTGGTCGGGTTCATGATGCGGGTGTAGATGTTGCCCTGCACCTTGAGGTCGAAGAGGTCCGCGCCATGCTGGGTGTCGTCGAAGGCGTACGAGGTGGTCTGGTAGATCGGCACCGCGACGGCCTTGGTGGTGGGGTCGGGCGAGTAGCCGCCGTGCACGGCGATGGTTTCGAGCTTCATGGGTCGGTTCTCCCTCGGTGAAAGTGGCCTGGAGTATAGCCAGCCCGGGCAGGATGACGAAATCGCTGCCTGCCGCGGCGGCTCCGGGTGCTCAGTCCCAGATCGGCTCGAACAGCCCATCCACCTGTTTGCGATGCTTGGCGAGCTTGAACGAGGCCGGGTTGTAGGGCCCCAGCCAGTCGAGGATTTCGCGGCTCTCGGCGCTGCGCGGCGCAAGTTTGGCGTTCAGGATGGCGTAGTAGCCGGGTACGCCGCCGCAGTCCTCGGGCGGGCAGGCGCGTTCGCCGTCGAGCAGGATGGCCGGGCGGCGTAGCGGATCGCTCGGTAGGCGCTTCTCGATGGTGATCCGATGCCGCCAGCTGTCGCCGAAGTCGTACTCGTAGATGAAGCTTCGACGGCGGCCGATCACCTGGCCGAGCTCGATCCGCTCGCCGGGCAGGACCCCCTCATCGAAGGGGTCGTCGTAGTTCTCGCCCATGCCGATGCGGTAGTCTCCGATCTCGAACAGGTGCAGGTGCGCATCTTCCCAGCCCATCGCGGCCTGGATCACCTGGTGCAGGTCATCGAAGGTGATGGTGTTCTCGACTTCGACCCGGCGCCAGATCGGCGGGTCGATGTCCTCCAGGGCGATGTGCAGCAGCAGCCGGCGTTCCGGGTAATCCTGCGGCAACTCGGCGAGCAGGTCGTCGAAGCCATCCTGACTGTCTGCAACGAGCGCGTGCAGGGCCTCGATCAGTACCTGATTGTCATGGTGTGGATCGCGGGCCAGCACCGCCGTCCAGTACTCCACCCGGTCGCGCGCCTCGATGTCCCGGCCTTCGGCCAGCAGCAACAGCACTTCGAGATGGGACAGCGAGGGGTCGTCCGGGGTCAGATGGCGGGCCTCGTTGAAGGCCCGCCAGGCGCCCCTGACGTCGCCGCGGTCGGAGCAGACCGTCGCTTCGCGTTGCAGCGCCGTGCTGCGCAACACGCGGTCGGTGGATTTCTTCAGGCGCTCGATCAGGGCCAGACGTGCTTCATCCTGCTCCAGCACGAGGTAGCAGTTCATCAGGACGTTGGCGGCGTCAGCGGCGCGTTCGTCGAGCCGGGCTGAATCGACGAACAGCGGGGCGAGCAGGGCGATCACGTCGTCGAAGCGCTGTTCGTCGAACCAGCGCTCAGCGACCAGCGCCAGCATGTGGGGCGAGACGCCATGCCGGACCGCTTCGCCCAGCCGTTCCCGGGGCAGGTGATCGAGCGTGCGCGTGAGCATTTCATCGGGTGGCAGGATCAGCGGACCTTCGTCTCCGGCACCGCAGCATTGCTTGTACTTGCGTTGCGATCCGCAGGGGCAGGGCGCGTTGCGCTCGGGCGGCGCGAGCTTGCGCGGGCGGAAATGATTCTCCGGGATCGGGGTGGTGTTCCACAGCTCATAGGCGAGCCGGATCGCCATGCCCTTGGCCGCGCGCTCGATATCGGCCGGTGTGCCGCCCTCGGCGTGGACAACGACCGCGGCCAGGGGGCGCAGGGCCTCGCGCAGGTGGGCGATCACGGCTGAGATGTCTTGCGAAGCAAGAATCACGCCGACCGTGCTGTGAAAGGCGCGCTCCATGGTCGCCTGGAGTTCGTCATCGGTCATATCGGGTTGCGGCAGGCTGGGCTGGGTCGTTTTGACACGGTCGTTCACGGCGCACGTTCCTGGTGGTCACATCGATTGGCTGAGGACGGAACCTTAGCCCCTTGGCGGGCTGCGCGTCCATCGAACTGCTCGAGCCCGACACGCGCAGCGCCGAGGCGCTTGGGCCCAAGTGCGGCCAGCCGTTACACTCGCCGGCCCGACTGCACTGCCTCTGGAACCCCCATGGCCCAACTCATCCTCCACCCCGGCAAGGAGCGCTCGCTGTTTCGCCGCCATCCCTGGATCTTCGCCGGTTCGGTCGATCGCCTCGATGGCCGTGCGCGTCCGGGCGACACGGTGACCGTGGTCAGCGCCGAGGGCAAGGCGCTGGCGCGCGCGGCGTGGTCGCCGTACTCGCAGATCCGCGCGCGGGTGTGGAGCTTCGATGCGGAAGCTGCGATCGACCACGCCTTCTTCAAGCGCGCGGTGGCGGCTTCGGTCGCGCGCCGGGCGGCGATCCCGGCGCTGCGCGGGCAGCAGGGCGTGCGCCTGATCCACGGCGAATCCGACGGTCTGCCCGGGGTGATCGCCGACCGCTACGGCGAGGTGGTGGTGGTGCAGCTCACCAGCGCGGGCGCGGACAAGTGGCGCGAGGCGATCGTCGCCGGCCTGGTGCAGGCGACCGGCTGCGCGGCGGTGTATGAGCGCTCCGACTCCGAGGTGCGCGGGCTGGAAGGCCTGGAGTCGCGCACCGGCTGCGTGCAGGGCGAGTTGCCGGCGGGCGCGCTCACCATCGTCGAGAACGGCGTGCGCATGGAGGTGGACGTGGAAGGCGGCCACAAGACCGGCTTCTACCTCGACCAGCGCGACAACCGCCTGCTCACCGGCGAGCTCGCCGCCGGGCGCGCGGTGCTCAACTGCTTCTGCTACACGGGTGGCTTCTCGCTGCAGGCGCTCGCCGGCGGGGCGGCTTCGGTGCTGTCGATCGACTCTTCCGGCCCGGCGCTGGAATCAGCGCAGCGCAACCTGGCGCTCAACCCCCAGCTCGACGCCAGTCGCGCCGAGTGGCAGGAGGCGGACGTGTTCAAGGCCTTGCGCGCGTTGAAGGAGGCGGGCCGCAGGTTCGACCTGATCGTGCTCGATCCGCCGAAGTTCGCGCCTTCGGCTGCGCACGCCGAGCGCGCTGCGCGCGCCTACAAGGACATCAACCTCTTCGGCTTTCGGCTGCTCAACCCGGGTGGCATCCTGATGACCTACTCGTGCTCGGGCGGCATCGGCCAGGAGCTGTTCCAGAAGATCGTTGCCGGTGCAGCGATCGACGCCGGCGTCGACGCGCGCATCCTGTACCGGCTCTCGGCTGCGCCCGATCATCCGATCGGGCTGGCGGTGCCGGAAGGCGAGTACCTCAAGGGCCTGGCCTGTCAGGCGGGCTGAGCGCGCGCTTGCCACCCAAAAGGAAACCGCCCGCAGGGCGTCGAGACGCGCTGCGGGCGGTGTGTAGGCGCCTGACAGCGGGCGCGCCAGGGTTCAGCTGAGGTCGAAGCGGTCTGCGTTCATGACCTTCGTCCAGGCGGCGACGAAGTCACGCACGAACTTCTCTTTGCTGTCGTCCTGGGCGTACACCTCGGCGTAGGCACGCAGGATGGAGTTGGAGCCGAACACCAGATCGACGCGGGTCGCGGTCCACTTGGTGGCGCCGGACTTGCGATCGACGATGGCGTAGCTGTTGCGCCCGGTGGGCTTCCAGCTGTAGGCCATGTCGGTGAGATTGACGAAGAAATCGTTCGTCAGCGCGCCGACGCGATCGGTGAACACGCCATGCGGGCTGCCGCCGAAGTTGGTGCCGAGCACGCGCAGGCCGCCGATCAGCGCGGTCATCTCCGGCGCAGTCAGGCCGAGCAGCTGGGCGCGGTCGAGCAGCATCTCCTCGGGCTGGACCACATAGTCCTTCTTCTGCCAGTTGCGGAAGCCATCATGCACGGGCTCGAGCACCGCGAAGGACTCGACGTCGGTCTGTGCCTGGCTGGCGTCGCCGCGGCCCGGGGCGAAGGGCACCTCGACGTCGAAGCCGGCCGCCTTGATCGCCTGCTCCAGGCCGACGTTGCCACCGAGCACGATCACGTCGGCGACGCTGGCGCCGGTCTCGGCGGCGATCTTCTCGTACGCCGCCAGCACCTTGGCCAGGCGTGCCGGCTCGTTGCCTTCCCAGTCCTTCTGCGGGGCCAGGCGGATGCGGGCGCCGTTGGCGCCGCCGCGGTAGTCCGAGCCGCGGAAGGTGCGGGCGCTATCCCAGGCGGTGGCGACCAGCTCGCCCACCGACAGGCCGGCGGCGGCGATCTTCGCCTTCACCGCGGCGACGTCGTAATCCTTGCTTCCGGCGGGCACCGGGTCCTGCCAGATCAGGTCCTCGGCCGGCACGTCGGGACCGACGTAGCGTGCCTTCGGGCCCATGTCGCGGTGGGTCAGCTTGAACCAGGCGCGGGCGAAGACGTCGTCGAAATAGGCTTGGTCGGCGGCAAAGCGCTCCGAGATCTTGCGGTATTCCGGATCGACCTTCAGCGCCATGTCGGCATCGGTCATCATCGGCATGCAGCGGATCGCCGGATCTTCGACATCGACCGGCATGTCCTCGGGCTGGATGTTGACCGGCTTGTACTGCCAGGCGCCAGCCGGGCTCTTGGTGAGTTCCCAGTCATGCTTGAGCAGCATGGTGAAATAGCCGTTGTCCCATTGGGTGGGATTGGTGGTCCACGCGCCCTCGACGCCGCTGGTCACGGTGTCACGGCCGACCCCTCGGGTCTTGTGGTTCATCCAGCCAAAGCCCTGCTCCTCGACATCCGCACCCTCCGGTGCCGGACCGAGGTTTGCCGCGCTGCCGTTGCCATGCGCCTTGCCCACGGTGTGGCCGCCGGCGGTCAACGCGACGGTTTCCTCGTCGTTCATCGCCATGCGGGCGAAGGTCACCCGCATGTCGTGGGCGGTCTTGAGCGGGTTGGGCTGGCCATCGACACCCTCGGGGTTCACATAGATCAGGCCCATCATCACCGCAGCCAGCGGGTTTTCGAGGTCGCGCTCACCGGAGTAGCGCGTGCCCTCGCTGCCGCTGGGGGCGAGCCACTGCTTTTCGGAACCCCAGTAGATGTCCTTCTCGGGGTGCCAGATGTCTTCGCGGCCAAAGGCAAAGCCGAAGGTCTTGAAGCCCATCGACTCGTAGGCCATGTTGCCGGCGAGGATGAAGAGGTCGGCCCAGCTGACCTGGTTGCCGTACTTCTTCTTGATCGGCCACAGCAGGCGGCGGGCTTTGTCGAGGTTGCCGTTGTCGGGCCAGGAATTCAGCGGGGCGAAGCGCTGGTTGCCGGTGCCTGCGCCACCACGGCCGTCGGCGATACGGTAGGTGCCGGCAGCGTGCCAGGCCATGCGGATCATGAGGCCGCCGTAGTGACCCCAGTCGGCCGGCCACCAGTCCTGGCTGTCGGTCATCAGTGCCTTGAGGTCGTTCTTCAGCGCGGCAACGTTGAGCTTCTTGAGCGCTTCGCGGTAGCTGAAATCGGGCCCGAGCGGATTGGTCTTGCGGTCGTGCTGGTGGAGGATGTCGAGGTTCAGCGTGTTCGGCCACCACGCCGTGACCGAATTGCCCGAGGCCGTGTTGCCACCATGCATCACCGGGCACTTGCCACTGCTCTGGGTATTGTTTCCACTCATGTCCATCTCCTTATTGGTTTCGCTGACTGAGGGTTGAGCGCATCGTTCTCTACTAATCGGCCAGACTTTGGCCGGTCCAGCAAGGCTTGTGCGGAGGCACTGAAGATGCCTGCATTCATGCCTTCACCAGCAGACTAGCAAAAAGGCGACTCGTTGCGAGGCAATCAGGGCAATTGTTCTAAACTATTTAAAATGCTGCACTGCAAACAAAAAACTATTTTTACCTGGCGCGGAGGCGGACGATGCAGGCGCGCCGGGGGCCGCCGTTACAGACAGGCTTCGACGATCCGACGGCTCATCGCGGGATCGATCGCGCGGTCCTCGCCGAGCCGGACCATGCCATGCGCCTCGAGCTGGGCGACGATGCGGTCGACCGCCTCGGCGCCGATGCCGTAGTCGGCGAGCCGCGTTTTCACGCCGAGCGATTCGAAGAACGCGCGCGTGTGCGCGATTGCCGCGTCGATGCGTGCGTCCTCGTCTCCGGTGCGCAACCCCCATACCCGTTCGGCGTATTGCAGCAGCTTGGCCCGCTTCACGTCGCGCCGCAGCGTGAGCAGGCTGGGCAGCACCACTGCCAGCGTCTGTGCGTGGTCCAGGCCGTGGAGCGCGGTGAGCTCGTGGCCGATCATGTGCGTCGCCCAGTCCTGCGCCACGCCGGCCCCGACCGCGCCGTGCAGGGCCTGGGTGGCGGCCCACATCAGGTTGGCGCGCACGTCGTAGTCTTCGGGCCGGGCGAGCGCCTGCGGGCCGGTCTCGATCAGCGTCAGCAGCAGGCTCTCGGCGTAGCGATCCTGCACCGCCGCATGGGCGGGCGAGGTCACGTACTGCTCCATCACATGCACGAAGGCGTCGACGATGCCATTGGCCACCTGGCGCGCGGGCAGGGTGTAGGTCTTGACCGGATCGAGCACGGAAAAGCGCGGGAACAACAGCGGGTTGCCGAAGCCGAGCTTGGCCTGCAGCGACTTGCGCGTGATGACGCCCGCGCAGTTCGCCTCGGAGCCGGTGGCGGGCAGCGTGAGCACGGTGCCAAAGGGCAGCGCGGTGGTGATCTGCTTGCCGCGGGTTTCGAGGATGTGCCAGGCGTCGCCCGGGTAATCGACCGCGGCGGCGACGAACTTGGTGCCGTCGAGCACCGAGCCGCCGCCCACCGCGAGCAGGAAGTCGAGCCGCTCGCGCCGGATCAGCTCGACGGCCTTCATCAGTGTCTCGTAGCTCGGGTTGGGCTCTATGCCGCCAAAGCGCTGCACGCTGCGGCTGCCCAGCGCGGCGTCCACTTCGGCCAGCGTGCCGTGACGCTCGGCGCTGCCGCCGCCGTAGAGCACGAGCACGCGGGCCTGTGCGGGAACGAGCGCGTCCAGGCGGGCGATGGTGCCCTGGCCAAAGACGATGCGGGTCGGGTTGTAGAGATCGAAATTCTGCATGCGACTCCCTTCTGGCATGTCGGACAAGGGGCGCCTCACGGTCCTGCGCGGCGCCAACAGAGTCCAGGATAGAACAGTCCGGTGTGGGTTCGTTCCCGCACTGCGCGCGTGGAGTTCGTTACCGCGCTGCGCGCGGGGGGTGAGACGCGGCCTGCGTTACGCGGTACATTTCGACCTCGCCCAACTCAAGCATTTCCTTATGAAGAAGAATCTGTGGCTGTTGGCCATCGCCCAGGGCCTGTTCCTGACCAACAACGTGGTCTTCATCGCCATCAACGGCCTAGTGGGGCTTTCCCTGGCGCCGGTGGGCTGGATGGCGACCCTGCCGGTGATGGGCTACGTGGTGGGTGGCGCGCTGTCGACCGGCCTGGTGGCCCGTACGCAGCGGCGCTGGGGGCGCAAGGTGTCGTTCCAGCTCGGCCTGCTGGTTGCGCTCCTGACCGCGCTGCTGTGCGCGTTCGCGTTGTCGATCGGCAGCTTCTGGCTGCTGGTGGCGGGCACGGTGATCGCCGGCTACTACAGCGCCAACGGTCAGCTTTACCGCTTCGCCGCTGCCGAGCTGGCGCCGGCATCCTTCCGCGAGAAGGCGGTGTCGCTGGTGCTGGCCGGCGGTCTGATCGGCGCGGTGATCGGCCCCAACTTGGCCAACTACACCCGCGAGGCCATGGGGGCGCCCTTCATGGGCTCCTATCTGGCGCTGGCGGGGGTGGCGCTGGTGTCGATGGCGGTGATGGCGGGCATCGCGTTTCCGCCCGAACCGGCGAAGAAGGCGGGTGCGGGCGGCGGTCGGCCGCTCGCCGAGATCATGCGCCAGCCGGTGTTCATCGTGTCCACGCTGGGCGCGGCGATGGGTTATGGCGTCATGAACCTGCTGATGGCCGCCACCCCGCTGGCGATGGACGTGTGCGGGATGCCGTTCTCGGATGCGGCGCTGGTGCTGGAGTGGCACGTGATCGGCATGTTCGCGCCCGGCTTTTTCACCGGGCACCTGATCAAGCGCTTCGGCGTGCTGCAGATCATGGGCGTGGGCGTGGTGCTCAATCTCGCCTGCATCGGGGTCGCGCTGTCGGGGCAGGATCTGCACCAGTTCCTGATTGGCCTCTTCCTGCTCGGCGTGGGCTGGAACTTCCTGTTTACCGGCAGCACCACGCTGGCGCTGCAGGCTTATCGCCCGGAAGAAAAGGACAAGGCGCAGGCCGCGATCAACTTCGCGGTGTTCGCGGTGATGGCGCTGAGCTCGTTCGCGTCGGGCGCGCTGGTGACGACGCAGGGCTGGACGCTGCTCAACATCGGCTCGCTGCTGCCGGTCGCGGTGACCGGGGCGGCGCTGGTGTGGCTGGCGCTGCAGCAGCACCGGCGCCCTCAGCGGGGCGCATGAACGTCCCCGCCCATACGCTGCCGGCGATTCGCTGGCGCGGGTGGGCGGGGTGGTCGGTGACTGGGTCAAGGGGCTGCTGCCGGACGCACAGCGCTTCGTCGCCGACTGGCTGGCCACGCATTGAGCGCGGAGTGGACCTGCCTCAGGTGAGGCGCACCTTGCGCGCGGCGAGGGCCTCGGCGAGGGTGGCGAATTCCTGCTGGCGATTGGCGCTGAGGCGAAAGAAGATCCGGTTGTCCTGGGTTCGGCCGCAATAGCTGCGAATGATCACGCGCTCGATGCCGGGAATGCCGGGGTTGGACTCGACGGTCTTGATCGCACCGGTGCCGGTGTCGTACACGCCGGGCCGTTCCCTGAGGCCGTAGGGGTCATCCATGCAGCGGTCGTTCATGAGCAGATACTCCTCGAACAGGGGCACGGCGAAAAGATAGCACCGAGCGCCGCCCGATGTTCAGTGAAAATCCCGGCTGTGCGCCGCCAGCTCGCCCAGCAGCGCGGAGTGATCCACCACCCGGCTCGCCACCAGATGCACGACCCTGCCCTGGCGGCTGATCTGGCCGAACACGCCCATCAGCCGCGCACCGAGCAGGATGCGGCGCTGCTGCTCGAAGAGCTCGGGGCGGACGATGACGTTGGTGAGTCCGGTCTCGTCTTCCAGGGTGACGAAGAGTGTGCCTCGGGCGGTGCCCGGGCGTTGGCGACAGGTGACCAAGCCGGCGCCGCGGGCGAGCATGCGGTCGGGGGCGGCGGCGATGTCGGCGGCGGTGAGAAAGCGCAGGCCGGCGAGCTGTGCACGCACGAAGGACAGCGGATGACGGCCCAGCGTGAAGCCCAGGCGGGCGTAGTCGGCGAGCAGGTCTTCGGCCTCGGCGGGCGCTTCGAGCGTGGCGGTGACGTCACCGCCAGGGGCGTCGGCGAGCAGACCGGGCAGGGGCGCGGCGCCGCTGGCCTGCCACAGCGCCTGGCGCCGATGGCCGGCGAGCGTGGCGAGTGCGCCGCCCGCGGCGAGCGTGCGCAGCGCGCCGGTGTCGAGTCGGGCGCGGGCGGCGAGGTCCCGGGTGTCGGCGAAGGCCCGTTCGCGGCGGGCGGCGACGATGCGCACGGCCGCGTCGTGGGCGAGGCCGCGGAGCATGCGCAGGCCGAGGCGCACCGCGGGGGTGTCGCCGGGGGCGGCGGGCTCCAGCGTGCAGTCCCAGTCGCTGACGCTGACGTCGGCCGCACGCACCTCGACCCCATGGCGGCGCGCGTCCTGGATCAGCTGCGAAGGGGAATAGAAGCCCATCGGCTGGCTGTTGAGCAATGCGGCGAGGAAGGTGGCGGGCTCGAAGTGCTTGAGCCAGGCCGAGGCATAGACCAGCAGCGCGAAGCTGGCGGCATGGGATTCGGGAAAGCCGTAGCTGCCGAAGCCCTCGATCTGCTGGCACAGGCGCTGGGCGAAGTCGGCGTCGTAGCCCTTGTGCGCCAGCCCGGCGAGCAGCTTCTCGCGATAGCGCTCGAGCTCGCCCTTGCGCCGCCAGGCGCCCATCGCGCGCCGCAGCTGGTCGGCCTCGCCGCCGGTGAAGTCGGCGGCCACGACCGCGAGCTGCATCACCTGCTCCTGGAAGATCGGCACCCCCAGCGTGCGTGCCAGCACGCCGCGGATTTCCTCCTTGAGGTCGACGAGCGGATCTTCGCCGCGCGCCACGCGCTCGCGTGCCTGCAGGTAGGGATGGACCATGCCACCCTGGATGGGGCCAGGGCGCACGATCGCGACCTCCACCACCAGGTCGTAGAAGCGCTGTGGCCTGAGGCGCGGCAGCATGCTCATCTGCGCGCGCGACTCGACCTGGAACACGCCCACCGAATCGGCGCGCGCCAGCATCGCGTACACTTCGGGCTGTTCGCGCGGGATCGTTGCCAGCGTCAGCGGCCGGCCGCGCCAGGCCGACACCAGAGCGAAGGCGCGGCGCAGCGCGGACAGCATGCCGAGCGCGAGCACGTCGATCTTCATCAGGCCGACCGCGTCGAGGTCGTCCTTGTCCCACTGGATCACGGTGCGCTCGGGCATGGTGGCGTTTTCCACCGGCACCAGCTCGTCGAGCCGGCTGCGGGCGATGACGAAGCCGCCGACATGCTGCGACAGGTGACGGGGAAAGCCGATCAGTTCCTCGGTGAGTGTGATCAGGCGCCGGGTGACCGGACTTTCGGGGTCGAGCCCGGCCTCTGCCAGGCGCTCGGGCAGGATGTGGCGGCCGTCGAACCAGTGGTGCTCGCGCGTCAGGCGTTCGATCTGCGCCTCGTCCAGGCCGAGCGCGCGGCCGACGTCGCGCAGCGCGCTGCGTGCGCGGTAGCTGATCACGGTGGCGGCGAGCGCGGCGCGTTCGCGACCGTACTTGCAGTAAATATACTGGATGACCTCCTCGCGGCGCTCGTGTTCGAAGTCGACATCGATGTCCGGGGGCTCGTTGCGCTCGCGCGAGATGAAGCGCTCGACCAGCATGATCCCGAGCCGCGGATCGACTTCGGTGATGCCGAGCGCCCAGCACACCACCGAATTCGCCGCCGAGCCGCGGCCCTGGCACAGGATGCCGGCGCTGCGGGCGAAGCGGACGATGTCATGCACGGTGAGGAAGTAGGGCTCGTAGCCGAGCTCGGCGATCAGCGCTAGTTCGTGCTCGATCTGCGCACGCACCGAAGGCGGGGCGGGGTCGTCGGCCGACGCTGGCGGCATGGCGTCCGCCGCGGGGGCAGCAACCGCGCTGGCGGCCTGCCCGCCGTAGCGCCAGCGCAGGCCGCCTTCCACCAGACGGCGCAGCCAGCGCGCGGGGGTCTCGCCTGCGGGGACGAGTTCGCTCGGGTATTCGTAGCGCAGCGCGTCCAGGCTGAAGCTGCAGCGTTGGGCCACCACCAGGGTTTCGGTGAGCAGGGCGGGCGGGTAGCGGCGGGCGAGGGTGGCGCGCGCGTGCAGGCGCTGCTCGGCGTTGGGCGCGAGCGCCAGCCCGGCTGCGGCCACGCTGCAGTGCATGCGCAACGCGCTCATCACGTCGGCGAGCGGGCGGCGCTCGGGGGTGTGCATCAGCGCAGCGCTGGCGGCCAGCGCGGGGATGCCGGCGCTGCGCGCGATCCGGCGCAGCTGCGTGATGCGCGCGCGGTCGCGGCCGTCGAGTCGTACCGTCACCGTCATCCAGGCCCGACCGGGAAAGTGCTGCGCCAGCCAGGTGGCGTCGGCTTCCAGGGTCGGGCTGGCTTCTGCGTTTTCCTTCAGGGGCGGAAAATCGGCAGGCGGCACGAGCAGCGCGAGGCAGTCGGGACAGCTGCCCTCGAGCATGGCCCGCGTGATCCGATAGCTACCCTTTTCGGCGGCGCGCCGGGCCGCGGTGATGAGGCGCGAGAGCTGACCATAGCCGACGCGGTTGGTCGCCAGCAGCACGACGCAGGGGCCATCGACCAGCTGCAGCTCGCTGCCGATGATCAGTCTGGGCCGATCGGTGGCGGGCAGGGCCTGCAGTGCGCGATGGGCGCGCACGATGCCGGCGAGCGAGCACTCGTCGGTGAGCGCGATCGCCGCATAGCCGAAGTCCGCCGCCTGCGTGACGAGCTCCTCGGGGTGCGAGGCGCCGCGCTGGAAGCTGAAATTGCTCAGGCAGTGGAGTTCGGCGTAGGCTGGATTCATTGCAATAACTGTAAAAAATTACAGTTATTGGAGCAAGTGCCGGGGTGCCGAATGCGCGTCACTGGCTCTGCCGCCGTCGCACGGATCGGGGGCGCTGTTAAACTCACGCCTTTGCAATTTCTCGATTCCCGCGCCCCGGGATCGATTGCGCGCGTCCACCACCACTGTCCGGCCTAGACGGCCGCAAAGGAGCCCTCCATGTCCCTCACCCCGTCCCGCAAGCTGCTGTTCGGCGCGCTGGCGCTGGCTTTGGCGATGGCCAGTCCGGTCCACGCACAGCAGAAATCGGTGGCCATCACCGCGATCGTCGAACATCCGGCGCTCGATGCCGTGCGTGACGGCGTCAAGGAAGCGCTGACCGCGGCGGGCTTTGAGGAGGGCAAGAACCTCAAGTGGCAGTACCAGAGCGCGCAGGGCAACACCGGCACCGCAGCGCAGATCGCGCGCAAGTTCATCGGCGACAAGTCGGACGTGATCGTCGCCATCGCCACGCCCTCGGCGCAGGCCGTGGCGGCGGCGACCAAGGACATCCCGCTGGTGTATTCGGCGGTGACCGATCCGGTCGCGGCCAAGCTGGTGCCCTCGATGGCTGCTTCGGGCAGCAACGTCACCGGCGTGTCCGATGCGCTCGAGCTTGACAAGCAAATCGAGCTGATCAAGCGTGTGGCGCCCAAGGCCACGCGCGTGGGCATGGTGTTCAACCCGGGCGAGGCCAACTCGGTGGTGGTGCTCGAGCAGCTGCGCGCGCTGCTGCCCAAACATGGCATGAGCCTGGTCGATGCGGCAGCGCCGCGTTCGGTCGATGTCGGCTCGGCTGCGCGCAGCCTGATCGGCAAGGCCGACGTGTTCTACACCAGCACCGACAACAACGTGGTGTCGGCCTACGAGGCCCTGGTCAAGGTCGGCATGGACGCCAAGATCCCGCTGGTCGCGGCCGATACCGACAGCGTGGCGCGCGGCGCGGTGGCGGCCTACGGCATGGACTACAAGGCGATCGGGGTGCAGACCGGGCAGATGGTGGTGCGCATCCTCAATGGCGAGAAGCCGGGCGACATCGCCTCCGAGACCAGCAAGACGCTCGCGCTCCATGTGAATCCGGGCGCGGCCCAGAAACAGGGCATCACGCTCGCCGACGACCTGGTCAAGGACGCCGCCAAGGTCGTCCAATAAGCGCGCGCCTGCCGGGTCCGCCCCGTCTGCCGAGGGTGGGCCCGTGCCGGCCGCGGCGGGCACTCGGCCTTGAGCGCCCGCGTCGTCTTCCCCTCAACGGTATTTCCTCATGTCTCTCTACACCCTGCTCGGGGCGCTCGAGATCGGGCTGATCTTCAGCCTCGTCGCCCTCGGCGTGTATATCTCCTTCCGCCTGTTGCGCTTTCCTGACCTCACCGTCGACGGCAGCTTTCCGCTTGGCGGTGCGGTGGCCGCGACCCTGATCGCGGCCGGCTACGATCCCTTCACCGCGACCCTCGTGGCGACCCTCGCCGGTGCGGTCGCGGGCCTGATTACCGGCTGGCTCAACGTCAGCCTGAAGATCATGGACCTGCTCGCGAGCATCCTGATGATGATCGCGCTCTATTCGATCAACCTGCGCATCATGGGTAAGCCCAACGTGCCGCTGATCATGGAGCCCACCGTCTTCAACCTGCTGCAGTCCGAGGCGATGGCCGACTACGTGTTCCGCCCGTTGCTGCTGGTGTTCGTGGTGCTGGCGGTGAAGTTCGCGCTCGATGGCTTCTTTGCCACCCAGAGCGGCCTGGCGATCCGCGCCACCGGCTCCAACGCGCGCATGGCGCGCGCGCAGGGCGTCAATACCGGGCTGGCGGTGCTGGCCGGCATGGCGCTGTCGAATGCGCTGGTCGGTCTGGCAGGGGCCTTGTTCGCGCAGACCCAGGGCGGGGCGGACATCTCGATGGGGGTGGGCACCATCGTCATCGGTCTGGCCGCGGTGATCGTGGGCGAGAGCCTGCTGCCTTCGCGCAAGCTCTACCTGGCGACGATCGCGGTGGTCGTGGGCGCCATCGTCTATCGCTTCTTCATTGCGCTCGCGCTCAATTCCGATTTCATCGGCCTGCAGGCCCAGGACCTCAACCTGGTGACTGCGCTCCTGGTCACGGTGGCGCTGGTGGTGCCGCGACTGCGCGCGCACTGGTCCGGCAAGAAAGGAGCCTGAGATGACACGAGCCCCCACGCTCACTTTGTTCGCTGCCCCCCGAGGGGGCGCAGGTCTCCCTTTGGGCGGCCCGGCGGGAGACCTGACATGCTGAAAGCCACCGACCTGCACCTGACCTTCAACCCCGGCACGCCGATCGAGACCCAGGCCCTGCGCGGGATGTCGCTCGAGATTCCGACCGGGCAGTTCGTCACCGTGATCGGCTCCAACGGCGCGGGCAAGTCGACCTTCCTCAATGCCGTGTCCGGCGAGCAGAAGATCGACAGCGGCACAATCGAGATCGACGGCATCGACATGACCCGCCAGCCGGTGTGGGGCCGCGCGCGCCACGTGGCGCGGGTGTTTCAGGACCCGCTCGCCGGCACCTGCGAGGACCTCACCATCGAGGAGAACATGGCGCTCGCCAGGATGCGTGGCGAGCGTCGCGGCTTCTCGTTCGCGGTCAAGCCGGCGCTGCGCGATGAGTTCCGCGCCCAGCTCGCCACGCTCGGCCTCGGCCTGGAGAACCGCCTGTCCGACCGCATCGGCCTGCTCTCGGGCGGCCAGCGCCAGGCGGTGAGCCTGTTGATGGCGGCGCTGCAGCCTTCGCGCCTGCTGCTGCTCGACGAGCACACCGCCGCGCTCGATCCGCGCACCGCGGCCTTCGTGCTCGAACTCACGGTGCGCATCGTCGCCGAGCACAAGCTCACCACGATGATGGTCACGCACTCCATGCGCCAGGCGCTCGACGTCGGTGAGCGCACGGTGATGCTGCACCAGGGCCGAGTCGTGCTCGATGTCTCCGGCCCCGAGCGCGAGGGCCTCGACGTGCATCACCTGCTCGAGATGTTCGAGAAGGTGCGCGGCGAGGAGATCGACGACGACAAGCTGTTGCTGAGCTGAGTCCCCGGTTCGAGCCTTCCTGCGCGCACCGTCAGCGCACAGGGCGCACCTGATCACATGAATTCAAACCAAATACGACTGAACCCGACGATGACTACCTCTTCCCGCCCCATTCGCACCCGCTTCGCCCCCAGCCCCACCGGCTACCTGCACATTGGCGGCGCGCGCACCGCGCTGTTCTCCTGGGCCTTCGCCCGCCGTCATGGCGGCAGCTTCATCCTGCGCATCGAGGACACCGACGTCGCGCGCTCCACCCCCGAGGCGGTGCAGGCCATCCTCGACGGCATGGACTGGCTGGGGCTGGCGCACGACGAGGGCCCGTTCTACCAGATGCAGCGCATGGATCGTTACAAGGCGGTCATCGGCCAGATGCTGGCCGCCGGCACCGCCTACCACTGCTACATGTCCTCCGACGAACTGGACCAGATCCGCGAGGCGCAGCGCGCCCGCGGCGAGAAGCCGCGCTACGACGGGCGCTGGCGCCCCGAGGCGGGCAAGACCCTGCCGCAGCCGCCCGAGGGTGTGCAGCCGGTGGTGCGCTTTCGTAACCCGACCGAAGGTGTCGTGGCTTGGGACGACCTGGTCAAGGGGCGCATCGAGATCGCCAACGCCGAGATGGACGACTTCATCATCGCGCGCGCGGACGGCACGCCGACCTACAACTTCTGCGTGGTGGTGGACGACTGGGACATGGGCATCACCCATGTGATCCGCGGCGACGACCATGTGAACAACACCCCGCGCCAGATCAACGTGCTGCGCGCGCTTGGCGCCGAGGTGCCGCTCTATGCCCACCTGTCGATGATCCTCGGCGACGACGGCACCAAGCTCTCCAAGCGCCACGGTGCGGTCAGCGTGATGCAGTACGACGAGGATGGCTACCTGCCCGAGGCGGTCATCAACTACCTCGCGCGCCTGGGCTGGAGCCATGGCGACGACGAGGTCTTCAGCCGCGCGCAGTTCGTCGAGTGGTTCGATCTCGATCACATCACCCCCTCGGCCGCGCAGTTCAATACCGAGAAGCTCAACTGGTTGAATGCGCAGTACCTCAAGAAGGCGGACGACGCCTTCCTGGCGGCGCAGGTCGCCAACCGCCTGGCGCGGCGTGAGGTGAACCCCGAAACTGGGGTGACGCTGGAAGCGGTGGTGGCGCTGTACAAGGACCGCGTCAGCAATCTCAATGAACTGGCCGATTCGGTCGAGCTCTTCGTGGCCGATGTGCATCCCGCGCCGGAGGTGATCGGTCAGCACCTGACCGAGACTGCTCGGGCTGCGCTCGTCAGTCTGCGTGCGCGGCTGGCCGTGGCGGAATGGACCAAGGCCGTACTCAGCCAGGCGATCAAGGACACCATGGCCGAGCACGGCCTGAAGATGCCGCAGGTCGCGATTCCGCTGCGGGTCGCAGTGCTCGGCGTGGCGCAGACGCCGGCGATCGATGCGGTGCTCGAGGTGCTGGGGCGCGATCGGGTGCTGGCGCGGCTCGACCGCCATCTCTGAGCACGACTGAAGCCACACACCACGACGCGCGCAGGCCTCAGCACCTGAGGCTTGCGCCGATCATCAGGGCAGGCTGCAGCGCGGTGTGGTTCGGTTGGATCTCAGTCTTCGAGCCGCTGCGCACGAGGTGGCCGCAGCAGGAAGCGCGCCGGGTCGACCGCCTCGCACAGATCACGCTCTAGCGGCAAGGGCTCGCCTTCGAGCTGGCTGGCGAGTAGTTCGGCGGCAATCGCCGACCACACCAGGCCGCGCGCGCCGTAGCCAGACAATACGTAGGCATCGGGCTGGCGCGGGATGTCGGCGAGCGGCGTGCTGCGCTCGACGCTGGCCGGGGCGGGCAGGGCGCCGATCATCGGCAGGCGGTCAGGTGAGGCGGGGCGAAAGCCGACGCGCCCGCCAACTTGATCCGCCGACAATCCAGCGGTGACGCCCGGTAGCATGGCATCGAGTTTGGCGAGGTTTTCGGCGTGGTCCGCGGCGCGCAGGCTTGCGTCCTCGTCATCTACCGAGAAGGTCGCGCCCGCGCAGCGCAGGCCGTCGACCTCCGGGCTGACGTAGCCGCCCCGGCACACCACGACACGTGGCGCACTGTCGGGCGTGGCCGGCAGCAATGACACTTGGCCGCGGGCGCTGACGACCGGCAGCAGGTCGGGGCTGATCAGCTCGAGCACGCCCGTGCCGGCCGCCAGCACGATGACCGGCGCCTGAGCAATCGTCTGGCCCTGGCCATCGACTGCGCGCCAGCCTGCGCTGTCGTGCGTCAGGTGCGCCACCTTGCGCTGGAAATGGCTGCGGACTGCAGCGCCATGGCGGGCAAGATTGGCCGCGCACAGGCTGGGCGGCTGCACCCAGCCGCTGTCACCGAAAAACCAGCCGCCACTGCTGACCGCCCAGCCGGCGATCGCTGCGGCCTCTGTTGCGTCGACGTGGCGCAGGTGCGTCTCAGGGAGCGCCAGGCGCTCGACTAAGGCCTGCATCTTGACGGCCTGTGCGGTGTCACGTGCCAGATGCAGCACGCCACAGGCCTGCGCCTTCACCGCGTACCCTTGCTGACGCAGCCGCGCAATGTGGCGCCAGCCGTACAGCGTGCCGGCACGCGTCAGTCGCCCCATGCGGTTGTCGTCCAAGCTGGGCAGGGGGCGCAGCACGCCGGCAAGATTGCCCGAGGCGCCGGTGGCGGGGCTTGCGGCGGCGTCGATCAGGTCGATCGTCCAGCCGCGGGCCGCCAGGCGTTCGGCCAGCGTGCAACCAGCCAGGCCGGCGCCGATGATCAGTGCATGTCGCGCCGGATGGGCCAGGGGCGGTGAGGAGGGGGGGCGTGCATCGGGCGCGGGTGGGCGAAGCTGCCCGCGCAGCATCTGCCGCTTGCCACCAAAACCGGGGGCTTTTTCCACCTTGAAGCCGGCATGGCGCAGATGCTCGCGCACCGTGCCGGCCACCGACCAGGTGGCCAGCGTGGCGCCGGGTGTTGCCAGGCGGGCGAGCAGGTGGCAGACTTTGGGCGACCACAGCTCAGGGTTTTTTGCGGGGGAAAAGCCATCCAGAAAGAAGGCATCCACCTGCGCCACGATCTGCGCCAGTCCTTCGCGGGCGTCGCCGAAGTAGAGCGTCAGCGTGACGCGTTCATCGTCCAGGTGCAGACGGTGCAGTCCGGGGGCCAGCACCGGCCACTGGCGGCGCAGTTCGGCGGCGAGGGGGGCGAATTGCGGCCAGCGCTGATGCAGGTGCGCCAGATCCTCGACGGTGAAGGGATGCAGTTCGCAGGAGATGAAATGCAGGCGCGCACAGCGTGCCGGATCGTCGCGCCAGGCTGCCCAGGTGGCGAGAAAGTTCAGGCCCAGTCCGAAGCCCGTTTCCAGCACCACGAAACGGTCGCGTCCCTGCCAGCGCAGCGGCAGGTCGTTGCCAGCCAGAAACACATGCCCGGCCTGGCCCACGCCGCCGCCTGCGGAATGGTAGACGTCGTCGAAGGTGTCGGAGTAAGGCGTGCCATCGTCAGCGAAGGCGAGGCGGGCGGGCTGGATGGGCATCGCTGGGCGCTGGCAAGTTCAGTGCATGCTGGCCGCCTTGTGTTGCCTAGGCGGGTGGGCGGCGGCCAGCGTCGGGATTACTCGGGCCGCATCTGCGGGAACAGGATCACGTCACGGATCGCCGGGGCGTCGGTCAGCAGCATGACCAGGCGGTCGATGCCGATGCCGCAGCCGCCGGTGGGCGGCAGACCGAATTCGAGCGCGCGGATGTAATCCGCATCGTAGT
>QXGG01154505.1_pt1 | contig 24824 bp, 19 predicted proteins | sample 1982491 | NCBI WGS metagenome assembly QXGG01 (sample SAMN09924614, study PRJNA488089) | Wastewater metagenome, whole genome shotgun sequencing project. | isolation source: South African research farm wastewater | place: South Africa: Irene, Agricultural Research Council, Animal Production... | reverse complement strand
CCCGTGGCGATCCACCGCCTGAAAAACCAGCCGTCCATCGGCATCTTCTTTTCGGCGCAATCCCCCCGCATGCCAAAGATGATTCAAGTGGGCAATCGTCTCGCCAAGCGCAAAGGTCAGCTGGTGCAAATCAAGTTCGCGTTTAAATAAAACGGGCAGCACTTGCGAGGCATGCTTTGGCGTCTCGCAGGCTTGCAGCGTTTCTTCAAGCCGTTCTTTATGGTGCTCGCGAAGTTGTTCCAGACGAGTTTTAATACCGCCAGCGCGCGTGCCGGGGGCCGCGCCAAACGGCTTGCCGTGCGAGGGCAACACCAGCACATCGTCGGGCAAAGTCTCGTAGGCATGCAGTGAATCGAGGTACAGCTTAAGCGGATCGGCATCGGGCTCTTGGGCCCACACCGACATATTGGTTGAGATTTTGGGCAACACCATGTCGCCAGAGATCAAGAGATTTAGCCCCTCGCAATACAGCGCGCAATGCTCAGGCGAGTGGCCATAGCCGGCGATGACATGCCAGTGATGATCGCCTATGCGAATCGATTCGTTGGGAAAAATTCTGCGAAAGCTCGCGGGCACTTCGGGCACCAGCGACGGGTAATGATTGCGCCGCTCCTTGAGTTTTTCCAGGGTTTCGGGCTCGTGAATGCCGTGCCGATAAAAATGCCCTGCCATATTGACGAAGTCTGCTGAGGTGTCAGACACCGTGCCGGACACGCCGGATCCGCTCCATATTCGCGCTGCTGCATATTCGGCGTAGTTCATCCACAGCGGTGCTGTCCAGCGGTTTTCTTCAAGGCCTTTGCATAGCCATGCCGCCAAGCCCACATGATCCGGATGAAAGTGGGTGCAAAGCACTCTCAGAATTGGCAGGCCATTGAAGCGGTTGGCGATCAATAAGCGCCAGGCTTGGCGCGTCGCTTCATTCCATACGCCCGTATCAATGACGGTGAAGCCTTTTCGGCCTTCCAGTTCGTCTTCAATCAGCCAGAGATTGATATGGTCAAGCGCAAACGGCAGGGGCATGCGCACCCAGTCCACGCCTTGGGCAATTGGCGTCGTGTGTCCGACCTCGGGCATCGGGTATTGCCCGTATCGAATGGCGTCTTCAGGTTTCAAGGAGTAAACTTTCTACAAAAGTTGTTGCAAAAATATTAAGACAGGGAGGAGACAGTCTATGTCAATTTACGAGCAGGGCTTAGACAAAAACCCAGCAAACTATGTCCCGTTGTCTCCGCTAACTTTCATTGAGCGGGCCGCGGCGGTGTATCCGTACAAAACAGCGGTGATCCATGGTGATGTGCAGCGCACCTGGGGCGAAACCTATGCGCGTTGCCGTCAATTGGCTTCGGCGCTATCCAAACTAGGCATGAAGCGTTTTGATACGGTAGCGGTCATGCTGCCGAACACGCCGCCCATGGTGGAGTGTCATTTTGGAATCTCCATGATCGGCGCTGTGTTGTGCGCTTTGAACACCCGACTGGATGCCTCGGCAATCGCGTTCATGCTTGAGCATGGCGAGGCCAAGGTAGTGATTGTTGATAAAGAATTTTCAGGCGTCATGAAAAGCGCCTTGGCTCAGCTTGCGCAAAACGGCAAGCCCATGCCTACTGTGATTGATGTGGATGACCCAAGCTATACCGGGCCCGGCGAGCGGCTCGGCAAAATTGAGTACGACGACTTTGTTGCCGGTGGCGATCCGCAGTTCGCTTGGTCTTTGCCTCCCGATGAGTGGGATTCAATTTGTTTGAACTACACCTCGGGCACCACAGGCAACCCCAAAGGCGTGGTGTACTCGCACCGCGGCGCCTATACCAATGCGATTTCAAATGTCTTGGAATGGGATATGCCCAAGCACCCGGTGTATTTGTGGGTGTTGCCCATGTTTCACTGCAATGGCTGGTGCTTTCCCTGGACGATTGCCGCGCGCGCTGGCGTCAATGTCTGCCTTCGAAAGGTCGATGCAAAAAATATTCTCGATGCGATTCGCGCGCATAAAGTCACCCACTACTGTGGCGCCCCCATTGTTCATGGCATGTTGATCAATTCATCGGCCGAGCTAAAAGCCGGAATCAATCACCGGGTCAATGCCATGGTGGCTGGCGCTGCGCCACCTGCCGCCATGATCGAAGGCATGGTGAGAATGGGTTTTGACATTACCCATGTTTATGGGCTGACCGAGACCTATGGCCCCGCGTCGGTCTGCGTGAAGCACGACGATTGGGAATCGAAAGAGGTTGGCGAGCGCGCTCGTTTGAATGCGCGTCAAGGGGTTCGCTATCACTTGCAAGATGCGATCACGGTGATGAACCCCGAAACCATGCAGCCCGTGCCTGCCGATGGCGAGACCATGGGCGAGATCATGTTCCGCGGCAATATCACCATGAAGGGCTATCTTAAAAACGAGAAAGCCACTCAAGAGGCTTTTGCGGGCGGCTGGTTTCATTCGGGCGACTTGGCGGTGTTACACCCCGATGGCTATGTCAAGATCAAAGACCGAAGCAAAGATGTGATTATTTCCGGCGGCGAAAACATTTCCAGCATTGAGCTTGAGGATGTGCTGTACCGACACCCGGCCGTGTTGGCCGCCGCTGTGGTGGCCAAGCCTGATCCCAAATGGGGCGAAACCCCTTGCGCATTTCTGGAAATTAAGCCCGGCGTTCAGGTCACAGCAGAAGACATCGTTACATTTTGTAAACAGCACTTAGCAAGTTTTAAAGTGCCGAAGGCAGTGGTGTTTGGCGAGTTGCCCAAAACCTCCACAGGAAAAATTCAAAAGTTTGAACTGCGCAAGCGCGCAGGCTCTGCAGAGGCGATTAATGTCTGATTACAACGCACCCCTTCGCGATATGGAGTTCGTGATCCGCGAGCTCGCTCCGCTTTCTGAAATTTCGGCCTTGCCCGGCTGTGAAGATGCAAATGAAGAGCTGGTCTCGGCAATTCTGGATGAAGCGTCAAAGTTTGCAGGTGGCGTGCTCGCCCCGTTGAACTGGACGGGCGATCAGCAAGGCTGCGTCTTACAGGGCGATACGGTGAAAACGCCCGATGGCTTTCGCGATGCCTACCAGCAATTTGCCCAGGCAGGCTGGATTGGCTTGGGCTGCAACCCAGACTTTGGCGGGCAAGGCTTGCCCACTTTGCTGGCGACTGCAGTCAATGAAATGTGGCACTCGGCCAATATGTCGTTCATGTTGTGCCCCATGCTCACCGCCGGGGCCATTGAGGCCATTGAGCACCATGGCACCGACGCTCAAAAACAAATGTATTTGCCCAATCTAATTTCGGGCCAGTGGGCCGGCACCATGAACCTCACCGAGCCCAATGCCGGCTCTGATCTGTCTGTGGTGGCCACGAAAGCAATTCCCGCAGCCGATGGCACCTACAAAATTGTCGGCACCAAAATTTTCATCACGTATGGTGAGCACGATTTCACTGAAAACATTATTCATTTGGTGCTCGCGCGCTTGCCGGATGCACCGGCAGGCGTAAAGGGAATTTCTCTGTTTATCGTGCCCAAGTTTTTGGTGGATGCTCAGGGCAATCTGGGCGCACGCAACGATCTGAAGTGCGTGTCAATTGAACACAAGCTTGGCATTCATGCGAGCCCCACAGCCGTGATGGCGTTTGGCGAGCAAGGGGGAGCCACCGGCTTTTTGGTGGGCGAGCCCAATCGTGGCCTGGAATACATGTTCACCATGATGAATAACGCACGGCTTGCCGTAGGCCTGGAAGGCGTTGCAATTTCCGAGCGTGCGTTTCAGCATGCAGCAAGCTATGCCTTGCAGCGTGTTCAAGGCCGCATTCCCGGCAAGTCAGGTGTCTTGCCCATTGCCCATCATCCCGATGTTTCAAGAATGCTGTTGAGCATGCGTGCTCAAACACAAGCCATGCGCGCCATGGCGTATGTCGCTGCGGCACAAACCGATCGGGCGCGCTTTCATCCCGATCCTCAGGTGCGTGCGCAGGCGCAGGCCCGGGTCGACTTGCTCACGCCGATCGTGAAAGGCTTTTGTACCGAGCAGTCCATCGAAATCACCTCAATGGGGGTGCAGGTGCATGGGGGTATGGGGTTTGTGGAGGAAACGGGCGCGGCCCAACATTTCCGAGATTCCCGAATCACGACCATTTACGAGGGCACCACCGCGATACAGGCCAATGACTTGGTGGGTCGCAAAATTGTTCGGGACAAGGGCCACGAGGCCATGCGCCTGATTGAGGAAATTCGTCAAACGGCGGCCCAGCTTCAGGCTTCCGAAGACCTTGAATTCAAGTCGTTTGGGGCGAATCTGGGCACGGCAGCCTTGAATCTTGACCGGCTCGTGGAATGGGTGCTCGAGGTCTACCCCAGCAACCCCGCAGCAGTGTTTGCAGGATCGGTGCCCATGCTCAAGTGTTTTGGCATCGTTTGTGGGGGCTGGTTGCTGGGGAAATCCGCAATAGCCGCCCAGACCCTTCGGGCTGAAAATCCCGCTGATAGTTACTATGAGCAAAAGATTGGAACCGCGCTGTTTTATGCCCACCATGTGTTGACAGCGGCTGCGGGGCTTTCTCAGGCGGTTCGCCAGGGAGAGCTTGTCAGCAAGGCCATGTCACAAGGATTAAGTGATCTTCTGAATGTCTGATTACATTCTTCAAACCGAAAACCTGACCAAGGAGTTCATGGGCTTTGTGGCCGTGGACAAGGTGAATTTGAGCGTCAAGCGCGGCACGATTCACGCCTTGATTGGCCCGAATGGCGCGGGTAAAACCACCTGCTTTAATTTGCTCACCAAGTTCCACACGCCCACCTCTGGGCGCATTGTGTTCAAGGACCAGGACATCACCAACAAAAGCCCGGCCGACATTGCGCTGATTGGCATGGTGCGTTCTTTTCAGATTTCGTCTGTGTTTCCGCACCTTACAGTGCTGGAAAATGTGCGCATTGGCTTGCAGCGTCGCTTGGGCATGTCCATGCACTTCTGGAAAAGTGAAAAAGCGCTAGAAAAACTCAACGATGAAGCGGTCGAGTATCTGGATCAGGTGGGGCTTGCCGATTACTGGGATAAGCCTGCCGTGAGCCTGCCCTATGGGCGAAAGCGCGCCTTGGAGATTGCCACCACCTTGGGCATGAACCCCGAGTTGATGCTGCTTGACGAGCCCACTCAAGGCATGGGCCACGAAGATGTGGATCGCGTGACTTCCTTGATCAAGAAAGTGTCGGCAGGCCGCACAGTGCTCATGGTTGAGCACAACATGAAGGTGGTCTCCACGATTGCCGACACCATCACCGTGCTGCAGCGTGGCGCTGTGATTGCTAGCGGCACTTACGATGAAGTGTCGAAAAACCCTCAGGTCATGGAAGCCTACATGGGCTCGACCGAGACCGAGTTAGCTTCACCGGCGGGGCATTAAGTTATGGACGCATTGCATATCTACGGCCTTCACGCCTGGTACGGCGAATCCCACGTGTTGCACGGCATGAGCTTGGAGGTCTCTCACGGCGAAGTGGTAACACTGTTGGGCCGCAACGGCGCAGGCCGCACCTCGACCCTGCGGGCCATTTGTGGCTTGGTGGGCAGGCGCACTGGCACCATCAAGGTCAATGGCATTGACACCATTGACATGCAGCCCCACACCATTGCCCGCTTAGGCATTGGGTACTGCCCCGAAGAGCGCGGCATTTTCACGAGTCTGACTTGCGAGCAAAACCTAATGTTGCCGCCCGCGGTCGCTGAAGGCGGCATGTCGGTAGGCGAGATCTACGAGATGTTCCCCAACCTTAAAGAGCGGCGTAACAGCCCCGGGGGCAGGCTCTCGGGCGGGGAGCAGCAAATGCTGGCCATGGCCCGAATTTTGCGCACGGGCGCCAAGTTGTTGCTGCTCGATGAAATCACGGAAGGCTTGGCGCCGGTAATCGTTCAGCGTTTGGGCCAGGTCGTGAAAGATCTGCGCCAAAAAGGTTTCACCATCGTGCTGGTGGAACAGAACTTCCGTTTTGCCGCGCCGCTGGCCGATCGCCACTATGTGGTTGAGCGTGGCATGGTGGTGAAGGTCGTTGAAAAGCATGAGCTTGCAAGCAATGCCGAAATGCTCAATGAGTATCTCGGGGTTTAATTTTCTATAAAAGAGAGGGTAGAGGAGATGAAACAAAAACTCGTAACCAAAGCAGTCGCCGCGTTGTTTGCAGCAGCTGCCGCGACGGGCGCAATGGCCCAGGGTGTGAGCAACAATGTGGTGAAGATCGGCGTGCTAACCGATATGTCGGGCACTTACTCTGATCTGGCCGGTAAAGGCTCTGTGATTGCCGCCGAAATGGCCATCCAGGATTTTTCAAAAGACCGCACGGTGTTGGGCAAGAAAATCGAGCTGATCTCCGCTGACCATCAAAACAAAGCCGACATTACCGCGAACAAAGCCCGTGAGTGGTTCGACAAAGAGCAGGTGGATGTGATCGTCGACTTGGTGACCACCAGCGCAGGCTTGGCGGCCATGGAAATTGCCGAACAAAAAAACAAAATTACGCTGAACTCAGGCGCAGCATCTCTGGATATCACCCGCTCTAAGTGCACCGCCAACAACGTGCATTGGGTGTATGACACCTACAATCTGGGCAAGGCTCGTGAAGCCATTGTGAAGTCGGGCAAAAAGAGCTGGTTCTTTGTGACAGCCGATTACGCCTTTGGTCACAACCTAGAGCGCGACACCGCTGCAATTGTGAAAGCCAACGGCGGAACAGTAGTGGGCAGCGTGCGCCATCCCTTCCCCAGCAGCGATTTGTCGTCATTCCTGTTGCAAGCCCAGGCCTCGAAGGCTCAGGTGATTGGCTTGGCCAACGCTGGTCAAGACACGATTAACGCAGTCAAGCAGGCAGCCGAGTTTGGCATTAACCTGAAGCAGACCATTGTTCCCCTTCTGACCTTCATTACCGATGTGCACTCTTTGGGGTTGCAGTCAGCCCAGGGCCTGAGCGTTGCGGAATCGTTTTATTGGGATATGAACGACAAGACCCGCGCATGGTCGCGTCGTTTCTTTGAGCGCCACAAGCGCATGCCCTCGATGGTGCATGCGGGTGTTTATTCTTCCGTGCTCAACTATCTCAAGGCGATTGAGGCCACCAAGACCGACGACACTGCTGCTGTCATGAAGCATTTGAAGTCCACCCCGATCGACGATGGCTTGTTTAAGGGCAACATCCAGGTCAACGGCAAGTTCAGCCACGACTTTTATGTGTTCGAAGTGAAAAAGCCCTCTGAGTCGAAATACGCTTGGGATTACTACAAGCTGGTCGCCACCATTCCCGCTGCCGAGGCATCGGCCCCGCTGGATAAGTCGTGCAAGCTGGTGAAGTAATTAACCCCAACGCTCAGGGCGATCTTTAACAATGTTTGAACTTCTCGGCATTACCCCCCAAGGGCTGGTCGCCCAGCTTTTGGTGGGGCTTATTAATGGCTCGTTTTACGCGATCCTAAGCTTGGGCTTGGCCATTATTTTTGGCCTGCTCAATGTGATTAATTTCACACATGGCGCTCAGTACATGATGGGCGCTTTTTTGGCCTGGATCGGGTTGACGCAAATCGGCCCTTGGCTGGGCATGCCAGATTTTTCAATCAACTATTGGGTCGCCCTGGTGGTGGCTCCCTTGCTGGTGGGGGCAACCGGAATTCTGATTGAGCGTTTCATGCTCAAGCGCTTGTACCACCTGGATCACTTGTATGGCTTGTTGTTGACATTTGGCTTGGCCTTGGTCATTGAGGGCATGTTTCGCCATTGGTATGGCATTTCGGGCGAGCGTTATGCGGTGCCGGATCTTTTGCAAGGCGGTATTCAGATCGAGAGCCTGGGCTTGTTTTTGCCCAAATACCGCGTTTGGGTGATTGTGATTTCGATTTTGGTTTGTTTGGCCACCTGGTTCGTGATTGAGCGCACCAAGCTGGGGAATTATCTGCGGGCAGGAACCGAGAACCCCAAGTTGTTGCAGGCCTTGGGCATTAATGTGCCGCTCATGATCACGCTCACCTATGGCTTTGGGGTTTCCTTGGCCGCCGTGGCGGGTGTTCTGGCAGCGCCGATTTTCCAGGTCAACCCGGTCATGGGGTCGAACCTGATTATCGTGGTGTTTGCGGTGGTAGTGATTGGCGGCATGGGCTCAATCATGGGCTCAATTGTTACAGGCTTGAGCCTGGGCCTGTTAGAGGGCTTGACCAAGGTTTTTTATCCCGAAGCGGCTGGCGTGGTGATCTTTGTGATCATGGCCATTGTGCTGTTGCTTCGACCCGCTGGCTTGTTTGGCCGTGAGAAATAAGGCGCCGCGACTATGAATATGCAAACCGCAACCCGTGCGCTGTACATTGCCTTGCTGGCGTTTTTGGTGATCGTGCCATTTCAAGAGTTTGTGTACATTGTGTTTGTCATGAAGCTGCTGTGCTTTGCTTTGTTTGCCAGCGCTTTTAATTTGCTTTTGGGCTACACGGGCCTGCTCTCGTTTGGGCATGCCGCGTTTTTTGGCGGGGCTGCCTACATAACAGCCCATGTCTGCAAAGAGTGGGGCTTTACGCCTGAGCTGGGCATTTTGATGGGCATGGCCTATGCGGCCGTTACAGGCTATATCTTTGGCAGCTTGGCGATTCGACGCCAGGGCATTTACTTCGCCATGATTACCCTGGCACTTTCCCAGTTGATCTTTTTTGCAGCTTTGCAGCTTCCCTTTACCTACGGCGAAGACGGCATTCAGGGCGTTCCGAGGGGCAGCTTTTTGGGCTTGATTCCCCTATCGGGCGACACAGCGTTGTATTACTTCGTGCTGGCGATTTTCTTGGTGGGCTTTTTGTTAATTCAGCGCACGATTCATTCGCCCTTTGGCCAGGTGCTCAAGTCGATTCGTGAAAACGAGCCACGGGCAATTTCCTTGGGCTATGACGTTAAAAAGTTCAAGCTGCTGGCCTTTGTTATTTCGGCAACCATTGCCGGCATGGCAGGCTCCACCAAAGCCTTGGTGTTTCAGCTGGCGACACTGACCGATGTGCAGTGGCAAATGTCAGGCGAGGTGGTGCTTATGACGATTTTGGGTGGCATTGGCACAATCCTTGGCCCGATCCTGGGGGCGGGCGTCGTGATTGGCCTGCAAAACTATTTGGCAGGCATTGGCTCATTTAGCACGATTGTTCTGGGCGCGATCTTTGTGATCTGTGTGCTGGCGTTTCGTCGCGGCTTGGTGGGTGAGTGGCTTGCATACCTTGAGCGTCGTCGCGAGGCTGCAGAGCCACGCAACCCCTACAAGCCGACAGGTTCGCGTTAATTTTTAATCAAGGAATGCAGATTTGGCCTTTCAGGGCCGAATCTGCACCTCTAAAGGCGGCATAGAGCAGCCCGCCATTTGGGCAATCGGGGTAGGCATGGCAATTGCAAAGTTCGCCCCCGCCTGGCGAAGCGCCTCGCGATCTTTCGGCTGTCCGTAAATCCACCACCATCCATTGCCCAAACGATCGAGCACCATTGGGCTTGCGGTCATCACTTCTGTGTCAGAAAGCGCTGGGGCCCACACAAGGGTGGGCAAAGGATCGGTGCGTTGCGCCTGCACGGCAATGTAAATGGCAAGTGCCGCTAGAGCGCTAGCGCCTAACAGCAGCAGGCCGCCAACATGTAAATATCGCCCGTTCATGTGGCTTGCGGCCGCGCTGCCCACAGCTGCTCGCGAATCGGCAAATGCACAAGTGCTGCCATAAGCGCTAACACCACGCCGCCCCACCAAATGGGAAGGTAGCTTCCGGTGGCGGCAAAAATCTTGCCGCCGAGCCATACGCCAAAAAACGCGCCGATTTGGTGTGACAAAAACACAAAACCAAACAGCATGGAAAGGTATCGATTGCCAAACATGACTCCCACGAGCTGCGCGGTCGGCGGAACCGTGGACAGCCACAGCACGCCCATGGCAGCGCCAAACATCAGCACCGATGCCGTTGACAACGGCGCAAGCAAAAACAAGGTAATCACAACAGCACGGGCAAGATAAATCCACGACAGCAAGATCTTGCGTGACCAGCGCGCGCTCAGCGGCCCCGCAATATAGCTGCCTGCAACATTGAATAGCCCAATCATGGCTAAGCCCCAGCTCGCCACGGTTGCGGAAACTCCCATGTCGGCGAGATAGGGTGGAAAGTGCACCGTAATGAACGCAAGCTGAAACCCACACACAAAAAATCCAGCGATCAAGAGCCAATAACTGGAATGGCCAAAGGCTTGTTTGAGCGACTCGCCAAATGACGATGCGGTGGCCGTCGTTGGTGGCGGCGCGGCCTTACCTTTTTTCTTGGTGCGCAAGGCCAGTGCAAGTGCGGGCGTTGTGGCCATGGCCACCGCCAAAATCAACATGGCCGAAACCCAGCCATAGGCTTCAATAAAGGCTTGGCCCAGGGGCACCACCATGAATTGACCGAGGCTCGCCATGGCGGTGGCCAAGCCCATGGCCCAGGCACGCTTTTCAATGGGCATGATTTGCGCAAACGCGGCCAACACTGTGTTGTGCCCGGCACCGCTCATGCCCAAGCCCACCAGAATTCCTGCAGTCACTGTAAACGTGGTGGGGTCGCTTGACAGCGTCATGGTGGCCAGGCCCAGCGCAAAGAGCATGCCGCCACCCGCCAAAACCTTCCAGGGGCCGAATCGATCGGCGAGCGCACCGGCGATAGGCTGGCCAATCCCCCAAAACAGATTTTGTAATGCCATGGCCATGGCATAGGCTTCGCGTCCAAAGCCAAACCCGCCGGGCCCGGAGATGGGATCGACAAAAAGCCCGAATGAGGAGCGCGTGCCAAATGCAATGAGCCCAATCAAGCAGCCGCAAACCAGCATGGCCCACAAGGCAACGCTCATAGGGCTTGTGGTGTGAGGGTGTGCCGAACCGGCAGAGGGTGCACTCATGAGAATCGATTTATCAAAGGTTTTTTAGCGAGATTGAGCGCGAATTATCACACCAAGCTCCCCTAGAATGTCAGCCTATGAACCGGCCCACTTCCTTGCTGCTGAATGCGGCGCACGCGCTCGACCATCTGGTGTTGCTGGTGTTTGCCTCGGCAGTTACTGCGATTGCCGCTGATTTTGGGATGGCGCGCTGGGAAGATCTCATGCCGTATGCGGCGGGCGCTTTCATTATGTTCGGCGCGGGCTCAATTCCCTCTGGCCGCTTGGGCGACTTGTGGGGCCGTCGCAAAATGATGCTGGTATTTTTTTGGGGCACCGCCTTGTCGTGTGTAGCCGCAGCATTGACGCAAAATCCGTTGCAGCTTGCGATTGCACTGGCTGTCTTGGGCTTGTTTTCGTCGATTTATCATCCGGTGGGCATTCCCATGCTCTTGGCCAGTGCGCCGCGGCCCGGCGTGGTGATTGGTTGGAACAATTTGGCGGGCAATATGGGCCTGGCGATCGCGGCGATACTCACAGGCTTTATGGTGAAATATTTTGGTTGGCGTGCGGCATTTCTTTTGCCGGCTGTGCTCTCGGTAATGCTGGCGTTGCTGTTTGCAAAGATTGCACCGGCCGAGCCCCAGGCGCCGGCCAAACGCAAAACAACACCGAAATCAATTCCTCGCCAACTCGTGATTCGTGCACTCTTAGTGATCACCGTTGCCGCGACGTGCAGCGCTTTGCTGTTTAATTTCTCGACCAACGGCAATAATGAATTGCTGCGAGAACGTTTCACGGGAATTATTTCCGATCCTGCGCTCTTGGGAATTTTGCTGGCCTGTATTTACGCCACTGCAGCGTTTAGCCAGGTGCTGGTGGGCTACATGCTCGACAAGCTGCCCATGAAGCCTTTGTACTTTGGAATTGTGTTGCTTCAGATTGTGTTGTTGGCGCTTGCGGCACAGGCCTCGGGCTGGCTGTTATTTGTGCTGGCCTTGGGCTATATGGCGGCAATTTTTGGCGCCATCCCGTTTCTCGATGCTGTAGTGGTGCGTTATGTCGATGACAGCATGCGCAGCCGTGTTGCGGGCATTCGATTGGCGGTGGCATTTGGCGTCAGTGGGGTCGCCGTGTACCTGCTTGGGCCGATTGTGAAAGCCTCGAGCTTTGAGGCCTTGTTATTTGGAATGGCGGCGATTGCTGTGTTTGTGGCGTTTACGATTCTTTGGTTGCCGAGTGAAAAGCAGATTGCGTCGTCGCTGCGCTCCTCGCAATGACGGGTGGATTGCCACGGCCCTTCGGGCCTCGCAATGACGTTAGGGTCCGGGCCTCGCAATGACGTTAGGGTCCGGGCCTCGCAATGACGTTAGGGTCCGGGCCTCGCAATGACATTAGGGTCCGGGCCTCGCAATGACGTTAGGGTTCGGGCTTCGTAATGACGTTAGGGTTCGGGCTTCGTAATGACGTTAGGGTTCGGGCTTCGCGATCACGGGTTTGTCTACTTCGTCATCGCGAGGCCCGAAGGGCCGTGGCGATCCACTGGTTTAAGATCGACTCAATCGGCTCCGGTGACTGCGCTCTAACAAGTCCAAAACCGGCAACAACAAATCGGGCTTTACGGCATCGGCTTCGCCAGGTGGCACTGCGCTGACCAAAAACTGAATCTCCGGCAAGGGCTTGAGCAGAAAATCTTTTTGCGGTGCAATTGCGCCGGCGCCGAGCGCGCGCGCAATCAGCCACCATTTGCGCGCCTTGCCCGTAACGCCACGGTGGCTGATTGAGTCGCAAGAATTTTTGCGCACCATGCGTCCGATATCGGCATAAATTAATCGCGCGGCCATGATGGAGGCACGGCAATCGCGCGGCAAGGAAGCGATGCCGGTTTCGGCGCGAACATACAGTTGATCAGCGGCCCGCAATAAGCGGTCAATGACTTTTCCAAGTGCCGGCGTAAAGCTTGGCATGCGTAAGAACTGCGCAGGGTCTACACCTTCTTCTCGTAGCCATTGCAACGGCAAATAGACCCTGCCGCGTCGTGCATCTTCGCCCACATCGCGGGCGATATTGGTGAGCTGCATGGCCACGCCTAATTCACAGGCACGCGCAACGGTTTTGGCAGAACGCCCCCCCATGACCAAGGTCATCATGGCGCCTACAGTGCCAGCGACGCGTGCGCTGTAATCATAGACTTCTTCAATGGTCTCGTAGGATCGCTCCGAGGCATCCCACTGAAAGCCTTCTAGCAAGGCCAGCGGAATTTCCTTCGGAATTTTGTATTCGTGAACAATCGCTGCAAAGGCAATATCCGCATCAATACAGAAGGGCTCGTTGCGATAAATGGCCTCTAAGCGCTCATGCAAATAGGCCATGACAATGTCAATTGAAGCGCCCACCGGCATTTCATCGACGGCATCATCGGCCACACGACAAAACGCATAGATCGCTGTCGCGGCAATCCGAAATCGTTTCGGAAGAATTCTTGAAGCAGCAAAAAACGAGTGAGACCCTGTGCGCATTAAGCGCTCGCAGGCCTCGTAAACTTCGGGGCTAAAGTTGGCCTGACACTTAGCCATGGGCCTGCGCGATCAGGGTTTGTGGGTCTGGAATGACTTGATCAAGTGCCTTGGCCGAGCCAATGACGCCGGGCACACCGGCCCCAGGGTGTGTGCTGGCGCCCACCATGAAGAGCCGATCAATGTCTTCGCTGCGATTGTGTGGCCGAAAATAAGCGCTTTGCAACAAGATGGGTTCGGGGCCAAAGGCCGCGCCACGAAACGAGAGCAGTCGTTTTTCAAAATCCACGGGCGTGGTCACAAACGATTCGGTGACATGGGCTTCAAAGCCCGGCATAACGGTGTCATTTAAATACTGCGCAATCGCTTTGCGATAGGGCTCAGCTTGAGTGGCCCAATCGATACCCGCTTCTAAATGGGGGACCGGTGAAAGCACATAGTACGTGTCGCAACCGGGCGGCGCCACGGAGGGATCGCTTGCGCTGGGCCGGTGCAGATACAGGGAAAAGTCTTTAGCCAAAACCTTGCGCTTGAAAATATCGGTGAGCAGCTCTTTGTAGCGTTTGCCCATCAAAATCATATGGTGGGGCACATCGTTAAAGCGTTTGTTGGTGCCGAAATACCAGACAAACAAGCTCATTGAAGATTTCATTCGCTTGATTTTCGAATCGGTCCAGTGCTTGCGGTGCTCGGCCGCGATTAAGTGCTTATAAGTCCAGGCCGTATCAGAATTGCACACCACAATGTCCGATTCCAAGCGCTCGCCATTGGCCAGCAACACCCCCTTGGCTTGGCCGTTTTCAACCAGAATCTGTTTGACTTCGGCGTTATAGCGCACCTCGTTGCCCTGATCTTGAATCAGATCCACAATGCCCTTGGCCAATGCGCCGGTGCCACCCATCGCCCAGTGCACGCCATGCTTGCGTTCCAAAGAATTGATCAGCGAATAAACACAGGTCACCGAAAAGGGGTTTCCGCCGATGAGCAGCGGGTGAAAACTAAACACCATGCGCAGCTTAGGATCTTTAATGTGCTTGGCCACCAGGCTGTAAATGCTGCCCCAGGCCTGCATGCGCAGCATGTCGGGAATGGCCGAGAGCAAATCGCCAACGGTGTTAAAGGGTTTACAGCTCATGCCTTCAAAACCCAGCTTGTAGCAACGCTCGGCATCTTTGAAAAACGCTTCGTACCCCGCGAGGTCCGAAGGACAGAAGCGGGCCACTTCCTTGCGCATGGCTTGCGCGTCGCCCGAATAGTCAAAGTACGAGCCATCATCAAAACGAATCCGATAAAACGGATCCATGTATTTCAGGGTCACATAGTTTTCGCGTTTTTTTCCGCAAAGCGTCCAGAGCTCGTCGATTAAAAAGGGCGCCGTGATAATGGTGGGGCCGGCGTCGAACACATGGCCGCCTCGCCGGTGGACATAGCCACGGCCACCTGGGCCGTCGAGTTTTTCTAGCACCGTGACCCGGTAGCCTCGGGCGCCTAAACGCACCGCAGCAGCCAAGCCCCCAAAACCACTCCCCACCACGATGGCGTGGGCTTGTCGTGACGCAGGATAAGGACTCTTCATGTAATTGATTCTATGTGTAAATTTTAGTTGACGGTCAAATATCTGAATAAGAGAATCGACTGATGAATCAATCTGTATCGCCCCGGGCGCTACCGGATCCTTTCGCGGTCGCAGAGCTGCTCAAACCGATTACCTGGTTTCCACCGATGTGGGCATTTACTTGCGGTGTAATAGCCTCCGGTATTGAGCTTATTCCCAACTTGCCGATTATTCTGATCGGTCTTTTGTTAACTGGCCCCTTGGTCTGCGCCACCAGTCAGGCGGTCAACGACTGGTATGACCGCCATGTCGATGCCATTAATGAGCCCAAGCGGCCAATCCCCTCGGGCCGAATTCCCGGGCGTTGGGGCCTTTACATTGCGATGGCCTGGACTGTTTTGTCCCTAATAGTCGCAACGGGCCTTGGGCAGTGGGGGTTCGCAGCGACCACTCTGGCCCTGGTGCTGGCCTGGGCCTACAGCATGCCGCCATTGCGCCTCAAACAAAACGGCTGGTGGGGAAATCTTGCCTGCGGGCTGAGCTATGAAAGCCTGGCCTGGATCACCGGCTCAGCCGTGATGATGGGGGGAATCATGCCCACGGGCGAAACCATGCTGCTGGCGCTCATGTACGGATTGGGTGCGCATGGAATCATGACGTTGAACGATTTCAAATCGGTGGCGGGCGATCAACAAATGGGCGTGCGTTCCTTGCCCGTTCAGTTGGGCGTGCATAAAGCAGCCCAGCTGGCGTGCTGGACCATGGCTTTGCCACAGGTGGTCGTGATCGCCGTGTTATTTCAATGGGGTACACCGATTCATGCGGTAGCCGTGATTGGCCTGTTGATTGGGCAGATGGTGTTGATGCGATGGTTCTTGCAATCACCCAGTGAGCGCGCCCTGTATTACAGCGGCTTTGGCGTGCCGATCTATGTCTCGGGAATGATGGTGAGTGCCTTTGCGTTAAGGATGGTGTCGTGAGCGGACTCGTGAAACCTTTTAGCTGGTTTGCCATTGTGCGGCTGGGCTTTGCGCAATTTAGCCTGGGTGCAATTGTGGTGCTGATGACTTCCACGTTAAATCGGGTGATGGTCATTGAGCTTGCCCTGCCTGCATTGCTGCCTGGGGTCTTGGTGGCGCTGCATTACGCGGTTCAAATGCTTCGGCCTCGCATGGGTTACGGCTCGGACATGATGGGCCGTTGCACACCCTGGATTTTAGGCGGCATGTCGGTGCTGGGCCTTGGCGGAATTTTGGCGGCCACAGCCACTACCTTGTTATCGGTGAGTTTTGCCTGGGGTCTGGTTCTGGCAGTGATTGCGTATGCATTGATTGGCGCAGGCGTGAGTGCTTCGGGCACAGCAGTGCTCGTGCTGTTGGCCAAGCGTGTCGAAGATCATCGTCGCGCAGCCGCAGCCACCATTGTGTGGCTCATGATGATCAGCGGCTTGGCCGTGACCGCAGGGGTGGCAGGCCAACTGTTGGATCCGTATTCTCACGAACGCTTGCTCATGATTGCCACATTGGTTGCCCTGGGTGCGATCGCTATTTCCTTTTTGGCGCTTTATAAACTGGAAGGCATACCAGGCTCGATTAATGCGAGCGCTCAGCAAGCGGAGGAACAAGGGCGCAAACCAAGCTTCAGAGAAGCAATTGCTCAAGTGTGGGATGAATCCGCGGCACGGCGTTTTACGGTGTTCGTGTTTGTTTCCATGCTGGCGTTTTCGGCGCAGGATCTCATTCTTGAGCCCTTTGCAGGCTTGGTTTTTAACTATTCTCCTGGCGAGACCACCAAGCTTTCGGGCATCCAGCATAGTGGTGTGTTGCTGGGCATGATTGTGGTGGCGTTTGCCTGCGGACGATTCGGCGGGCGTTTTGGGGATCGACAAATTGGCTCGCTGCGCACCTGGACCGTGGGCGGCTGTATTGCTTCTTCGATTGCACTGTTCAGTCTGGTGGCCGCTGGCCAGGTGGGGCCCGGTTATCCGCTCAAGATCACAGTGTTCTTATTAGGCGCCTCGAATGGTGCGTTTTCGATTGCCGCAATTGCCTCAATGATGCGGCTTGCCGGCGAGGGCCGTGGCCACCGAGAGGGCACGCGCGTTGGCCTTTGGGGCGCTGCGCAGGCAATTGCATTTGGCGCGGGCGGCTTGATCGGCGCGGGTGCAAGTGATTTGACTCGGCGTTTGGTGCAAGACGAGGGCCTGGCCTATGGCCTGGTGTTTTTTGCAGAAGCCGCATTGTTTTTAGTGGCAGCGAAACTTGCGCTGTCGATTGATTCAGATTTGGATGAACGAAAGGAATCCTCATGGCTCAGATTGCGGAATTCGATGTAGCCGTCATTGGTGGCGGCCCTGCGGGGGCAACGGCGGCCGATGATTTGGCGCGCAAGGGCTACAAAGTCATGTTGCTTGACCGCGCCGGCCGTATTAAGCCGTGTGGTGGGGCGATCCCACCGCGGGCCATGAAAGATTTTGAAATTCCCGAATCCATGTTGGTGGCCAAGATCACCAAGGCCCGCATGATTTCGCCCAAAGACAATCGGGTCGATATTCCCATTGAAAACGGCTATGTGGGCATGGTCGATCGCTGTGAATTCGATGAATGGCTGCGTGCGCGCGCGCAATCGCACGGTGCTGTGCGCCGTGTGGGCACTTATGAGCGCATTGAACATTTGCCTTCGGGTGAGGCGATTGTGCATTTCAATGCGCGCAACAGCGCTGGTGATGTGCAGTCTTTTCCCGATTCGGTGAAGGCCCGCGTGGTGATTGGTGCTGATGGCGCGAAATCAGAAGTGGCACGCCAAAACATCAAAGATGCTGAAAAGACCAAATACGTGTTTGCCTATCACGAGATAGTCAAAACGCCGCAGCAAGCCCCAGAAAACTACGAGCACCATCGCTGCGATGTCTATTACAACGGCAAAGTCTCGCCCGACTTTTATGGCTGGGTGTTTCCCCATGGCGGTACGGCCAGCATTGGCACGGGCAGCGCGGACAAGGGCTTTTCCTTGCGCAACGCCACGGGCCTGGTGCGAAAAATTGCGGGCCTTGAAAATGCCGAGACGCTTCGCCGAGAAGGCGCTCCCATTCCCCTTAAGCCTTTAAAGTATTGGGATAACGCCAAGAATGTGGTCTTGGCGGGCGATGCGGCCGGTGTTGTGGCGCCCTCTTCTGGCGAAGGAATTTATTACGCCATGGCAGGCGGCCGTTTTGCCGGTGAAGCGGCCGAACAGTTCTTGAAAACAGGCGATGCACGTGCGCTTGCCGGTGCTCGTAAAAAATTCATGAAGCTGCACGGCCGCGTATTCTGGATCTTGGGCATGCTGCAGTACTTTTGGTATCAAAACGACAAACGGCGCGAGAAGTTTGTGAAGATCTGCGAAGACAAAGATGTGCAGACCTTAACGTTTGAGTCGTACATGAACAAAGAGTTAGTGCGCAAAAAGCCTATGGCCCATGTGCGGATCTTTTTTAAAGACCTGGCGCACTTGTTGGGATTTGCGAAGGCTCAGTAAACGTCATCGCGAGTAGCCGCAGGCGACATGGCGATCCACCTTCGCAGCTTGCCACGCTTCGCTCGCAATGACGTTTTACGTTCCCGTCATTGCGAGGCCCGAAGGGCCGTGGCAATCTACTTTAGCAAGAACCCAATCCGCGGTTCTTTCGCGATTCCCCACACTCGCTCCACCAACGCGGCCATTTCATCGGGCCTGACCCAGCCGCTGTAAGCGGCGAGCCGTTGAGCTTTTTCTGTGAGTTCTGCGCGCGACAGTGTGTTGCCCGGGTCGCCCTTGGGCTCCTCAATAAAGCCTCTCAGTTCCCGGCCATCGTTAGTAGTAACCGCGACCTTGCCCATCCAGCGGCGCGGATAGGCACCATCAATTTCTGGGTCAAGCACCATGGAGACTTTTTTATTAAAGGCTTGAATGTCGGGGTCTGCATAGTGTTGCTCGAATTCGGTTAAGCCCGCAAAAGAATATTTCGCAGCCAAGGCCAACACGGTGCCCATTGAAAATTTGGATTGGTGTACGGTTTTTGGATCCACCACGGGACCCAATACATCAATCGCACCCTGGTGCACAAAGCACACCACCTTGGCAATATCGTTGATTGCAAGATTGTGTTCACGCATGACCTGCAACAGCGCATCCGCGGCGGGATGGGTGTGCCGACACGAGGCGTGATACTTAAACGATGTTTCTGCAGTGGCCCAGCGCGACCCCAGCCGATCGGTCAGCGCTGCGGGGTTGGCATCTTTGCTCATGCCCGCCGCCATGCCGGTTTTGCCTTCAAAGATTTTTACCGCACCGGTCAACCCGGCCTTGGCCATCATGGCCGAGGCGAGGCCTGCGCCGCTTGCGTGGGCGGTGTGCAGCTGTTTTGAATCGGCGGCATCGCGCAAAAACTCCCACAGGCCCGCCGCCTGTGTGCCCGCAGAGCCAAAGGCATGGTTCATTTGAGTGGTGTCGAGCTTGAGCAAATGTCCTACGGCAGCGGCGGCCGCCAAGGTTCCTACGGTGCCGGTGGTGTGAAATACCGTGTAATGCGAGCGGCCCAAGAATTCGCCCACACGAATGCCCACTTCGTAGCCTGCGACACACGCTGTTAAGAACTCTTCGCCGCTTGCGCCGATGGATTGCGCGACTGCCAGTGCTGGCGGAAACACCACGGTCGCCGGGTGCAACACAGAAGAGTTATGAAGGTCGTCTTGTTCCACCACATGCGAAGCAGCCGCATTGGCCATAGCGGCAAGATAAGGGCTGTTGCCAGCCCGCTCAGCGAGCACTTCGCTGGGGCCGTTCGCAAGACCCTGGCTGCGACAGAACTGGGTAATGATCTGCACCGGTCGTGCCGTTTGGCCGGCAATGGCAGAAGCCAGCCAATCGAGAAATAAATCTTCGGTGCGCCGAACAACCGGCTCGGGAATATCGGAAAACTTTAACCGGCTCGTAAACGCAGCGAGATCAGTCGTGGGGCTAGACATGGTGGATCCTTAAACGTCATCGCAATATTGTTACGTCATTGCGAGCGAAGCGACGCAATCCACTGTGGTAGACCGCCACGCTGCGCTCGCGGTGACGTTTTAAGAACTAGTTCTTAAAACGACCTCGGCAGCCCAAGCAGGTGTTCCGCCACATACGAATAAATCAAGTTCGTGGAGATCGGTGCAACCTGATACAAGCGGGTCTCGCGGAACTTGCGCTCGACATCGTATTCGCAGGCAAAACCAAAGCCGCCATGGGTTTGCAGGCACACATTGGCGGCTTCAAATGAGGCTTTCGCTGCCAGGTACTTTGCCATATTGGCTTGCGCGCCACAGGGCTTGCCGTCATCGAACAGGCGACAGGCTTCAAAGCGCATGAGGTTGGCAGCCTCGGTTTCAATGTATGCATCGGCAATCGGAAACTGCACGCCTTGGTTTTTACCAATTGGGCGGTCAAACACCACGCGTTCGCTGGCATAGCGGCGGGCTTTGTCAATGAGCCAATACGCATCGCCAATGCACTCGGCGGCAATTAACACACGCTCGGCATTCAAGCCATCAAGAATGTACTTAAAGCCCATGCCTTCTTCGCCAATCAAGTTTTCTGCAGGAATTTCCAGATTGTCGAAAAACACTTCATTGGTCTCGTGGTTGACCATGTTGAGAATGGGCCGAACTGTCATGCCTTTGCCGATTGCATCTTTCAGGTTGACCATGAAGATCGACATGCCTTCCGATTTTTTCTTGACCTCTTCCAAAGGCGTCGTGCGGGCCAGCAAAATCATCAGATCAGAGTGCTGAATGCGCGAGATCCATACCTTTTGCCCGTTCACCACATAGCGATCGCCTTTTTTCACTGCGGTCGTTTTGAGCTTGGTGGTGTCGGTGCCCGTGGTGGGCTCGGTCACCGCCATGGATTGCAAGCGCCACTCGCCACTGGCAATTTTTGGCAGATACAGCTCTTTTTGTGCTTTTGAGCCATGACGCAGCAAGGTCCCCATGTTGTACATCTGGCCATGGCAAGAGCCGGCATTGCCGCCGGACAAATTGATTTCTTCCATGATCACCGAGGCCTCGGCCAGGCCAAGGCCAGAGCCGCCATATTCAGCAGGAATTAGTGCGGCGAGCCAGCCGGCTTCGGTCAGTGCGTTGACGAACTCCTCGGGGTAGCCGCGGGCTTCATCCACTTTTTGCCAATAGGCAGAATCATATTGTTTGCAAAGATCGCGCAATGCCTCGCGCAGCTCTTGATACTGGTCAGGAGAAGGAATTTCTGTTTTCATTTTGCTTTTCTGAATCGTTGAAGGGCATAAAGTGCGCCGCCGATTATCGCGCCGATTATGTCGGTCGATGTTTCGGGAACAATCATCATTATCGCCGCAACAAACAAAACTGCGCGCAGTGGCTTGGCGAGCAGCCCGCCAAACCAGCCCTCGGTTGAGCCGGCTAAGAACCAAACGCCAATGGCGCCTGTAATTGTTGCTTGTGCAATGTCAATGAACTCGCCTTGCATGAGCAATACAGGGCTGTAGAAAAACATGAATGGCACAAGGAAGGTTGCCAAGCCCATCTTCAATGCAGCCCACGATGTTTTCCAGGGGTCTGCATTGCACATGCCGGCCGCTGCGAATGAAGCGAGCGCCACGGGCGGCGTGATTGCCGAGATCACTGCGAAGTAAAAAATAAACATGTGCGCGACAAGAGGCTCAATGCCGATTTTTGAAAGCCCCGGCGCCAGCACTGCTGCGCCAATTGCATAAGCGGCGGTCGTGGGCATGCCCATGCCTAAGATCAAGGCCACCATCGCCGTAAAAACCATGGCCAGCAATTGGCTTGCGCCAGCGATGCCCAAAATCAATTCAGAGAAACGGCCCCCAATGCCGGTGAGTGCCACCACGCCCACAATAATTCCGGCGCAACCGCAGACCGCAACAAGCTGAATCGTGTCCCGTGCCGCAAGGTTTAGGCCCTCGATTGATTTCTTCCAGCCAAACAGCAAGATCAGAGCGAGAATGACAGTGAAACCAACAAGGAATCCAGAGTAATCACCAAGCACACCTCTCAAAAGATTGGGGCCTTCGCCAATCATGACTGTCGCAAGCCCGCCAATGGCCACCAGAGAAATCACGCGCACCAATAGCCCGCGAGCAAAGGCAACCGAGGCGCTGACCTTTGCACCGCTGCCATCGTCCAGGTCTCCGAAGCGAACGGCTAGAAAACCCACAATCAGCGCGGCCAGAATGCCAAGGCCGCCAGCACGAAACGGCGAGTACCCCTCCATTAGTGCCCAGATCAACACCACAATGGGTGAGAACAAGTACACCCGCTTGAGCATTTCCTTCATGGGGGGCAGTTCATCACGACGCAAGCCGCGCAGGCCTTGGTGAATCGCATGCAAATCCACATGGATCCAGCAGGCGATATAAAACAAGAGTGCAGGAATAACTGCTGCTAGCGCAATGGTGGTGTAGGGAATGCCGGTGATCTCTGCCATTAAGAACGCACCTGCGCCCAACACAGGCGGGGTGATCTGTCCGCCGGTTGAAGAGGTGGCTTCAATCGCTGCCGCAGTGTGACGGTTATAGCCCACCTTGCGCATCATGGGGATGGTGACCATGCCAGACGCCACCACATTGGCGACCGCAGAGCCCGAGATCGAGCCAAACAGCACGCCAGACGCAACAGCCGCTTTTGCCGGCCCGCCGCGGGCCCAGCCAAACAGTGAGTTACACAGATCGTTGATGTAATCACCGACCTTGGAGACTTGCAAAAACGCGGCAAAGCAAACGAACAAAATAATGTAAGAAGACGACACCTGGGTGGTCACGCCGAAAATGCCGTATTCGCTGTAGATATAGGTAAAGAAACGATCAGGGGCAAAGCCTCGGTGGTTGAGCACACCGGGCATCCAGGGGCCCACAAAGGAATACACAATGAAAACACCTGCAATGATCGGCAACGCCAAGCCCGAAGTGCGTCGTCCAAATTCAAGCAGCAAGAGTGTGCCGATCACGCCAGTGGCGACATCGCCAGGGGTGAACTGTGCGCCAGCCCGAAACAGCAGGCCATCAATTTCATAAGTGATATAGGCCGCGCACGCCAGCGACACCAACATCAAGATCCAGTCGTACCAGGGAACGCCATCGTCTTTGCTGGCCTTGGTCGCCTTGTAGATCATGAAGCCAATGGCGCCGCCCCAGCCCACGTGAATAGCGCGAAACATCAAAGGCTCAAGCGAGTAGACATTGAGCACGAACAAGTGGAACACCGTGAACGTGACACAGAGCAGCGCGACTGTCGCCGCCTCCCAGCCCACGAGGTGTCGTTTGTTGCCCGCAAACTCTTCATCAGTATGCGGCGGGGTGATCATTTCTTCGGTGCTGACATCGGTCTTGCTCATGCTTTAGGCCCTTCAATTTAAAAAAAACCGCACTGGGCTTGCGCGCAGTGCGGTTGTCCTGCGGAAACAGGCAATATTATCCCTTGTACTCGGGGGGCAAAAGATTCTTGGGAATGTTGATCCCTTTTTCTTTAAAGTAACGAATCGCGCCCGGGTGGAAGGGCAAGAAGGTATTCTTGTTCCAGTTCTGAATCACGGTCTCCTTGCCAGCGGCGTGGCCCTTGACCAGTTGCGGATTGTTTTCGAGCACCGCTTTCACCACAGCGTAGACCAAGTCTTCTGGTACATCTTTGTTGGTGATTGCAAAGTTGTATAGACCAACTGTTTTGTGATCTTCGGTCATCTGCTTGTAGGTGCCCTTGGGAATGACAGAGTCTGAAAGCTCAGGCAGTGCAGCCTTGATCTTTTTAAGCTCGTCATCAGTAAAGGTTAAGTAGCGCACCTTGGTGGTGTTTTCCAGTTCAGAGTAGGCCGCAATGGGCAGGCCTGCGCAAAACGGGAACGAGTCAATCAGGCCGTCTTGCAGGTTGGCGGCCATATCGGCTGCCTGGCCGTTACGAACGGTGACATTTAAGCCAATGGCTTCAAACATGAGCGGAAAGTAAGTGCCGCAGGTACCAGCACGGGGGCCCACGCCAACCCGCTTGCCAGAGAGCTCTTTCACCGATTTGATGTTTGACTTCTCCAGCGTCACGAAGTGAAACGGCGTGTCGTACATGGGGAAAATGGCGCGAATGTTGCTGTATTTCTGGCCTTTGGTCCACTCGCCTTTGCCGTTCCATGCTTGCAAGGCCACACCCATGGTGGTCATGCCGAAATCGATTTGCTTGGAATCGGCCAGGATGATGTTTTGGTTCGGGCCCTGGGTTTGTTGCGTGCTGATATTGGTGCCAATTTTTTCATTGACCAATGAAGCCCAGACTTGGCCGTACACAAAGTAGGTGCCACCGACCGAAGCGGTGCCCAGCGTCAGGTTCTTTGGCCAGTTTGCTTTGCCCTGTGCCATTGCGCCAGAGATCGTTGCCACTGCAGCAACGGCTGCAATCGCGATCTTGGTGATCATGCGAGGTGATTTCATTACAAAAGTCTCCTTAGTTTTAAATCAGCGAACAACGGTATCACGCCTGCTTTTGCGGCGCATGGGGTAAACCCCCAATGCGTTTTCGTGCTGCGTCGCAAACCGCATGAGTGACTTGTTCGGTATTGGCTGAGCCGCCGAGATCGCGCGTGTGGAATTGCGGATCTGCGGTGACGGATTCAATGGCCGACATGACATGGTGTGCAGCACTTGTCTCACCCAGGTGCTCGAGAAGCATGACGACCGACCAAAATGTACCGATGGGGTTGGCCAGGCCTTTGCCCATGATGTCAAAGGCCGATCCATGGATTGGCTCAAACATGGAGGGGTAGCGGCGCTCGGGATCGATATTGCCGGTGGGGGCAATGCCTAGGCTGCCGGCCAGCGCTGCAGCCAGATCGCTCAAGATATCGGCATG
>QXGG01258021.1_pt1 | contig 24839 bp, 38 predicted proteins | sample 1982491 | NCBI WGS metagenome assembly QXGG01 (sample SAMN09924614, study PRJNA488089) | Wastewater metagenome, whole genome shotgun sequencing project. | isolation source: South African research farm wastewater | place: South Africa: Irene, Agricultural Research Council, Animal Production... | reverse complement strand
GCTCAAGTCTGCATCGCTAAAGTTAACACCGATCAAGTTGGCCCAGCTCAAGTCTGCACCGCTCAAGTTGGCCCCTCGCAAGTCTGCATCGTTCAAGTGGGCACCGCTCAAGTCGGCATCGCTAAAGTTAGCACCGATCAAGTTGGCCCAGCTCAAGTTAGCACCGCTCAAGTTGGCCCCTCGCAAGTCTGCATCGTTCAAGTGGGCACCGATCAAGTCGGCCTTCATTTTTTCCCAGCCTTCGCAGTCCTCTTTGATCCAGTGCTGGTGCTGTTCTACGATTTTGTAAAGTTCTTCCCGTGTCATTTTGCCTCCCATTTTTCGCAGCCGAAGCTGCGGCGGTCGCGATCAATCTTGTCGAGCTTACACTCGCACCAGTATTCGTCACCGCCCCATCCCTGGCGCATGCAGATTTTTCCCTCGTGCATGCAGTTCAGACAGCGTTTATCGTCTTTCATAGTTTTATCCTTTTTCCAAAAAGTTTATTTTCCTTGGTTTGCCAAAGCTCGATATCGTAGCCATCCGCGATGTCGTTCGCGAACTCGTTCTGCACATCTGCCTAACATTGCACTAGAATGTAGCGTACTGCTCGTTTTCCCTTTTCTTGATTTCAGCCCGAAGGCCACGTTTGATGTCATCCAAGTCCATTGTCATACTCCTTTATATTACCGATGATTTTATGGTCAGGGATTTCGTACCAAATGTCAATGTCGTCATATTGCCATTCATAATCATCGTCTTGAAAGTGAAGGTATGTACTTACAGAACCATCACCACCTTCATCACATCCACCATAGGCAAGATGTGTAGTGCCATCCTTCATCTTGATGATATATTCTGCACCCCAATGATTTCCGCACTCAAAGTAAATGTCTTTGTCCTTTTGTCGATGCCACTGACTACGTTCTTTCAGTTCAATAATCACCTTGTCGGCTTCGGACTTGATGTAAACACGTGTCGCTTGGATTTTTCCCGATTCCGATTTTTCTAAACGTTCATCATCCATGGCTTCTATGTCCATGATGTCATAATCTTTCAGTTCGCTCATTTGTCGGCCTCCTTTTTCTTTAATGATTTGGCAATATTGACCAAAGCCTGCCTTTCAGCTTTCAATGCAGGCAAAGTCAATTCGAAAGTATCTGAATCCTTCACTTCTTTTTGACCTTTCGAAGCCACTTGACAGCAACCTGGCACAATTTAGAGTGTGTTAATTTCATTCCTTGCCCTCGATGATTCTGCATGTGTATTCCGATTGCTGGTCGATGGTTTCGAGCGCAGCCTTGTAATCTGTAGCGCGGGCTGCATCGTCTGTCTTGTAGACGATCTTTTCGCCGTCGGTTGTTTTCTTGTAAACTCCAATCATTCCGGAACTCCAATGGACTTCAATTTTTTATTTTCCGCTTCAAGTTCCTTGATGCGGGACTTCGCCAGATCCCATTCGACTTCGTGCAGGCGGAGCTCTTCAAGTTCGTTAGCGCAAGTCTCGATGATGGAATTCTGTTCGACGCGTTCGCGTTCAAGCCGCAAGTTTTCTTTTACGAGTTCCTTGACTTTAGCCTGGCTCGCGTCGAAAGCGTCGTGCCATTGCTTCACTTCGCCTTCGAGCTGTTTGGTGTATTCCTTGTATTCTTCGATTGTCTGCATCAGTTTTCCTTTTAGATTGAATTCAGAAGTGTTTTGACGCCTTCTGCAAAGATTTTATAGTAATGGTGGTTGTCCTGTTCCTTGGCGGCTTTTTCGGCCTTTTGTAGGCGAATGTCAACGGCTGTAGCGAAGTTCCGTAGTGTATTCAATTCTTCATTCATCGGGGCGATCCGGTCCATGATGAACTGAGACAGAATCTTTTCCCAGCGAGTAGTGAAAGCTCCGTTGCCGATGTTGGCCTTCACGTTCCCGATGAATTCCCTTGTCTCGAGGTTCGCGATTCGATTGATTCTTGCGCGGCGGTTGTCTTCGTCGCGCTCGGCGGCTTCCGACTCCGCGAAGATGGCGTCAAGCCTTGCGCGTTCCTCTTCCGTATTGATTTTCGCGAGCGGCATTTTAATCCTCCTGGCTCGAAATTTCCTGGTACTTTTCCAGGATGCAATTTTCGATATTCTCGCGCAGCTTGCGGGTAATGGGTTGCGCGATACAGCGCAGGTCTTCGCCCTTGAAAAACGGGTCGATAGGGTAGCCTACATAGAGTCCCATAGAACCCTCGATAATTCGCAATCCGCGTAGTATAAGCTGATCATTCAGTACGATTTCTGCTACACCCTTTATGCGGTTGGCTCCAGGTAGGCTTTTGAATTTATTTACCTTGACCTCCGTTACTTCCATGCAGTCAAAGTCGATACTAGATTTTTTCTTTTGCGTCATTGTCGATAAGTCCTTTAAGTTCATTGTCCAGCTTTACGGCCTGCTCGAAATGAGCCTTGCTGTTTCCGGCCAATACGGCGGCGTGCTTGTGCTTCAGGTCTGCGGCAAATTCGGAGCTGTGGATTGCTCCGTAGACTTTGTAAAGGTTGTCGAAAATCTTTTGCTTTTCGGCCGCGAGCCTTCCGATCGTCTGACGATATTTTATAACCATCTTTGCGAGCTCGATTTCAAGAGGCGTGTAATTGCTGCCATCCCCATTAGTTACTTTGTTTACAATCCGCTTTACGTCGTCAATTCCGATTTTCATTTGGTTTCTCCTTTGAGTTTATTGTTTTCGGTTTCTAGTTCCCTTATTCGGTTCACGAGCTGGTTGCGCTCGACCATCAGAGCGTCGTAGGCGTGGTGCCACTTGCCCACCTCGTTTTCCAGCTGGCGGGTGTAGGCCTTGTATTCTTCGATTCCCATTATACCCATTCTCCTTTCGGTGTTTCCTTGTCGTAGTCAAATTCCGGTTCTTTTTTCTTGTGCTTCGTTGCCGCCACATGGCGGTAGGCGGTCCGTTGGCTCATTCCTGCATCCATCAGCTTCCGGATTTCGGGGTTGATTTGCGTTGCCCTGTGACGGCCGTCCTTGATGTGGTTGCCGTACTGCGTCGGGTGCAGTGCCGCGCTAAATTCCTTTTCCATTATCCCGTTTCTCCTTGCGTTTTTGCCTTTGTTCCTTGGTGTAGTAGCCGGGGTGCTTCTCCATCCACTTTCGGTGGCTTTCAAGTTTCTGCTCCTTGTGCGATTCCCGCCACTCCTTGTTTCTCGCGTTGCAATGCTCCTTGTGGTTGTAGTACCATTGCAGGCTGTTGCTGCGGTATGCTTCGGGGTTCTTCTTGCGGTATTCTTCGTTGCGCTTCTTCTGTTCTTCCTTGTGTGCGAGGTAGTATGCGTGTGCGTATGCCTTCATGTGAGCCTTGCGCTCATCTGCGATCGTCTTCACGGCTGGTGTCGTGTACTTCGTCGGCTCCGGCTCGGCCTTCTTCCTTTTGGGAGGCGGCGCGAACTTCGCGATGTCGGTTGCTGCCAGCCGCTTCCGTGCGAGTTGCTGTGCGGTCGGTTCAGCCATTGACCAGCCTCATCACGAAGACAACGATGCCCACTATCCACGCCATGGCTGTGCAGACCATCACCACAGTCATAGCGATGGCTACAACCCACAGCCAAATATCTATCAGATTGTACTTCATACCGCCTTACCTTCGTATTTCAAAGCCTGGAACATATCGGGCTGGTAGTTCCCCAGCAATTTGTTGATTGAATCGTTAAAGAAATTGCGGTCAACCTCGAATCCGTATGATTTGCGGTCCATCGTCTGCGCTGCAAGCAAAGTAGTGCCGGAACCGCAGCATGGATCTATCACAATATCGCCTTTATCCGTGAACAAGTCAATAAGTTTTTTCAACAGGGGCACAGGCTTTTGCGTCGGGTGTACCTTAGGCGTTTCAGTATCGCGTTCCCAGTCGATGCAGTTGAAAATCATCTTGCCGCGGTTGTTGAATTTAGGAAGCTTATTACGGTAGAACAGCAATCCGTATTCGCAGTTGCCGACAATCTTCATATTTGCCTTGAGTACTTGCGGGGAGAAGTTCTTCCTGAAAACGAGGTTGATATAATTAGGCAATCCGTACTGTTTACCGAGTTCAATAAACTTGAATTGCTGTTCAAATTCGCAGAACAGAATCATGCATGGCGCGCGGCCGCTTTCCTTAGGTTCCTTGGTGAGCATTTTGGAACAGAAATGCATAAATTCGGCGGGGCGGAATTCGTCCTCGGAATTGAAGAACTTTTTTCCTGCAAGTTCGCTTTCGCCGTTCTTATTGTCGCCTCCGACATACCAGGAAGGATTGCTTCCGTATGCGTTCGTTCCGAGGTTGTACGGCACATCGGCTATAATAAGTTGAGCTTTTGGAATTTGATAAACCTTGTAATTCTGGAAGCTGTCGCGATACAGGTTCATATCGTACAGGTGCCATTCGTTGTTCATTTCGTTGTATCCTTCATTATGTTTTCAAATCCGTTCCCGCTAGTTATGGCCTAGCGGGTGGAGGCGCGGCGGTTTACCCGTCTTTGTCGGCATCAGCTTGTCCAGCTATTTTTATGCCGCCTAGTGGCGTGGGCGGTATGCAAAAATGGAGTCTTCTACGAGCCGCCTCGCCGCGCCATGCGCTCCAATCGTTTGTTCATGGTAGCGCAATTTTCAAATTCAGTCCCCGCGAAAGTAGTGGTGTAATTCACTTTAGAAGAAGTAATAACGAAATGCTGTGAAACACTCTCTCGCGGGGTACTCGCCAATCGTTAGTTCATGGCAAGCAGTTTCTTAGTGCACCACCCAGGATTCGAACCTGGAATCAATAGGTTATGAGTCTACTGCTCTGACCGTTGAGCTAGTGGTGCGGGTGGCCGTTGTCTCCGAAGGTGGCCGGCCTTCTTGCCGTATTACAGGAGGGAGACGGTGGTGCTTTCGTCCGAGCCATTGCTGGTGTCTGCGTCTCCGTAATGGTTGCCGTCTTCGGTACTGCACGACGGCGGTGCATAGCGGTATCTTGCGATAGTGTACCGGGTTGTCTGTCCTTATCGTGGTCAGGCCGTCGAGAGAATCAGAAGGGGAGTCCGTCCAGGTCGTCATCGGTAGGTGCGATCGCCTGCGCCTGCTTCGTCGGTTTCGCGTAATCGTAGGCAGGGTCGGCGTTGCCTTGCGCCTGCTGGCGGCTGCCGAGGAGCTGGAAGGTGAAGCACACGATCTCGGTCATGTCGTGACGGATTCCGTCTTTATCGTTCCAGGTCCTGTAGCTGATTTCGCCTTCGAGGTAGACGGGCGTTCCCTTCTTGACTCCGCACTTCTCGAACGATTCCGCGCTCTTGCCTGCGATGCGGATGTTGTGCCAGGCGGTTTCCTCCTTCATCTCGCCGCTGGCGTCGCGGTACTTCTTGCTCGTCGCAACGCTGAACTGAACGACCTTGCCGTTGGCGAAATTGCGCACGACCGGGTCCCTGCCGATATTGCCGACGATGATTGCCTTGTTTACACTTGCCATTGTTACTCCTAGAATTTGATTTTCTGCTGCTTGATCTTGTCCTTTTTCGTAGGCACCGTATGCGGGCGGTGTCCCTCGTACCCGTGCCTCGCCGCCCACTGCTCCAGCGCATATACCAGGCGGTAGGCGTGAGAGTCGCGACCGCACGCGCGGCCCACTATCGACGAGGCTGGGTACTTAAGGGGGCGTTCCATCACTTGACCGTCAGTGTCCTTTCCTTCGGCTTGATGATAATGCCGTCGTGGAAGAGTTCCAGCATCTTGTCGGTGGTGATTCCTACAGCCTTCTGCATGGCGGTCACGGTCACGGCGTCGAAGAGCTGTTCCTTCGTGGTAAGGCCGGAGTCGATGAGGCTCTGCGCGATAACGCGTGCCTGGCCTTCATCGAAGGCGTAGGTGTAGCTCTGCTTGCTCCACTTGACATTCGCGGGGAGGTCATCCTCGGTGCCGACGTTGTAGGTGTGCTTGAGCACCTCCTTGATGCTGGCGGCGGTCTTTTCCATCCACTTGCCGACCTCGGCGAGTTCGCGGAAGCCTTCGGTCCGTGCGTTGCGATGAATAATGAAGTCGGCAGTAATCTCCTCGTCCATCTCGATTCCTGCGTTGGCGAGTGCGAACCTGTAGGCTTCCATTGCCTTCTCGCTCGGCACGAGGTTCTTGAGTTCTTCGGGGGTCACGACCATTACTTCTTTTGTAGCCATGGTTAAATCCTTTGAGTGTTGATAATGAGGTTAGATACGATTTCGACGACGGATAGGGTGGATCCTTTCTCACGCTCTTCGATTATTTTTTTTTGCACGATGAAGTAGGCCGCGTCGTTTACGCGGATGTTGTGATATTTTCCGATAGAAGGAATTCTAGACATTGTCGGCCTCCTTTTCGGCATAATCTATGGTGGCCTTGATGTCGGTGTAGAGTTTCTGCCGGTCCTTGCTGCTCTTGATTTCGGCGAGGTCGGGCACGTTGTGCTGCTTCATGTAGTTGTCGAAGATTACCGGGTTGCGTTCGCGCAGCTCGTCGCACATGGCGAGCCAGTTCGAGTCCTTCTCGTCCTGGGTTTTCGCGGCCTTCGGCTGTTCCTTCGGCTGTTCGAGTTCTGAAGGCACACCGTTGGGTTCGGCCTCGGCCATGTCGCCGTCAAACACTTCGCACTCGGTCGGCTGCGGCGCAGGCTTCGTGTCGAAGTCGCTCACTTCTTCTGGAGTGTACATTCCGCAAAGGCACGCGGGATAGAGGGCTCTAACGCCTTCGCTTACGCATCGAGCGGAAAGCATCTGAGTGGGGTACTGCTTCCAGGTAGACTTACCCGTGAGTCCGGCCTTCGTGGCGCGTTCGATACTCCAGGTCACATCCAGCTCTCCGCCTTGCGTGTGGGAGAGGTGCAGCGTGCATTCCTTTTCCGTTCGCTTGACCCAGCGCACCTTGCCGCCGGATTCCTGGAAAGCAGCGAGCATCGCGTCGGCCTTCATCGCGGGGCGACCCTGGATGATATGGTAGCGTTCTGCTGCCTTGGCCGGGTGCAGGCCGTTGGCCTGTGCGAGGCACATCAGAGTAAAAGCCTCGCTGCTGTTACGGTAGCCGAAAAATCCGCTCTTCGCGAATGCCTGGGCCATATTGCTCATGTCGGTGAGCGAGAGTTCGTTAGCCATATGTAATCTCCATTAGTTGTTTACGGGTTCGGTTGCGGCGATCTGTGCCTGCTGTTCGATGACCGTCTCCAGGTCCTTAGCGGTCGATTCCATCTGGAGGCGCATGCAGTCGGTGTAATCCCAATGGCGGGCGTCTACCTTGATGCCTGCTCGGTAGAGTGCCACAAGCCTGCGGCATCGGCGGTTGTATCGTTCCGCCGCCTTTTCCGCGATGATGTGGAGCAAGTTAACATCGTTGAGTGTAGTCATTTTTAACCTCTTTTTTGTGTTTTTTTTGCCGCGAATCCTCGCAGCGCGGTTTGCCAGGCGCATTTAATGCCTTGCCATCCCTTGTTATCCTGCCATTCATGCCATTCACGGCCGACAGGCGGCGGGATTCCTGCCGAGTCGCAGAAGTCGTACACATCCTGGATCGTCGGCGGTATCGGCTTCTGCGGCGTAGGCGGCCTTGGCGGTCGCAATGGAGCTTCAGGCGTTGCCTGCGTTGACCTCTGTGACTTCCAGTAGTCGAGTGCCTTCTGCCGCTGGAGTTCGCGAAACGCATGCGTCCTGTCGAACATCGGCCGCGCCGGGGAATCTTCGGGCACGTCGTCAGCGATAAGCTGTCGTAGGACATCCTTGAAGACCTTGCCCGCTTCCGCGTCGGTATCCGACAGGCAGTCCAGGAATTCAACCGGGTCGAAGTTCCAGAACCTCGTTCTAGTCTTCCTTGATCCCTGCACGCTCCGCCTCTCGGTATATCAGCTCGTCGATTATGCCGCCGTTCGTGGCGCGCTCGCCGCGATCCCTGCGCTCGGCGCGGATAGCGTCAACGATGACGCGGGATCGGTCTGAAAGTTGTACCATGTAAGCCATAGATAGAAACTCCTTTTTAGATGTTGATGTACTGCCAACTCTGGGGCGCACGGATGACAGGCTTGTCTAGCAGCGAGCCGAAGTCCTCCAGGCTCATCGGCACGCCGTCCGCGATGACATCGGTCACGTGGATAGCGTACAGGCTGCCTGTCGCGTGATACTTGCGCTCGAAGAAGTCGTAGAGCTGGTCGCTGTTGAGCCGGTCGAGAATTTCCCAGTCCTCGTGCCTGGACGCTCTGGACTTGTCCGCGTCGATGACGTAGTCCACGCAAAAGGAGCCGACGATGGCATGCCTTGAGTCCTTGCCGGACTCGTAGACATATACCTTCCCGCGGTAGTCGGCGGGGAAACGTGAGCGGAATTCGAGGACCTTGCGACCTGCGGCGATCTCCTGCCACCACTCCTTGCGGATACTCATGAGGATTAAGCGCGTAGACATTGGACCTCCTACAGGTAGTAGTAGAGCGTGGAGAAGGCCGCGTAGATGCAGCATGCAATCATGGATGCGGCGAAGGCCTTGAGCCGCTTGCGGAGTAGCTGGCGGCGTCGGTTGTAGTTGTACCAGCCGCCACGCGGCTTGTATTCGGCGATAGACAAATCTGGTAGCTTGGTGGTGGTGGTCTTATTGATGATAATCATAGTAACCTCGTTGTGTTTGTGTAGCTATAATATACCTTTTTTTTCAAACATCTGTCAAGTATTTTTGTAGTGTTTTTTAAAAAAAAATAAAATTTTACATAAAACTAGTGTACAAATGTACAGATTTTAATATTTATGTAATAAAAATGTAACAAAATTGCGCTAAAATTAGGCTATTTTATTACCTTGTTTGTACTTTTATTAGTTTGTTTGGTATTCCGCGGCATAGGTTAGCCTATCCCGAGCCTATGCAGACCCGATACTATAGTTATAGTTATAGGTATAGGTATAGGTATATATACTCCTTTAAAAACTTATATGTAAATATCTCTACTCTACTCCTTTTAACCAGCGCGCGCCGATTGCGAAAAGCGGGGCGGAGCTGCTTACGCATAATTTTTCTTGACCCGTACTGAAAAATTTTATATATTACGGGCATAAGGAGACGAGACGATCAGCCTACCGTCATGCACATCTACGACATGGAAAAGTTGTTCACAAAATAAACATTCTATGAACATTTTTGCTCAAGGGTGTTGATTAACGCCCTCTTTTTTCTTATTTTAAGTGAAAAAGAGGTGAGACATGACGCTTAAAGAAGCCGAAAAAAGAATAGAGGCCCTTGAAAGGGAAATCAAGGAACTAGCCGAACGAATCCAGGCCAAGGAAGAACCGAATGAATCCAAAAGTAATTCCCTACTATTTCGGTAGGAAAATAAACCGAATCTATCCGAATGAGGTTTTACCATGGCAAATGTAACGAAAAAGAGGGGCGGCGGAGGAGCAAAGAACCCGAATTCCCTGGCGAACCTTAGACCACCCTGGACAAGCGAGGACGCGAAGGCATTGCAGCCTAAGAGGGACGCAGCTCGCGCTATGAGGAAGTACACCCGAAAGAAGTTCAAGGAAGAACTGACGAAGGCCCTCGCGCTTAAAATCAAGCCTTCGAAAAAGATGAGGGACTTCTTCGCGTCTGTAGGTCTCGAGATAGAAGAATACGAGGACATCACGCCGACCGTATTCAAAAGAGCTCTTTTTGAAGCCCTGAAGACTGGAGACATCAGGCAGGTAATGATGATGGCCGAGTTTGCCGGATTCCGAAACGACCAAGAAGAAGACGAGCTCCCGAACGGCGGAAAGATAACCTTCGAGGTTATCGTTCCAGCTCCAATCCCTAAAGAGGTAGAGGAAGCCCTTGCAAAGTAGGATGACAATTTCGCCTTTCCAGCAGCAGCTCATTTTCAGCGAGAATGAGTTTGTCCTCGCGTGTTGCGGTCGAGCTGCTGGAAAGACGGAAGGAGTCACCGGGCGCATCGCCGTTCGCAATATCAAGTACGGCCGTTCCGCGATGCTTATCGCTCCTACCTTCGGACTCATCCGCGAGACGATTATGCCTGCGACGCTTGGGTGGTTCGAGAAGTTCGGGATGAAGGTAAAGCCAAACTGGAGCGACCACACGATAACGACCAAATTCGGGCGCGTAGTGTTCCTGTCCGGAACTCGGCCGGACTCTCCTCGCGGTTACACCAACCTGGAAGACTTCTACTGCGACGAGGCCGCTTACATACCTCGTAAGGCGATGAAGAACGGCCTACTTGCTTGCCGTTCGAACAAGGGAATGACGACTACGCAGTGCTACACGAGCACCGGGCTTGCAGGGTCTTATTTCAACAAGATGGCGAAGGAGCCGCCTGTAAAGGACCACCTTATACTGAAGGCTTCCACGTTCGACAACCCTTTCACGACCGAGCAGTACAAGCGCACCGTCTACGAGTCTCTTCTTGACACTCCAGCCTTCTTGCGGCAGGAGCTATTCGGTGACCTTGACGCAGAGGAGATAAACCTTGTTTTCCCTCCGTCAAGTTTCGCTACCGTCCGCAGGGTATCGGGTGGTCGAAAGCGTTGCGGGATAGACTTCGCATACGAAGGGAACGACAGGACATGCATATTCGTCGTTGACGACAATGGCGTCGTGGAAAAGAAGATCATCGGAAAGGACAACGGGCGAAAGTGCTTCGAGGAATTCAAGAGGATGAACCAGAAGTACAATTTCGAGAGCCTTTCGCTGGACCACACCGGCGGATTTGATGCAGGGTTTATCGTGCTTATGGAGCAGGAAAAAATGAGAGTGCCGGTGAACAAGGTCAATTTCGGCGCGGCTTCGCCTGATCCGAAGTTCGGAAACATGAGAGCGTACATCTACTTCAATGCCAGGCGGATGATCGTTGACGAGGGTTTCTACATCGGGGATGACGAGGTGGAAGACGAACTAGTCCCGCAGACATACTTCATGAGCAACGGCGGCCACATAATGCTTACGCCGAAGAAGTACATCAAGTCGATGATAGGCAAGTCTCCAGACCTTGCCGACGCTCTGTGCCTGGCTTGCTACAGGGGCAACCCGCAACCTTTAACAACGATAACCGAGGAACCCGAAGTTCCCGAATCTTCAAGGAGATACTGATGGACGAAGAAATCGAAGAAACCATTACCGCGAGCGAATCGGTTAACCCCGACACGAGACTACCCGACGAGCAGACCGAGAAGAAAATCATCAAGGACATCGTGGAACTTGCGGAGAAGTCACACGATTATTTCAATGTTGAGAACGAACGCAAGAAGGACGACGCTCGAGTGTACGCCGATGTTGAGGTTTTCAACAAGAATGACATAAAGGCTATGACGCCCAACAGAGCGGAGGCGACCGTGAACCCGCTGCCGCTCTACCTCAACGCAATGAAGAACCTCTTTCTCACAAACCCGTTCATCGCGCAGGTAGAAGGGCAGAACGGGGATAGCTTCCGTGAATTCCTCGACACGCAGCTAAAGCAGATTTTCACGAACTCAGACGCGGACAATTCCGTGTTCTCGGAGAGCCTTGACGACATCGGAGTCGAGGGCGTGGCCTACATGTACCTCACTACGGATAACGGCAAGATTACCGTAAACCTTGCATACGAGCCTAGCGGGTGCATCTACGACCCTTGCGCACGAAAGATGGATGGAAGCGATGCGGATTTCTTCGGTATCGTCGAGCAACTTCCCTATGAGCGCGTCAAGCAGATGGCCGATGCCAACGGCGTGGAAATCCCGTCGAAGGAGCGAATCGGCAAGACTCCTACCTGGATGTTCGCCGGTTTCAATTCCAGCATCGGGTCTGTCAACCTTGTCCACTTCTTCAAGAAGGAAGAAGACGGCGTATACTTCATGCAGGTCGTGGGAGACAAGGTAATCAAGCGTGTCCGATTCCGCAACCTGTCTAGCATCCCGGTCGTGCCTGTATATGGTCAGCGTTTCAAGGATGGCGATAAGAAGTTCTACAAGGGCTTTGTCCGAGACACGAAGCACCTCTGCAAGATCGTGAACGGATGCTATGTCTCGCTGTGGGAGCGCGTTAGCGTTCCTAGCGTGCCGTATACGCAGGTGTCGATGGAGAGCATCGAGAATGTCTCCAAGGATTACGAGAACGACATGGCGCGATACAAGAGGTACAAGGCTTACACCATCAAGAATGACCAGCTTGTATCCTTGCCCACTCCGCAGCGCATCGACCCCGTTGTCGTTACCGCAGACCTTCTTCCTGTCATCAAGGATTCGCTGAGTCAGATTTCCAGGATGATAGGCATACCGGAAGAAGGGCTCGGTTTCTCCGTTGCAAGCACGCAGACCGCAACGGAAGTCCTCACACGTTCAAGCGCGCTTGTAACCAACGTGAGCCACTACTACCGTCATTTGCAGCGTTCTATCCAGCGCGTGTCAGAGATCATCGTCGAGATTCTCTGCATCTACAACAACGTACCGAACACCTACAGCGTCAAGCTGATGAAGGGCCCCGAGGACGCATTGAAGCGTGAACAGCGCAGGCAGCAGATTCTTGCTTTCCAGACTCTCGCGCCCGACGCGGTGAAACCCATCTTGCTTGCCGAGGCTATCAAGACGGGAGATTTCGAGAACGCCGAACAGATTTCTGCCGCCATCTACATGACGCTCCCGCCGGAACTAAAGGCCGTCTTTGGAATGGGTGGTGCTGACATTGCCACGATGCAGCAGCAGGTCGCGACCCTTACGCAGAAGGTGGCTGAATTGCAACAGCAGAATGACGATTACAGGCGCACCATTGACACGGACATGGTGGCTGCACAGAACCAGATTCTTATGAGCCGAATGAACAACGAGGCCGCGCTCCGTAGCAAGCTCGTAGACATCGAGGCTTCAGCCATCGAGAACGAGAAGAACCGCCAGCTTGAACTTGCGAAGATGAGCGCAGCCGAGCGCGCGCAGGCCGAGAAGTTCTACCTTGACAGCCGAGCAGCCGACGAAAGGGCGAAGGAAGCCGCTGTAAAGGCTCTGGAGAACGCACAGAAATTGCGCCTTGAGTCCGAAAGGATAAGGGCGGAAATAATCGCTAAGTTCGCCTCAGCCGCTCCGGTCGCTGTCGTTGCCCAATAATTTGTGACAAAATTGTTGCTTTTTCCTATAATTTTTATATATTTAACGAAAAAGAGGTGAGATGTGGCACTAGAAAGCCAAAAACTTTTGGAGAAGTACCGCGCCGAAGAAAAGGCGGCAGCGGAAAAGGGAACACCCGCCGAACCCGAATCCACGAAGGCGGAGCAGATCGAGACCGAAACGAAGACGACGCCGACGGGCGAAGTTAGTGAAGTCCAAGACCCAACCGGACAGGCGACCGATACCGGCAACGGTGAAGGAGCTGAATCCGCGAAACCTGGCGAAAAACAGGAAAAAGACCGCTGGGAGCATACCCAGCAAAGCTTCGAGAAAAGGCTCCGCAGGCAAGAGCGAAGCCACCGCAAGACAGTAGAAGGGCTTGAGAAACAGATTGCCGAGCTGAAGAAACAGCTCGAGGACAAGGCCCCGAAACTTCAGCGAGAGGACTTCCCGTCCATCGAGGCGTATGAAGAGTACAAGAACGGCGAACTTCTGAAGCAGTTTGCTGCCGACCAGGAAAAGCAGCGCAAGGAAGAAGAACTCCGCGCCGCCCAAAAGGCCGAATCGCAGAAGAAGGTCGAGAAGTTTTTCCCCGATCCCGAATCGAGAAAGGACTTCAACGACACCATAACCGATTTTGTCGAAGACAATGACGAATGGCTAGGGTCCGAAGAAGGCCAGCTATTCCAGGAAATCATCGACGAATCGCCCATCGGCGTGGTTATGGCTATGGCCATAGCGAAGAACGAGGCCGTAGTTCAGCAGATGAAGCACTGGTCCAAGGATTTGCTGTACCAGAAGATGACGCAGTTCGAGTCTACTCTCTTGCAAAAGGCACAGGGCGAAAAGCCCGAAAAGAAAGAAACGTCGAAGCCGAGCACCGAAGGCATACCTTCTACGGGCTCCATCGGCAAGTCGCAAACGCCTGCGACATTCAATGCCAAGGATTGGCTGAGGAAGAACAGGCCGGAGCGATACGCAAAGTAACTTTTACAGGAAGGTCTTATCATGGCTAACTCTATCGCAACCGTACCGGGACTTGAAATATTCGCTCTCGAAATCGAAGAAGCCTGCCCCATCATCGAAGATACCCGCACCACACAGGAAGGTCTCAAGGGCCGTCAGGGTGGCAAGCTCACGGTCGTAATTCCCGACCCTGGTCGCACTGTCGTCAAGAAGGGCGGCATTCCGACTATCGGCGTAGGTGGCGACATCAACAACACCGACATCGTGGAATTCAAAAAGGAATTCGAAGTTTCCGTCGCTACCAATGGCGGCTCTCTCGACTCCCTCGAAGAAACCGTTGACGTGGATTCCTTTGAAAAGGAAATCGCCGCCCCGCGAGCTTCCGAACTCGGTGCAGGAATCCAGGAAGACATCATCGCCTCCTCCGCCTTCGTGACCGACTCCGTATTCGTCGCAGACGGAACGAGCGCAACCTTCGACGGCTACGACCTTCTCTCCAAGATGGGCGGCTCCCTCATTGACGCTCGCTGCGGCGGAGAAAGGGTAGGCTACATGTCCGGCGCCGTCTACTCCAAGACCGCGAAGACCGGCCTCAAGCTGTTCAACGAGAACGCCATCGCTGGCGAACTCTACCGCGAAGCCAAGATCGGTAAGTATGCTAATGTGATGTGGAAGTACGCATCCATGCCGGTGATCACCGTCGGCACTCTGCCCGACAACACCACCGTGAGCGCAACGCCTACCGAAGGCAGCGGCACCATCGTGCTCGCTTCCTCCAGCATCTCCAGCTCCACAGTCATCAAGGCTGGCACGGCTTTCACCGTCGCAGGCGTGAAGAAGTGCGATGTCCTGGGCCATTTGACCGGCGAAGACAAGGCGTTCGTGGTCCTCGAAGACGCTACGGGCGACTCCGGCACCATCACGCTCAAGGTCAGCGAAATCAATGCCAAGGGAGCACACAAGAACGTGTCCGCTCTCCCGGCTGCCAACTCCGCCGTGACCTGGTTGCAGACTTCCGGCAAGTCCTACGCCGTCGTGTTCGCTTTCCAGAAGGGCAACATCGAGATGTCCTCCGTGAAGCTGAACAACAGCGGTCTCGAAGAAGTCTCCGCACAGAGCCCGAGCGGAAAGATCATCATGTCCGCCGTCGTGCATGGCGATGTGAACCGCGTCAGCACCTACCGCTTCGACGCCGCATACCTCGCCGGTATGGTGGACTCCCGCCGCGTCGTCGTGGGCTTCATCCAGCTTGACTAATGTTCATTGTGTCCTCCGGCTCCGCATCCTCCGCTCCCTAGCTGTGGAGTGATGCGGGGTTGGTTCTTATTCTTTTTTTTGAAATACTCCTCTCCAAACGCTAGAGTCTCGATTTCGGCCACCTCTGAATTCTTGACTCTAGCGTGATTTTTTTAGGATTCCTATGCAGGTACGTGAACTGATAAACGATATTCTTGACGAGATTGGGCAACTTGTGGGCGGTATGCCTGCAAGCGACACCGATGCCGCGCGCTGCCGCCGCCTGATTAACAAGTGCGTCCGGGAATACAACGTGCAGGGCTTTCTGCATTTCACGAGGTCCAGGCTCTCGCTTGGTACTGGCAGGGAATTTTTATTTTCGGACAAGGTGCCTCTCGTCGTGAACGCGGTCTACTACAAGAGCGGCGTGAACTGGGTACCGCTGAAGCCTGTACGCATCGAGAACATCCCTGCTTACGAGGGAATCGGCTGCTGCCCTTATCGATATTCCTACGACAAGTTCTTCGAAGGCGACGAACTGCGCGGGCGAATTACCCTTGACAGGGATTCCACTTATGAAATCGAAGCGGTCGTGACCTACGACATGGAGCCTTTCAACGACAACGATGTACTCACGCTGCCGCCCGAATTCATCAACCTTCTTACGGCAGATGTGCAGTACAGGATCGTGAGCAACCTTGCGGTAAACGACTCGCTGAAGGCAGACAAGAAAAAGGAACGAGACAGTCTCCTGGACTTCATCAAGGGCATCGAGACAGCGGCACTTGATGTGCCGACATTTGTCCCGGATATGGATGACAAGTTCTACAACGGGACGGGGCGTCTGTATGGCTGCTAGGACGGTACAGATAAATTCCTTCTGTGGGGGTTCCTCCAGGCTTGCGGATTCCGAGTTCGTGGGCATGGAAGAATCTGTCAACATGTACCCCGAGACGGTGCAGTCAACGGACAATTTCACGACGAAGCTGCTGAAATCCGTAGAAGGGTTTGACCGGTCATACTATGTAGACGGCGAATGGATTGTGGGTGTACTGAACGTCAACACAAACCCCTTCAACAACGCATCCATCAAGGAAGCCCTACTTATTGTCACGCAGGATATGCTTACGCCAATCAACCATAATGTAAGCGTATTTTCACCATTGACGGGCGAAGTACTGCCGGTCGGCACAATGACGGTAACCAACTCCGAGCATCGCGTCAAGATGCTGGAGCTTTCCAACGGAATAGTCATTATCCTTGTCGGGTCCGTCCTTTTCGCTTGCGACCCTTCGACTCAAAGCCTATCTGCGCTTTCGAACATCACGAAGCCGGACGCTTTCGACCATTCCGGGAAAATTATGCCAACCCAAATGGCGCAGTTGAACTTCCGCGTCGTGCTGAACGACAAGGGCAGAGATTACATCTACTGGTCCGAACTGAACCGCCCTTCTGGAGCTTCGGATGTGCACGCGTTCGAGCAGTCACTCACGCAGTATGCGTACACGAAGACGGACGGGACTGTAGTAACCTTCGCCGACAATGTGTTCTATGCTCCTGCATATGGGACTTACGACCCGGCTACGCTTACTACTCGCACGGTGTACACTTCGTCGCTCAACTCGATGAAGATGGATTTCAAGAGCGACAACGTGGTCGCCCTGCGGTCTACAGACTCAAGCCTATTCGTTTTCGGCTCGAACTCGCTCCAGGTTTTGCGCTGGCAGAACTCAACGACTGCACCGTTTGCCATCGTTGCGAAGACTTCCGATTCCGGTCTTGATTTTGGCGACGCTGCCGCAATCATAGGGCAGGAGTGCTACTATGTCGGTAAGGGTCCAGGAAGGCAGCTCGGCGTATGGTGTGTCGGTGAAGTCGGGGCCGTTCGAAAGGTCTCTACAAGGGCCATAGACCAGCGGCTTGCTTCCTATGCGAGGATTTCCGATGTAAGGACTTTCTCATACTCGTACAAGGGGCATACCTTCTTCATTGCTTCAGTCTTCGGAAACTATGCTGACGAAGAATCCCACGAGGAGACTATTGCTTACGACATTTCGGAGGATGTATGGAGCGATAGGGAATCCTACGACCAGGAAGGGAACGCCCACGCGTGGAGCGCATACGATTCCGTTCCTATTGAAGGCATACCTTTCTTCGCCGTAAGCACGAAAGGCGATTCCAGGTACGTAGCAAAGTTCTCGCCCGACTCGTTCACCGACCTTTATATGGAAGATTCGAGGTATCCGACAAATTCGTACTTCATCAAGAAGACGAGAACGACGGGCATCAAGTACGACGGCGTGAACGACATCATCGTCACGGCTCTTGAGCTTGTGATGAACAACGGCTCCGCGAAGGTCGCGGCAGACGATTCCCCTGCAAAGAATCCTAAAGTGATGCTCCAGGTGTCGGCTGACGGTGGGCGCACATGGTCTAACGAGCTTTGGGCCTATGCCGGGAAGGTAGGACAGTATTCGTGGCGGACAAGGTGGAACAATCTTGGTCGGGGCGCACGATTCGCTTTCAGGGTAAGGATGTCCGACCCATGCAACTTCGAAATCGCGACGGCTTATATCTCTTACATCCCTTGCGGGAATAGGGTATAGTATGGATCAGCAGGTCAAGCAGGAACAGACACTCGGAAACGCCGTCATAGATACGAAATCGTATCTTCCGCTCATTGCCGTCAAGAACGGGAACGTGATCACGATGTTTACTGACGGATTCGTGGACCTTTCCGTTGTCGATAAACTGCGATTCCCTGAAAGCCGTTATCCGTTCAAGGTGGCCCTTTTTGCCAAAATGAACTACGGGAGCCTTGAAGCGCAACCGACAACTACCTATATCATGGATGCAGGACGGATCGAACTCGAACTAAAGGAAACTTCTGTCTGCTACATCGAGGCAACGATTATAACAAAGGAGAACCAGTAATGTCTTTCTTCAACGATCTCGTTTCGGGCATAACAAAATTTTCCCCGTTCCAATTCTTTACCCAATCCGTACCCGAGGTGGGAACGGATATTCTCGGGCTGTCAAAAACGCAGGAGCAGCGCGAGGCTTTCGAGACCGTGCTGAATCTTCTTGGAACGCAGGGCACCGAAACTAGCAACGCCTTCAACGAGGCTATGCGAGCAGCTTCAGCAGGCCACGAAAGCGTCGAAAAGCTTATCGGTCCGGAGAGCATTGCTTATTACAAACAGATGATAGGGCGAATCAACCCCGAAGATGTACGCGCCGACTTGAGTCCATTGCGCGGATTTGAATTTGAGCGAGATGTGTCCAAGTACATGGACCCAAACGCCGATTACCAGATACAGAAGGGAACGGAAGCCGCAATGCAGGCCATGGCAGGTCAAGGAGGAATGAGCGGAGGTTCTGCGGCAAGGGCATTACAGGCGCAGGCTTCCGCCGACGCTTCCAAGCTGTACGGCGATGCTTTCGACCGAATGATGCAGGCGACAGGGCAGGAGTACCAGCAGGCACGCGATGTCGTGTCCGCGGATCAGTCCGGCAGGCAGGCGAGGGCAAGCATGGAGCAGTTCAAGGCTGGCGAATATGGCAAGCTCGCGGACGCTCTCCTGGAAAACAAAATGGGTAATCACGAAGATTACGCAAATCTCGTCCTCGGCAAGGCTGGAACGAACCTTAACATTGCGCAGGCTTTGGCTCAGATGCGCATCGACCAGTCCGCCACTCCTACGTGGATGCAGCAGGCACTCGGCTCCGGCGGTAACCTTATCGGATCCGCTCTCAAGGGATTGCTAGGGTAAGGAGGTGGAACAATGGCTATAAATGCAACACCGCTGAACGCATACAAGCTGAACATACTGTCGTCACTTGCGCAGCAGGCAGACAACAGGCGAGAAATGAATGAAGGGCTTGGCGCCATTGCCGAAGGCATTGAAGAGGGATTGTACCAAAGGAAGGCGAGAAACTTCTTCGCTCAATTCGACAACAATGACGAAATCCGTATCGAGGAAGAAATCCGTCGCATTGACGAACGCATCAACGAGCTCAAGAAGGAACTGGAGGAAGTCTAATGGCTTTACATGACTATATGACCGGCACCGACATTGAATTTGAAGTGAAGCAAAATCCTCTCGCAGCCGCCGACATTGACCTGTCGGAAGCCAAAGAGAACTCTGTGCGCAGGGCCCGTCGCGAAAAAATCCAAAAGAAGATAGACTACCTCGAAGCGCAGAAAAAGCAACTCCAGGATCGCCTTTCATCCTTAAGGGCTCACAGCCTTTCCGATATGTCCGACGACGATGTTGTGGCTCTTGCGAAGTCTCGCGGCATTCGTGACCAGGACATCGCGACCTGGCTCCACGCAAGGGGGCAGATGAGCGCAAGGAAGACGAGCGCAGCGCAGACCAAGGCCCTAGAGGATGCCGCCGCAGCCGAGAAGGAGCGCACCAAGAACGAACTCATACAGAGTATATACGACGCCGAAACGGCCTACGAAAACGCAAAGGCGAAGGCCAGCCGCCCCGGAGACGAAGACAAGGCGACACTTGAGGCTGACTCCAGGGCAAAGAAGAACCGTCTTGATTCGCTCAAGAAGGAATTTGCGAAGTACGGCGAAAGCTGGGAAAGCTATACGAGACAGCAGGCACCGCAAGATCAGCAGACGCAAACGCCTATTCCGGAAAACGACAATCCTACTGAAAACGAAGGAGAGGAAATCGAGCTGACGGACGCAGAAAAGAAGGCCCTTGGCGAAACGAAGGTCGGAAAGTTCTACGAGCCTACGACGAAAAACCAGGAAAAGCGCGCCATCAAGAACGAAGCGCAGGAATCCATCCGGAAGAAACGCGAAGAAGAAGAACGCAAGAGGAAAGCCAGGAAGGATCAGCTTGACGGAATCAAGAAAGACCTCGCCATAATCGGTATCTACGAAGCAGACGGGCTTGCCCGATATGTAAAGAATTTCAACAAGTCCGATGACCGAAACGACAAGGTAAAAGCCGGGGCTGTTTCAAGGATAGATTCCTTTGTCGGTAGAGACAAGGAATTCAAGGATTATCCTTCGCTCAAGACTTTATTTCCTGAAAGTACAAAAAAGTAAGGAGTTGTTATGGCGATAAGAATCGACGAGACTACTATCAAGGAATTTGCCGACCGCAATGGGTTGCCCGAAGTATACGAATCGTTCAAGTCCGTAAAGACTCAAGACGATTACAAAAAGTGGAAAAAGGACCCGGTGAATCGCCGTGTTATCGAGAGCATCGAACTCGAGAAACGTAAGGAAAAAAGGGCGGCCCTTGTCGATGACATCAAGAAGAAAGACCATACGTTAGCTCCGTTTACATCCGAGGAAATTTTCAGCATCCTGCCCGATGAATTCGCCAAGATCGAGAACGAGAAGGCTGAATATGCCGGAAGCATACCCGATGACCTTTTCGTCAAGAAGGACGGCTTGAGCAAAAAGGAATGGCTTGCCATTATGCGCCAGCGATTCAAGGACCACGGGCTGGATTTCGACAATCTGGAAGACCGAAGGAACGCGGCGAAGGCGCAGAGCGAAATGGAAGGGCGTGAAACTCTTGCCGAAGAATCGAAGACTATTCCGACAATATACGGCGAAACAGACGCAACATGGGATGTACCCAGGTCGGCTGCAAAGTTGCAGGCGGGAAAGCCCGTAGAGACTCTTGATGCGGTCGTAGACGCAATGAGAATTGCAGAGGCAGCTCCGATGGGAGTCGGTGTTCCGGTCATTGTAGGCAGGAACATCCTTGAGAGCTATCTTGATGACAAGACCTTGTCGGAGGGTACTCAAGAGACGCTTGCGGATATTGGGTCCTATTTACTCGGTTCCGCTGCGGGTTTAGGGTTGGGCAAGGGAGCCGGAGGGCTGATGTCACTGATTAGGGAACCCGCAAGAAAGATGCTTGGCGGTGTTTCGGCTGGTCAAAAGGGCTTGACACAGCTTATGGAAGGCGGAAAAGGTACGAGAACGCAAGTTGTCAAGGCCGCAAGAGACGCCCTTGAAGGTAAGAAGGCCCCAATCGTTTCATCGAATCCTTATCGTAAGGAAGCCAAGAAACTTGTCGATGACCTCGATATGACAGCGACGCAGAAGAACAAGGCGAAGCGTATTCTTGAGAAATATCTCGACAATGGCGACCTTAAAAAAGTATCAAGCAAGGCGGAGACAGCCACCGTATCGAAAAAGATAGGCAAGAATTTTGACAAGGAAGTCAAAGCCGAATCCAAGCGAATCGGCAAGCAGGCCACCACGGAGACGATGGAAAGAAAGCTAGATTTTGACGACATTTCAAAGAAACTGACCGAAGACGAACGGAATGACTTGTTGCTTCGCCTTCGTAGTTCTGGACTCCGTACAGATGAAGGTGCGCCTTCCTATGTGGGCGTCTCCGAAATCACAACCAATAACCCGAACGCAGCCAGAACAGCTGCCGAGTCCCATGTCATCGCAAAGTGGCTAGACGAGAACAAGACGGCGAGAAACAATGTTTTCCGTTCCGAAGCCGCCGAAAGAGTACTGAAGGGCTACGGAAAGCAGGCGGACACTAAGACTAGAAAACTATTGAAGTTCGTAACCGAAGAACCTGTCCTTTATGAAAAGTTCTCCAAGGAACCCGGCAAGGCCATATTGAAGTCGGTGCAGAAGGCGGCGCCAAAGTCCGCGAGCAGGCGGTTCTCCCCGGTGCTTTACGAGCACTACGATTTTGAAGACAGGGAAGGCGATAAATAATATATATTTGAGTGGTATATATGGCAACAGGGAATTTTGTACTTGACAGACTATTGAAGGCGAATCCTACGGCATCGGCATTTGACAGGGCTGTAATCCGCAATGCTGAGCGTAACAGCGGCCCTGTTACCCTTATGGGTGGCGAATCAGCTGCCGAAGTCAATCCCTATGCCCTGTACAAGAGTGCCTATAGGCAGGCCATCAACCCTGGCGCATCAAAGAGCGGCACCTGCGAATACTGCCTGCGTTGCAATGGCAGGGTTTTCAAGGGCTCCGACATCATAATGCCCGACGGAACGGTGGGGCACCATCCGAACTGCAAGTGCATATTCACACTCACGGAATCGCCTGTTTCAAACGGCATCTACACGGGTGCGGATTTCGGGGCTAGAAAGCAGCTCCGCACGAACTCGAACGCATTGAAGGATGTCTCTACGGCCGATCTACGCACGCTGGCGAAGAAGCGCGGCTTGCGATCCAGGGGTATTACCAACGACGCATTACGAAAGACAATTCTCAAATCTTTCATGAAGTAAAGGAGAATCCTATGGCTTTATCCACGACCCAGTACGGTTACATTATCGACCCTATGGTACCGTTCACAGATGGCAAGGGCAATACTATAAAGGACGGATTTGTCCGAGTCTTCGTGGCAGGTTCTTCCACTCCTGTTATTACTTACAGAAATTTTGACGGGTCGGCAAACCAGGACCTAATCGAACTTGACAATTCCGGGCGAACGAAGACAAGCGTCATCGGCAGCAAGGGCCTTACATACAAGGTGTGTGTCTACGATAAGATGCATTCCCAGGAATCTCCGATTATTACCGTGGACAATGTTTCGGTCATCGGTGCCAACATCACGGTCGGATCCGGGGCTACAGTTGTTACTGGACTTGATGGACTCACGACGAAACCGGACGGATTTGTCGATGCTTCCGTAGTAGGTACGGACGGGTATGTCGCAATCGACCATACACTTGTAACCGATGACCTTGATACAGATGCGAAGGCGACGGCGGTTGAAAACGACCGCTACATCCCTCTCCTGAACAAAGATGTGAACGCCCCCGATTCAAAGATGACATTGGTTCGTTTGTGGCAATGGATTTTCGGTAACATCAAGAATCAGTCTCCAGTCATCAAGTTCGTAGAACCTTCGCTAACCCAGGTAACCGCTGCGATCGCGGATGGATATATACCGATGATCAAGCGTCCGGCAGGTCAGGGTTATCGCTACTACCTATTAATGTGGATGGGTAGCGAGGCTTGGTTTGCATCAGTGGGCCCCGAAGAGATCAGCCGACTTGTTATCACAGGTTCCGGTTTTACCGAGACTACCGATAAGTTGCGCGATGTCATTACCATATCGTTGATTGACGGCGGTTTGTTTGTTTCGAACAATGACTATGAACGAGCCATTGACGGCTCCACCAACAACCGAATCGTCGTGCTTAATGGAGCTTATGGCTCGGTTACTACTAAAGGCTATTTAATAGCCGTTGGCTCCGTTGGCCTTCGCTTTATGAGGGTGGTAAACGATAATGTGCAGTTGGTGACGGTCTCACCGAACGAGACATCGAATGACGGCCACGCGGTTACCTACGAAAACCTTGTGAGCGACGGAGGATTTAACGACATTGTAGCCTTTGAGTTTACTGACTATACCGAATCAGTCGATGGTAATATCGCATATCCTATCGCGAACAACAAAATGCAGATTCAGTCCGACTGGGACGGTGGCTTAAATAACCAAGCCGCATTCATAGCACCGAGCGATACTGCAAATAACGCGGTTGTCCGACTCGAAAATGTCCAGGTAAATATCACTTGGAATGTGCAGATATGGAACCACAGTAAGACGGCATTGTTACCGCTTGTACCAGGCTCGGCGACTGTATTCAAAAAGGATGCGAGCTATGTACTTCATTTGTACGGCGACAAAGTGTATGTGTCGCAAGTCGTCAATAAGGAATCGGTGCCGGTAACCGAAAATGACCTGCAAGAAGCCATCAACACGCTTCGGTCGCGCACTGTGTTCGTTATGGATGTCGGCGAAATTGCGGGCCAGGTGACTCTGAATCCAAACGGCACTGCCGGTTTCTTAGGCACACTGTTCAGCCCGTATATGGACTTCGACCTTTCAACCAATACCAATGTCGTGTTCGATGTCGAACAGATGGGCGGACAAGGCGAAATGACAATGTTCGTCATCGCACTGTACGAGTACAACTCTGCTACTAGCGAATTCAAATGGGTTGCAAATACCGTAGATCTATCTACACAGATTGATTCTACGGATAGACGGCTCGGCTTACACAGTGGCAAGTTACAGTACATAAGGCAAAATGCCAAACTTTACGGAGGTAAGATGTACTACGCTGTTGCGTGCGGCCATTGGAACGGATGGGCTTTTGCAGGTAATACATTTGCTACGACACTTCATTCAAGTGTCACACCCGCGTTCCAATGTGATAATCGTTCTGTAGTGATTGACCCTGCGACACTTGGATCTAGCTCCTATGCGAAACTGTACGCGACAGACCAGTCCGACCAGACTAAGGTTGACTATCACAATATATCCGGTAATCGAATGTTTATGGCGTTCACAAATGCCCCGGTGAGTATTTGATATGACAACAGAAAACCCCTCTTTACGAGGGGCGAAGAGCAAGTATTTGCTACTTTCTCTTGGGCGGTTTCTTGCCGCCCTTTTTCGTTCCGCAAGCCATGGGGCCTCCTTGGTTGATGTTTTTGTAAAAATAACAATTTGTTGGCAAAATTTTTTACAACAAATGTTCTGTCTTCGTGATTTAAACCTATATTTAAGGTATGGATTTAGGTGGTATCAATTTGGGCGAACTTTGGACAAAAGTGGGCGG
>QXGG01196126.1_pt1 | contig 24904 bp, 22 predicted proteins | sample 1982491 | NCBI WGS metagenome assembly QXGG01 (sample SAMN09924614, study PRJNA488089) | Wastewater metagenome, whole genome shotgun sequencing project. | isolation source: South African research farm wastewater | place: South Africa: Irene, Agricultural Research Council, Animal Production... | reverse complement strand
TCATCCAGCAATCTGTTCAACCACAGGGAGAGATTCCGAAAGAGTCCGATCCTGTAACTTTCCAAGAAAGGAGTGGCGTAGAGGAGTAACTCATAATTGAGTTGTGGGCGGCGCTATAAAAACAAATGAATGACAATGAAAAACAGGTGAAGCTATATGAGCTAATGGAAAAGTTCCACGCTATAGGAAAATGTGACTATAACGGAAAAATTTATGACAATGTGATGAGTATTTTTGATGAACTCAGCCTAGAAGACCAGAAGCATTTTCTAAGAGGCTGTCTAGGCATGTACATCATAATGGCCTCTCCATTGATCCACTCACAGGAGGTTATTGATTCTAGAGAGATTGATGAGATATTTTCCCATATCGAATTACTACGGTTCAGAAACATTGTAGTGGTAGATGGGAAGAGTGGTCATATCAAGAAGACAGAGCATGATCAGCCGGAAGAGAAACAACAAGGAATCATCGATCTTGAGTTAGTTAAGAACGGTGGTATCCTCCTTATCACTCTGATGGTATTGCATGTATTTTATATAGCGCTTATGGGTGATAGCAATTCACTACAGTCTATATTGATCTATAAGAAACTCTTTGACTTTGTTCAGGTTTTCTTTAAATGACAGCATATATCTACCTGACTCCCATGGGAGTCAGGTAGATATATGTATTAGGTCGATTTCTTTTTACCCTGGATATTGAGAAGGTACCCGTCTGTCCGTAAGAATGGTTTCCATGTATTCCAGTGATTGGTCAGTACTTGTACGCCCCTTGTTGGTGTAGTCTCGAAAGCAAACTGCTTATACCACGAATCTGCTACCCTAAGAGCCCAGTATTGTGTCTCCTGAATCTTCGAATACTCTACATGTTTACCATACCCCATTACAAGAGGGTAGTCAGGTTCCTGGTAAGATGTAATCAGACCTGGAATATTACTGACTCGGACATGAATTCTTGTTAAAAATAAATCCGGAGTATCTACGATAACAAGGAATGTCTGCGAAAGCTTCAGGTAAGCTCGGATAGTCTCATCCGACAACAGGGATTCCTGAACAATCGCATTGTCTTCATTTGTATCCAGTGCCTCTAAAGGTAGACTAGAGAGATCGATCTCTTTACGAGATTCAAAGATACGTTCATAATAAGGCAGTCCCCTAATATTAAGAACCCAAGTACTGTCTGTATTAGGGAAGAATACTTCTGGCTCTGGTTGGATCATGTACCCACCCAAAATGAAGAGTACTGATTTACCAGCAGCACTTTCCGGCGCTCTTATAATGATCCCTTCTTTAAGAGAGGCTCCTTCCGTCAATGGGACAATGTCGTCATCAGTGAGGGTATATTCCTCAATCTCACCAATGTCCAGAAAGCTAACCATTCCTGTATGAGAGCATCTGCGCATAGCAGCTGTCACACCGCCATCTAGAATGAAACATCGTTGCCCATCCCAAGCAGTGCGATGATAAAACCCGTTGACTTTAGTCAGACAGTATTTATGCACCAATTGCATATTTGTTGGAAACTGAGGCCGCGTGACCAGCAAGTCGGTTAATTCACTTGTAGGCATCTCCTGAGGGTAGCCGTATCCAGCTTTGGCTAGCTCTAGTTTATACCCACTCAAAATAGCATTAGCGTATTTAGCTGAAACAAGGTCTTTAGTTGGTAATTCAGGAATAGTCTGTAGAGTTGCATTACCGATACTAGAGAGCCATTGATTGACTGTCAGTGAAGAAGTTGCTAGTGTTGTCCGATATAACTGAAGAGGAACATAAAGTAACTCATCGAGCTGTACATTTCGAAGGGTCAGATAAGTCTGCTGAAACTGACTGTAAATCTGACTAAAAGACATATCGCTAACATCGATTTCTTGCCATTGGGCACTGATGTTATTGGTTAATGAGATAGATGACACGTAAACGTACATTGCAACTCCTGATCTTATGGAATTTTAGGGATTTATTACCCTAACATTGAAATTAATTTGTCTTGTTGAAAGAGGAGAACCCTAATATGCCAGCTGTTTCATACCCTATAGATTATACAGGCACAGCCGCCAGTAATCTGGTTATCGATGAGCCACAAGTTCTAACGGTGATCAACTCAGATCCTTTTCGATACATCATTCCCGACTTTGCGCCATTTTATGTCAATAACTTCAAAATCACAGCACGTACTGAGTTAGGTGCCACTTATGAATTGACATATGGTATCGATTACCAGTTCAGCTTGAAGTTCATCGGAGCTACTCGTGGTATCGGTCAGGTCATTTATGGCGCAATCACTATCGTTAATAATGACATTCAGGGCACTATCTATTTGACGTACCAGTGCCTGGGTGGGAAATATTCAGCCGATCGTAACCATGTTATCCAAACGATTGCCGAGGCTAACTATAATCCACGCATGGTGGCATGGGATCAAGTCACTTCTATCCAAGAAACGTTCCCACCGACTCCACATTCCCAGCCATTAGACACCTTCACTGGTTACCGTGATTTGATTGACTCCCTCAATCAGCTTACCGCCAAGATTGCAGTCACGCCCAACCCATTGAAGGACATGCTGGTTCAACACGTATTGGACCGTAATGACCCACATAAGACACTTGAGCTCATCTCTGAGCAAGCCGTCACGGAACAATATGTGGAAGATGCTATTCAAGCCCACGTAAATGCACCTAACCCACATAAACAATACTATCATCCAAAGACAGTAGAGTGGTGAAATAAGTATCCATACACTCCATGACCGTCAATGGTCATGGAGTGTATGGATATATCAGCTATGACCGCCAGCTAAGTTAGAGAACCCTTGTACAGTGATATTATTAGAAAATGTAGTATTTCCTTTGATTCTCACAGAGCTAGCATCTATGTTCAACCCTCCAGGGGCAATTATATTGACGACACCTCCGACCGATTCATAGACGCCACCTATGGCGTCAGTCAATGAAACTCTGTTACGTGATGAATCTATGTTGATCACATTCCCGACGTTATCGCTTAACGTCAACCTGTTCTCTTTGGGACAGAGTGTTATCTTGTATCGAAAGGACTCCCCGTCGCTGATAGATGTGTTGATACTGAGTTCTTTATTGAGTGTATCGTAGTCGATATAGTACATGCTGTCCAAATCAGCAGCTTCTTCTTTACCAACACCTATATTAGACGCACCGTATACAATTCGTTCTATTTTACGCAGTCTAGGTTCCCGATACGTAGTAGACCAGTAGATCTTACCGGTATCCTTATACCGCCATAGCTGAACAGATTCACCAGCTCTCACCATGGGTGACGTCCATAGATGGCTGGCTTCCCCTGCCTTCCATTCCGCCTCCACCCATGCACGATAGGTGGCTGTATCGGTCCTACTTTCACCCTCGATGTCGGTATAGGTTACGTTCTGCTCATGTACATAATCGAGTACATTCCCAGTCACCATTGTTATTTTCTCAGAAGGCCAAACCTTAACAATGTCGATGCCAAATTCCTTGTCTTTGACAACGATACCTATACACCAAGGCGTAAAACCACCTGAACTTAGGTCATCCGTATTCTCACTTTTCATATAACTCTCCTTTGATAAGATATTAGGCATAGTATCTGGGACTAGAGTCCAAAAATGACCACGGGTGTCAATTATCTGGACTAAGAAACTATAACTTCAAAAGAACAAAATGGCAATTTTAGATTTCGAGATATATGGTTATAAAAGACTATCTCTCAGAGAGATTAAGTCAGTTAAACTTAAACCTGTTAATAAACTCCAGATGATCCTTGGTACTAATGGATCAGGAAAGTCAAGTTTACTGGATGAACTCAGTGCTGTTGTCTCTAAAAGAGACGACTTTGATAAAGGTGGATATAAGAAGATCACGTTACAGAGAAAGAATAATATCTTTCACTGCGAATGTGATTTCAGGGAAACGAAGAATCGATTCCTATTGAAGATGAATGATGAAATCCAATATGAGGGACATTCATCAGAGGCTTATAGTTCTAAAGTCGCAGAGTTGATAGGGGATACAGCAGAGATCCATAGCATCCGTATAGGAAGCAAGCGATTTACTACTATGGATACGGATAGCCGTAGGAAATGGTTTACGAAACTCTCTCCTCAGGACTATAGTTATGCGATTGGATATTTTAAAAGACTATCTGAGGCAACACGGGATATATCCGGGGCTATCAAACGTGTCAATACAAAGTTGATGCAAGAGAAAGCCAAACTGATCGATGAAGCAGCACAGTTAGCATTAAAAACAGAGATTCAGGAACTTGTGACTCAGAAACAAGAGATGATGCAGTACTGGCGGCCTCAGACGGAGAGTTTTGAATCCATCATGGCTAAGATTCGTGATATGGACAATTCTCTAGATAAGCAGACCGACGCGGTGTTCCGCACATTCAGCGAATTCTGCAATGCAGAAGCTCATAAGGATACATCTGAGTTATGGAATAAATTAACTCAACTCAAATCCAAAAAAGCAGTCCTTGAGAGTGATGTAGCTAGAATCTGTGAAAATATAGAGCAGAATAATAACAGCATCCAACAAGCAAAAGCAGCTGGTGTGAAGGATATTAATCAAATCTATTCTGAACTAGGCGTGCTTTCCAGGCATTTGTTGACTATCTCCTATGATGAGAGTCTCGCTCAGTCCCCTGAGACCACACTGACATCGTACGATACCGTATACACCCCTGTGACGGCTATTCTTGATGAGCTTGTTAGTGATCCAGATCTTATCTACACAAGAGAAGAATTTGAAGTCAGGAAACAGAAGTATGAGGAATACAATCTTCGACTTGAAGGTCTAAATAGGACACTCAGTTCCCTCAGCGAGAAAAAGAGTATCCTTCTACATCAGAAGGAGCAAAATCATACAGAGTGCCCGAAATGCAAACACGCATGGAGTCGCGGGTATAATGAAGATGTATTTATTGATGTCAGTAATCGACTAAACGATGTCAATGGACATATAAATACGTTATCCAAGGAATCAAATATACTGAAAGATTATCTAGAGCAAGCTGCTAGACAGTTGTCATTGATTGATCGCTTAGGATATCTGGCATCCGGTTGTAAACCACTAGCGCCATTATGGGAACAGTTGATTCTGAATAACCTGGTCAGGATCAATCCAGGTCAAGCCCTTGAAGAGTTCAAGAAATTCAGGGCTCGTATACTCGATGCAATCGAATATAAGAAGACTAAGGAGCTGAGAGATGATTTACTCGACGCTAAAGAACTCACTGAGAAAACGGCAGGAATCAACCAGCAAGAGCTGATCGCTAAGAATGAGGCTTTAGATTCTGCCCTTTATCAGAGACAGAAGATGATCCAGGATACTGATAACCATATCACTAACCTGAAAAAATCAATCGACGCAATGGAGCTTCAGGCCACGTATTTCAAGAGAACCCAGGATGCGTTGATGACAAGAGATCAACTTATCTATCAGGCAGAGATCTCCAATCAACACGCAGCTATCAACGAGATACTTATGTATCTTGACAACATAATCGCATCTAAGCAGAGATTATTATCACAGATAGATACTCAGAAATCCATAATAGAGTCTCTGGAAAATGAGGTTAAGGATTACGTTGTTAAGGAATCTGGTATGAAAGCCGCCATGAAGTCCTTATCCCCATCCAGCGGGTTGATAGCCAAGGGTTTGACAGGGTATATCAATCACTTCATTGCCAAGATGAATATCATCATACAAAAGGTATGGTTATACCCTTTGGAGATCTGTCCTGTCGCTATGACTGATGATGAACTGTCCTTGGATTACAAATTTGCCTTTAGGGTCAATGATAAACCAGCTGGGAAAGATGTATCGCAAGGCTCTGGTGCTCAAAAGGAGATATTCGATCTAGCGTTCATGATCGTGTCTTTGATTCAACTCGGGATGAATGACACAGAGGTATTCCTTGATGAGTTCTCCATTAAAATGGACTACGCACATCGTAAGGAGGCCATGAAGATGGTCATGGATCTACTCAATGGTTCTGATTTCTCACAGATTTTCATGATCTCGCACTATGAGAGTAGTTATGGGTCTATGAGCAACGCAGACATCACTGTGCTATGTCCGGAGAATATTCAGATACCCTCTGATCTTCTTTATAACATAACTTCTGAAATATCCTATTAATTAATACACCACATACGGCCATTGGCTGTATGTGGTGTATATGTATGTTAATTATTATCCTTGATGTATTGCTCAAGAACCTGTATCCGTGTTCTCTGCTCGTCCACCGTTCTTTGAAGAAGAGCGATTGTCGCATAGACCGTAGTATTACCATCAATGATAACTCGCCGAGCACCTTGAAGAGCCTCGTGGCTCGTAACACTAATAGCTTTGACCGCACTGGTAGCTACCTTGCTAACCTGTGCAGTAACACCTAAACGCTGCTGAATGAGCTGTGATATCTCATTCTCAACAGCCGTTATATCTTGCAAAACAGGCATGGGTGGTAGGAACGCCTGTATCACTAAGGATCGGTAATCTACTCCATCCTGAATCGGATATTTCGAAATGTAGTTAGCTGGTACATAGATCGCATAGCCTTTATCATTACGCAGTGTGACGATCTGCATATTGACTTTGGCTGCGTCAAGATAGTTATCCTCGGTCAGTCCTGCACTTAAATAGACTGACTCCAGAGGGATCTCAGAGTTAGCAAGGTAGTCTGAAATAGTCCTGACACCGATACATTCATAGATTTCGCCAGCAGCCAGTGTGAAGGGAGCCAAGAGGGCGTAAACCCCCTTTGCCCCTATACTAGGAATATCGTATTTATAGAGTTCCGTAGAAGACATGAAATGTTCCTGTTATCTCCGAATCAATCAAGATCCAATAAAGACTGGCGCAGTAAGACAAAATATTTAGCTTTATTGAAGCTACCAGTCAAATACACTTTATTACCTCTAGTAACCCGTTTGAATGAATTATTGAGAGGTGTGTAATAGCCAGCTGTTTCAGCGGTGGAAACCAGATCCACCATGAAGTGTACCCAGTCTTGCGTCAACGGTTGCATTCTCTGGAAATCAGGACTACCTGTATCCACACAGATGTAATCACCCCATACTGAATAAATAGAGCGCTGGTCTTCTGCATTATTCAGACCATTGATAGATGTCAATGTGATGGATTTATAGGTTAGAGGAAATACAGTCACATTCTCCTCTATAAACACAGGAGGATAGAAATCATTCCAGAGAACAGCTTTATCAATGGCATCTTGGGCATTGACAAACGGTGAATAAAGTGATGTCAAGTTAGATACATTAGGAACGGACAAGAGATCCCAACGGGGGTATATAATGAACTCTGTTCTTTTGAACAGATCAGGAAAGATGGGGATCCATGTGCTTTCAGGGTAGCCGCTGCTGAGCCTATTGATAATAGCTTCCTTAACAAGATCCTCATCACGACCACTCTCACCATAGATGAGCACTAACCAATTGACTGGAATTTTCTGACTAGGATTGAGTTTATTGACAAAGTCATACTGGAAACACATAGTGTATGTTTCTGGATTATTATTCTTCTCAACCTGCGCCTTGTCGATTATTCTGTTAAGAGGCCAACGACCTAATTCATCAACAGCTGTTTGCCAGTCACCAGCAAGTAGGGTGGTATCGGGAACAGGGTCAATGACAGTGATGCCGTATTCAGGATATTCTGTACGAAAGTATTCATCAGCTAGCCAGATGAAGTATGTATTAGGATCTTCACCTATTCCGGTAAACGAGATCCAGGAAGGTAAGGGAGTACTCACTGAAGTTATCAGCGCGCCGAATTCGACATTCTGGATTTCCCCATAGAGTTCAGCCTGTACAGTATTACGAAAATCATCTGGATCCAGGGGAGCCGGATTATCTTGTGAGTAACGCAGACATGCATCTGCTACTTTCAGTACAATATTAGACTCATCTGGTACAAGTACCGTATCTTCCCCGTTTGCTCTGGTCGTAACACTGAACGTTGTCAGAGAGAGATCATTGTAGAGTGAGTTATAGTACTCACCTTTGGTTTTGCTATAGGTTCTTGACCAAGTGGACAACTCTCCAAGAGGGGAGATGTAACCGGGCCGATTATCTGCAAGGTGAAACACCGTCACGAATCCAAGCACATTTTTCATAAAAGATATCCTTTAAAACAAACAGAGGTTTATATGGGTTCAATTGCTTTTCTAGCTACACTCGCTAAAGAAATACTGTCAGTCCTTCGATTAAATTCAGAGACAAACCTAAGTTTGAAAGACAGAAGAAAACTAGTCATCAGACAGGCATTGATGATGCTCACAGCACTTACATTAATTATGACCACATATCGATTAATGGAAGTGTCAATTTCTTATGCTCAGTATCGTAAAGATACAGAGGAATTACTCGAGCAATGCCAGTCAAAAAAATATGAGGACGGTCCATCAGATAGCAGTACCGGTCTAGGAATCACCAGACATTACAGAGTGCAAAGACCTGAGAATTCCTCTGAAGTTTGTCTAGCTTCATGGTGCCCTCCGATCAACCAAGTTAAACCAGAGATTATCGATGAATACAGAAATCGTCCTAGATAGTAATAGAAAATGGCTGATGGTGGCATATACTGACGGAGGATGTCGGCCTAACCCAGGTTCAAGCGGATCTGGAGTACATGCGTATATCACCGAGATTCCTACAGATAATACCGAAGTAACCCATAAGCCAATTCGTTTTTCAAAAAATGAAGTGGTTAAGTTCTTCTTACCTACTGATAAGGGATATCAGTATTGCTCCAAGGATTCAGTCATTTCACCGGTTCATCAGGAAAAAGGAATTCCGGTTAAACCCAGCTTTGTATTGGAGATGGCTGAGTCATCCTCTAATCAATACACCAATAATTACGCAGAAGTCAAGGCATTCCTGAACGCCTTGAAAATCTCTAGACTCCATGGAGTGAATAGTCTTCGCGTTATCACTGATTCCGAGTACACGATCAAAGCAGTTACTAAGTTTAGGTCTATTTGGGAAAACAATGGCTTTATCACATCTCAGGGTCAACCTGTAAAGAATAAAGAATTGTTCCAGGCTTTATTCACTGAATACGACCACTGCATAGCATCTGGGATATCGATCACATGTAATTGGATTAAAGGTCACCAAGACCATCCTGGTAATTACCATGCAGATATGCTGGCTACTATTGGTGTGGTGAAATCCCAACAAAGCCTTGATGATTCTTCCATCTATACATATAGGCACAAGGATTACTGGGAACCTAAGCGTGATCGTCATCCTCTTATGAGTTTGAAACGCCTGTATTTTAATCGTCATTACGAACGAAACACCCCAGGTGTTTACTATATGGCCGATCCTGGTAAAGATGATGTGTTGGTAGGTAAGCCTCTGCCGGAAACTGTCTACGCTGTCGTGAAGATGAAAGAACCCGATGATATCGTGGAATCAGTCATCGAGGCACAGGGTCGCTATGAGCAGGACTTCAATGTCACGATGATGATCAAGTTAGAAAGCATCTTCTATCCGAGTGCCTTTAGATTAGTAAGTGCTCATGGTAGTAATGCGATGCTTAAAGCAGAAAAGACTTCTAATGTTGTCTTACCTGACGGTTACCCCATGAGTGTTGAGCGTAACCCTATAGGGGTGACTATGAGAGCTATTGATGCTATCAATTCACTAGAAGGTATTCTGGACTACTATGAAGCAAAAACCGGAATGAGTGATAGTGCTAACAAAGGCGATAATATCGAACTGACAATTCATGATGTCACTGATCAGTTCTATGACACTGTTGTAGGTAAAGACCAAATATCGAAGAAGTCATTCAAGAAAGATTTTGTAGTCGGCCAAAAGTCAGCTACCGTGGAGTTTACACTTGACGGAAAGCAAAAGCGCTTACCTTTACGCTTAGGTCTCGATATTCTCGATCGCAATAGCCTGAAACAATTGGAAACAAGCGATCCTGTTATACACCTCATCACTTGGAGAGATTCATCCGTTTCACTCCGATACGCGAGTGTGCTCCTTTGTAATGAAGGGCATGCTATTTGGTCCAACTTCTTCGCAGATCGAATCATGTCCAAAAAACATGAGGAAATCTCAAGGTCATAAACTTATGCAGCAGACTCTAACTCATCACCGAGTAGATGCGATCACATTCCCACGAATACTGGTAGCTTTACTAGGATCGAAACTCGGTGAACATTTCAAAAGGATCATCTTTGTTTTTAGCGTGTATGCCGTAGTCGCTAAATCAACGAATGTTAATAAACAGAACATTCGTGATATCAACGATGAACTAAAGCTAGCAAGGAACGCAGACGTCTGTGTTTCCAGTGCAATGATCCATGCTAAAATATGGAATCAAAGTACCGGAAGTAAGACGTACAGATCGCTACCTGTCTTACATGCCAGTATATCGCCGTCAGACAGAGACACCGTCGTTAACTACTATCTGGATAATTGTCCAGATTGGTTGCGTTATGGAGAGAGTAATGCCTGCGATATGCGTAGAGATCTCCGACGTTTGTTCAGAACCCTTACCAAGAGTAATTGATGCAATACACCTACACAGACGCTTGGCTCGCGGCCAAGCGTCTGTGTAGTGTGAAGTTAGCTTTATTCAGTAACTTTATTGAGTTGGGTATTCAGCATCGTTACCATGATACCCATAGCAGAAATAGCCTCAATCATCCGGTAGCGGACAACTGCTACGAATTCCACCTGACGAGCAACAGCCATCGCTCCCTCTGCGATAGATGCAGCTGCCTGCTTAGAGACATCAGGTACAGTCTGATCACCTGAGGTATCAGACAGGAGATCTAACAAAGCGGAGATTCTCTCAATCATACTCAGAATCTTGTTATTAGACAAAGTCAGACGAATGCGATTAAGATCCTTGGATAGCTTGACAGCTGTCTTGATATCGATAGGACGATCGAACAGTGTATCGAGAGGACGCAAAGAGTTACTACTCTTGGAATCAAAGAAACTAGCAAGTCCATCTTTGTATTTATCCAGATTTTTCTGGATCTTCGAATACATAGGGGTCAGGTTCTTCAGTGATAGTTTTGCATCTTTACTCGAGATGAAGACACTCAGTTCAGTATAGTAGGACTGCAGGATTTCATCAGTGTCATTAATGAACTGCACGCCATCTTCAATCAGCCATTTCAGGTAAGGGATATATTTATCATTGAATCCCTCAGGTGCTTGAAGGAGCAAGTGACCGTGTTTGATCATCTTGATCTTATTGATACAGTCATCGACCATGTCATCTTTGAGACTGTACCTATTGATGCTTAGATCGACGCTGTCACTTGCTTTGAAGTTAACGACAGTGTCATGTACGTAAGACTGTACGGACGGGATGATGTTTCGGAAAATAGCGATCACGTCAGCAGCAGCATATGCCTCGATGGTCAAACGCAAAACCTGGGCACTTGCCGAGTCGTGTTTATCAGAGAATGATGGGATATTCGTCATGGAAATAGTGTCTTTCTTATGTGAAAACAATTGCTGTTCTGAGAATTTAACCGCCTATGTAAAGAATAGATCGAGTTACCATAGTATGAGTCTGAGATTACCTAGATCTAAACTATATAATTCAACAAGGATATCTACACATGTTTGAGAAGAAACCTTTACCGATCAAGTCAAATATGCCGTCTAGCGCTGCTGCCTTGATAATGATCAATGTCGGCGCTGGATTGGATATTCCTACAGGTTCTTTCTTACCTGGTAAATATGGTGAATATATGCTCAATGGTGGGCTCGGCATTGTTTCTGGGATTACTGGCAAAGGTAATAACTTTAAAACAACTGTTGAAGAATGGATCATGGGACGGGCAGCCGCCCGATCGTCCTTTGATATGGAGACGGACGTTACCGTCTACGATACAGAAGAGAACAAAGACGCCAACCGGATCTCCAGACTGCTGAGCGCTCAACCTGAATTCAGGGATCGAAATCTGTTTGAGGAAGGTATTTATACAATCACCGGTAAATCAAAGATGTATGGTGATAAATGGTTCGAGGGACTGAAGGAATTCCTACAAGAGAAGGAAAAGAACGCTAAGAACCTGATGCAGCCTACGCCATTCCTGTCTGTCGATAAACGCAATTTGGTGGAAATCATGCAGCCCACCTTTAGTCTGATAGACTCCTTCTCAGAGTTTGAAACATCCGATGTTGCTAAGATGCTGGATGAGAACCTATTAGGGGAAGCAGGTGGTAATACGGTCTATATGCGTCAGAACCTGGCGAAGAATCGTCTGTTGATGGAATACCCTCGACTGGGTGTCGGTAATCAGCATTATCTACTGACCACTGCTCATTTCGGCAAAGAATTACAGATGGCCTCTGGCCCATACGCCCCACCTCCAGAGAAAAAGATGAACTCCATGCGACCAGGGGAGAAGGTCAAGGGAGTACCAGATAAATACTTCTACCTAGTACACTGGCTTGGACACGCCAGTGGGTCAGTTGTTCTCAAGACCAAGGATGGTGTCGTTGATTACCCCAGGGACACTGATGACAAGCGTGTTGGTGATACAGATCTCTGGGAAGTACCGATTAATACATTACGATCCAAATCAGGTTCGTCCAGTTGGAGCACCACTCTGGTCGTCTCGCAGACCGAAGGAGTGCTACCTTCGTTGACAGAATTCCACATATTGCGTAAGTCTCGATTCGGCTTAGTAGGTAATGATCAGAATTACGTCAATTGCTTCCTACCCGAAGAGAAACTATCTCGCTCAGTGATCAGGCGTAAACTTGATGCTTCCGCTGCGCTTCGCCGGGCCACCAATATTGCATCTGAGTTGTATCAGATGACGATCTACCATAACGTAGTAGAGCGAAGTATCCTAATGGATGCCGTTGAGCTTTATGAGAAGGTCAAGGAACAGGGTTATCATTGGGATATGATCCTTAATCGAACCCGCGGATGGTGGAAGACCTACAATGAGCGTCATCCTCTTCTTCCGTTATCTACGAAAGACCTTCTGAATATGGCTAAGGGACAATATCATCCTTTCTGGCTTGAGTCTGATAAACAGACAATCAAGAAAGAGTATGATAACCCTAGTAATTATCAATTTTATTGACAAGGATACCCCAATGCGCGATATTAATCCAATCTACCTGTAAAGCCATTATTGGGTAATTGGCCTTATAAAACAATACACTATCTCCTGCTATCAGCAGGAGATAGATTCACATTTAAACTTTAAATTAAGGAGGATCCATCATGGATCAAAACAATATCACGGAAGTTATCGCTTCCGAAGTACCAAATACACCTTTCGATGCAGGTGTACGTCTCTACGATATGCCTCGTACGGAAAATGAACCCGATCTTGTTCCTGAAGTACGCAGTATTCTGTCGGACTCGGGTGTCGAAGAAGACGCTTTGAGTCAATGCTACGATAAAAATCGTCATATTAAGGCAGCCGTTGGCCGCGTCTCGCTCGTTCAGCGAGTTCAGATTAATCGATTCCTGAGTCTAGCATTGCAGTCTAGCCCAGAGAACACCACAGGACTTCGATCTGAATTACTCCCACAGGGCCCTATCAATGAATGGTTGGACCTAGTGAAAGATAAGGTCGCCCCGTTCATTGTAGAAAAGAAACTGCTGGTGTGATGAGCTATGCCAAGGAACAGACGCGCATTTGAGGACATCGTCATCCGCACCATCGATGAGATGACCGAACATAAAGAAAACGTTCAGTTCTATAAGGATAAATTTGCATCATTGGACGACGATCAATTCGATCAATTCGTTAATGACCTAGAAGCTGGTAAATTTTCTTTATCTTTGATTGAACCCAACTTCCCTAAAAAGAAACCCGTGAGTACGTCAAAGATCATCGCTATAGCCGAAGGTCTTGGACAGAAAATCATGCAGAAACTTTTCTTTGAAGGTAAGGATGGTCTTCCTACCTACCAGACAGATGTAGAGTTCCCTGTGTTCCATGTACCGGTTCGAAGAGCCTCTCAGTTGTTGACTAAAAAGATTTCTGTTCCACCCCATACTCGAGTCAGAGACATCCTTACGGGTCAAGTGACCGGTGAGTCCAAAGGGGCGACAGTTTCTGGCCCAGAGAACCAGCTACTAGGCGCTATGGGTGCTATCAATTCAGCAATCGAGATGAATAAGTTCCGAGGCGGTGATCTACGTGGTGAAGCTGCCCTGGTGGCAATGCTCTCTAAGTTTGGACGAGCCTCCCAGAGTGTCTTGGATCAATTTTCATCTGGCGCCCAGGTCAATACAGCGGTCAGTACTTACTTAACAGCAGCAATGCATAGAACAAATCTATGATTCTCAACCCTGAGCATAACCCACAATTAGCGACTATTCTTGTCGACATCGACGCCATATTTGATACCAGAGCAGGTACAATAGCCAAGATTAGTAAGGATAAAATGACCGCCGCATTGAGAGGAGATTACTTCTCAAGAAAAAGCGATCACTTTAGCGATGTGGATAGCCAGGAGTTTTTCAAACTATACAGAGAGCGTGACATAGTCACGCTCTCTTTATCCATGATAACTCATGTAGTCACATTGTTGAAAGATTTTGTAGCCCGGGTTAATATTACATCGGAAAGTGCGCCTATTAAAAAGGTACCGAAGATCGATATAAATATTCACCCATACAAGATACCGGAGTCGGTCATTTCAATGATCATAAAAGCATTGAAGGTCACGATTGATGATAACGTTGATGTCGATTGGGTGGATTACCCTCCTGAGGATCTTCACTACGATCTATTAAAACACACATACGACCACGCTATAATGTATAGTGTAGGACCACTCATTGAAGCTCAGGCTGAAGACTGGGAAAAACGTAATAAGGGAATCCCTGAACTGACAGTTTTCACACCATTACTCTGCCATTCTGAAAATAAGGCTGAGGTTCCGGATGACATGCTTATGGCGGCCGAAGAGGTGGAGAAGATGCTATCACCTGTTCTTAATGTCATGCAGTTACCGATTCAGTTCTTCTGTTTGGTGATAGATCCAAGGATGTTCACTAGACCCGATGCACCCGAAGGTGCACCGGGTCTTAATGAAGTATCTGAAAAGTAAAAACTGTGTCAGTTTTGAGCTCCAGATATATTTCCAGTGTTGATTGGAATATATCCGATATCAGTAATTCCTGGAACAATTCGAGGTTCCATTAACGGGACCATTGGTGTACCCATGCCGTTAACCATACTGGATCGACGACTCTGTGCGATACGGACAGCCTCCACCAGGTTCTGAACTTGCTGAGCCTGAGATACAATAGCTTCTTTGTCAGCTTTGATCTTTTTACTAGCAAGAGAGCTTCTAGTGGCACCGTCCATTAATCGAATTAGGAACTCCCTATCTTCTTTATCCTTAGGAGCGGATCCATTGACCAAGAGATCACCTATGAATTTCTCTCGTAAATGGTTCATCGAGTTAATGACACGATCATTATCATCGATGCTATTTTCATCTTGGGTAGCATTACCCGTTGTCTGCAGATCATTATTAGACATCATTGTCCCCTATGTAGCCTTTTTGAAAACATTATGTTCTCATATACTTAACTTGAGCACTATCTTCAATACAGTGCAGAAGGAGGTATATCATGAAGAAGTAGAAGTGTTTTTAACACCTGTTGAATTGGCTTTAGATAAGATTGAAAGCATCCGTATCCCAGAGATCTCTAACAGGGTTCCATTGGATACATCGCAAAAACCAATTATAGTGTACGGTAAAACATACCTAGACTATTCGAGAATGCTTGATAATCTTACAGAGACCATCTCAATGGGACATACACTTAGAACAAAAGAAGTTCTAGGACTACGGGTAAATTACTCGTACAACCAGTTCTTTATATCACCACAGGGGTGGTATGAGAACCCTAGGGAGGCATTTAAGGTTCTTCTCGACAGCATGCGCAGGCTGATGATTGAAATACAGAAACTTGACGCTGATGTCGGTAAAGGCATTACTGCCAAATACAACTTGAAACTTTTGCAGTCATATGTGATTGCGGATGTTCTTACGTTACTAGAGAGTATCGTTCGTGAGTCATCAAACGTTTCCGTTAATAAAGACAGGGACAGCTGATACTGTCCTTGCCGGTATATGGAGGAACATCCTCTATGACTTGGATTTAGACCCACCAAGACTTGATGACCTGATCTACAACTATACGAAACGCATGGAAAAGCTGGACGTGCAGAAGAGATCACAGTGTTACGGGAATTGGTCGTCTGATCTGAAGGAAGAACAGATGACATGGTCCACTTTTCTAAGAGGCCCAAGATGTCTGAATGTGCATACGATGCAGATGGAATTTACACTGAAGCATCTACGCCATCAATCGGTTCATACATTGGTGATAGAGTACCAGGCACCTGAAGAGGTAGAACCTGAGACTTCTGAAACTAATAAAGGACCGACGGAGTTATCGGTATTCTTTGTGCAAATAATGCATGATCTGGGTGTGACGGTAGGGGAGTTCAACCAACTCCTCAATATCTTCATTCGTAGACAAAAACAAGGACCGGGTAATAAGTCTTTCCTGAAAGGGAATTATAAGAAAGAGTTTCTCAATAAGAGACTAAGCTGGGCAAGTTTTATCCGCGGACTCGAGCTTTTGACGATCCCTTCTTTTGATCTGAAAATCACATTGGAGTACAACAATCGAAGGAAGCGAAAGTCCGTGCACCGTATGCCCGTTGTCATCAATACCATTGAGGACTTATTGTCTGACATGGATATAAGTGAGTTTTTAATACCGAATGTCCAAGAATCTTCCATGGATCAGTGAAAAACTGACGTATCAGCAGTGTTGTAATGAACTGCATCGGATCATTGATGGTGAATACTCTATCGAGCGTCTGTTCAGTTCTGACATCGACCATGATCAGACTCTCATAGAGATCCTGGTCAATATCAATCCGAGTGACGTTTTCAGCGAAGACGCTGTGAATTATTTGGCTGATCTGTTCTGTACGGACCGGGTCTTCATGGAGCGGTGGGGTTCTATCGCTATTCGTTTTCAGATCTTTCTGGCGGCGAATGATATTGATCACAAGGAACTCAGTAAATGGCTTCGCTCAGAAGTCGATGTGATTAACGGAAGTATCTCTACTGATCTGATCCCACATGCAGCATTCGCACCGCGCACCCACATGCATAATCAGGCTAATGCCGTCGTGAATAACAGGGAGCTGTTCTGGATCCCATGTATCATGATTTGCCGTTTGACACTGAGCGAGTCACCGATCATGCAGAGATTCATGTCAGCATCGGATACGAATAAACAGAAAAAGGTTACTCGTGAAGCCCGTGTTAGCATCGCAGCCAAAGCAGCAAAGTAAAAAGGAAACAACCATGTCCACCATTCGTGATACCCTCGCCAACAAAAACAACCCCAAGATCGCATCTCTCATAGACGGGTACGACCGTCGCAATGAGCAACGCAGGGGAAAAAACCAAAAGAATAACGAACGACACCATGGCCGAATCGTCGATGAAACGGCAGCGACTAGTCACGATCGTCGATCCAATATGGGTCACAACAACCGTCGCCCAGTGCTGCTGGAAGATGGTGTTGATCACATCAACCTCTGGGACCGCGGCGCTACTGAGCTGGGTCGTCTCCTCACCATGGAAGCACCTATCCATGTCAGTGGACCCTATGGCGAGTTCACGAACATTTTCCAGATGTTTGTTTTCCTGACAACCATCAACCACCCGGAGATCATTCGGACCTGGAGCGACGGCCAATTGCGTGAATGGGTCAAGAAGCGCAAGGAAATGGGTAAAGAGATCACTTTCCCAAACATTCGATACATCTGTCTATTGGCAATGTTTGACTACGTCAAGCGCGACGATGCATTGTGTCAAGCCATGTTGCATAACAGCAATGTCGATTTTGCATGTTATACCGAAAACCGCAATGGACGCTTCCATCGACGTCAGTGGTGGCTCGAAGGCATTTGTATCATTCGAGACATCATCGCTGGGAAAATCGATCAAACAGAAGGAGATAAACATCTGAGTCGTTTTCTAGATCAAGAAGAGATCTTCCCTGAACTGATCTACACTGAAAGCGCTCCGCTATTGGGCACTCTCCCTAAACCGAAGAAGGAGCCCGTTAAAAAGCAGATGCTTTCCCCGGATGAATTCAAGGAGCGTGCTCGGTTGGCTACGAAAGAAGCGAGCCAGGCTCTGACCGACCAACTCCGCAAGGATCTGGAAACATCACGGCCTTCGCGTGTGATTTATTTCAGTGACTTCGAGGCACGTCGGTTGGCCATGGCCAAGCTGATTCTTTCGGATCAGATTGATAGCGACAGCTACTGTACTGACAAGACAGATGAATTCAATCTGGCTTTGTTCATCTGGGACCATGACGATAAAATCCAAATGGTCTCGACTGATGTGTTCGAAAATCCTCTGGATGACGGTCACCTGAACACAACAACCCGTCTTGAGTGTGATGATGACCTCGTCACTATCATCCGGGAACAATTGAGCATCAGTGACTCTGTCCCAGATGAAGCTATTCAAATCCGGGTCATCACTCCTGTCAATTCTCGAAAAGAGAAAAATAAACCTGATGAGATTGTGATCAGAGAGGATGTGTTCGAAAGCGGCGCTACCCAAGCACCGATGATCGAAGAACACCCTCTAGTGACATTGGGTTGACTGGTGTGACTGATTAAGTTACTTACATGATACACCCACACCACCGCTCAAGCGGTGGTGTGGGTGTATATCTTCTTTTTTGTTAAAAATGGTATGGTACATAAAACAAATATGGAGTATTCATATGTTTCCAGCACAAAGATTTGAATCATTTAGTAAAAGTGAAAACCTAGGCGTTGCCGCTTTAGCTAATATCACTACCTCAGATGTATATAACACAGTCAGTAATAAACTGTCAGAGGCTACGGAAGGACTGACGTCTCTGGTCGATTCTTTGAAAGAAAGTATCATCCCACCGGACTTTCAGATCGATAATAAATTGCAAGATGCCACAAGAGCAGTAAAAGACGTCTTTAGTACATTACAAGACGTCACTAAAATGGCACCAAAGATGCTTGAGAACCAGATAGCGTCCATGCTGCCTGATAATCCTGTTATCCAGAATACATTCAGACAGCTTGCTTCTCAGTGCAAAAACAAGGCACTGAGTCAAAGACCAGGCTTTAAGAAATTCAAGGATAAGATCGGATGCGGTAAATCCAAGTCTGGTTGTTCGGGCGGTGAAGTTTCAGGGTTACTGGGTAAAGTAACAGGTGGACTGATCGATGCTATCGGTAAGACTCTCGATATGCTAATGACAGCAGTGATGACTTTAGCTAACCTTGGATATAACGCGGGTCTCTGTAAGATATTTGCATCTCTAGTTAATAACATTCCAGGTGGTGTCATCCAGAAGGCAGCTGCTGGTGTGATGGCGATGGTTGGTGGACAAGGGAATGTATCCGCTGTATTCGATATAGCGTCTGGAATGGGTAACGCGATTCCTTCATTAGAGATACCATCATTGGTCGGTAGAGTGACGGAGAATTTTAAGGCACCCGCAGCCTTTATAGGTAAAGGAGCACAGTTGTTTGATGGGGCAATGGATGCATTTCATTCTATCGAACCAGGGTTCGATAAAGATGCGTTTGGTATGAAGTCGATTAGTGCATTGGGGTCTAAGTTTAACTCCGACTTCGGTGACGCTGCTTCATCTTTTCTTAGCTCCGACTTCAACATCGGTAACATGAACTCTGTTATTCGCAGAGAAAATGACTCACTGGCGTCTGCTTATATTGGAGCTGGATCAGGTGTATCCTATAACGATGATATTGAAGGTTTCTTTTCTCTTTGATCAAACGACTACATCCACTACCTGGGCTAATGCCCAGGTAGTGGATGTATCGTGTTAAATCTTCCCAGCCGCTGTTTCATTTCCTCGGACAACAGCTTCTAATACATTACCCATACCGAATGTAAGGTATTGCAGTAAGCCATCGGTCGCCGAACTATGAGTACCGGCCGCCCAGAATGCAGGCGATGTCCATTTACCATAATTCATGGCTAATTTAGCCCATCGTAGACGAGCAGCTGCCATAGGGTAGATCTGTGAATAGATATCCTGCGACGCAAGAACAGCAAGGTAGTCAGACAGAATATTATCCTCATCAAGGGTCATATCCACTTCACCAAATGCTCCACTAGAAACAGGCATGTGCATGACAGATGACAGATCAGCCACGGTGAACGATACGTCGAATGCCAGAGGGTTTCCTCTGGCATCGAATCCTATATTGGATCCTGAACCAGCAGTGATCGTTAGCGACTTGATGATCCCTAATCTGATCTGAGCTCTTCCCTTGTCAAAGATCTGGCATAGGAATGGTGAGGTATAGGATTGCTTACCAATAGAACGTGGCAGAGCACCAGCCATCAGCATACAGATGGGAATATATAACTTAATCATCCTGGAAATAGGTGAGTTATACGTAGCCATCAGTGTCATGGTGTATGTAGTCTCTGGTAATTGAACACCCGAATTTGTCCAGTGATCGGGAATATCGACAAAGCCGTCACCCATGATACCTTTAAGGAATGCACCCATATCCATGGTTATTCCAGAGATAAGCCCACTAGCGGCATCCGTTAAGCTATCTTGTACGTCTTTAACGAGTCCACCGATGATATTACCCTCAGCCAGAGAGAACCGCATCTCTCGAACATTGGCTGATGTTTGGTTGAGTTTACTTGCTAACTGACTTTGTCCAGACTGATTCGAGAAGGACGTCGAAACAGGACCTGTGTAGTCGACATTGAACATAGCAAATTGAGATCCCATCCGGAACTCTGCGTCAAAATGAGCCGCATATTCCTCCAGCCAGGACTTATTACCTGCTTTACCATTCTCTGGATCAATTCGAGGATCCAGATTAGTTACCTTAGAGTCGGAATCTTTGGATTCAAAGAGATTAGACATCTTGAGAATCTCATCAAGAAGATCACCGAGTCTATGCTTACCTGTTTTATCCATGACCTTATAAGAACGTGTACCGTCTCCTGATAGTTCTCTCTTGAGGGTACCTGCGAAGTCGGTAGGACTGGATGCATCAAGTCTATTGAATTCCTGGGTATGAATTTGGTTCGCTAATCTCTGCGCCCTATTAGCGATAGAGTGTATGTCAAAATAGAATTCATCACTGAAGACATCAGGTACAATTCGAGATAGAGCTTGCAAATACGCTTCATCTATACCGAATGGCCTGTTCAATTTCTGTGTGTCGTCAGCATTCATATTGGTAACTTTTGGAAAGATCCCCATATTGATCGCAAGTGTATTCACAAGCGTATTCACAGTCGACCAGTACATGTACATAGTCGGCTTCATCGTGTAAAATTTACTAGTCGAACGATTGAAGAAATAGCTGATAACCCGCCCACCGAGGATAGTGATCGCGATGGCTGGTGCGTTCTTAACGGATAGAAATGTACCTAACAGTTTGGCTGCCTTGTATATGGTACTAGGCATTCTACCAGTCCGCGCCATAGTAGACTGATTTGAGTCAAATGCATTCGTGAAGTAATTAAGCAATGAGTTGAACTGAGGTACCCCGAATCTAAAATACACCGTCTGTTTGGTGTCATCGATCGCCTCGCTGTAATATGCCCCCCATCCATAATTACCGGAAGCGTCAGTGGGTGATGGCTTAGAGCGCCCTTCGAGTCTACCTGGTACAGGGAAATCACAGTAAGGGGTGTACTGGGGAGGATTATTGATACCAAAGTTACCACCGATCCTTGAATCAGTGAATTTACCAGATGCGGTACTCCAGTATCTATTCTTTCGGTCGATCGGGTCACTGAGTTCGGCATCAGTGATCATGAACGATGTTCTAACCCAGGTTTCATCAAGTAAGTCATATGGGTTATATGGGTTATCAGCGTATCGCTGTGCAGCAATAGGTCTATTATCGATAACTGAATTTCTATCAGTGGATGCCATAGTGTTTTTCTCATCTAGTTAACATATACAGTACGCATAGCTTACCCCACTGGGGTAAGCTATGACCTACATCAGTGATTTCTCATTTCACAGAGTACGTCGATTATCAAAGGATGATGAATCGGCCTTCCTCTTATTTTTATCAACACCATAGTCACGGGTACTTGGTGCACCTGAATTAGATTCAGATCCATTACCTTGAGCTTGTGAAAGGTTTGATGTGTTATCAGCGATCTTCTGCAGAAGTGGAACAATTCCATCCTTCAGCGAAGAATCAATCGAACCCAAATGAGTTATCTGTGCGTCACTAGACTTCGCCAAGCGTTCAAACAACTGAGCTGTCACTTGAATGCTTGTGTCTTTAGGCGCCGAGGTAATTGGATTGGTTCCATAAAGACCTGGTGTGTTAGACGCCTGTCTCATTACCGCTGCCCTGGAAGTCACAGGTGTCTCAACTGTATTGACAGTAGCTACAGCAACATCAGTATCAGGTAAATCATACCCATTGGTTTTAGGTACCTTACCAGTATTTCCATATATGGCTTTATTCTCTGTGGCGGTGGGTAATGGATTCTTATCATTACCACCACCTGCCACCGGAATAGTTCCGTTACTTGACTCACCCCCAATGGTACTCGGAGTTCCTGCATTACTTGTACCACTACCAGCCAAATCAACACCGTATTCTTTCGCCTTACGCTGTATACGCCCGGCTAATACTTCTCTGACTTCGCCAACTGTCCTTGGACGGGACCCATCAAAGAAAATAGCTCTATTGGCATTAGCGGCCTTCGGAAGCACACGATACGCTAGATCACCGGAATTGGACCTAGCCATCGATTCTGCTCCACCTGCTCCAAGCATATGGGTCATGTACTTGTCAGTGAAATCAATATTACCCTTAATCTTTGATATAGACTTAGAGTTTTGTTTTAGATACTCACTAGCCAAGATGACATTTGCACGAACATCGTTTCGAGATGTATTGTGATCGATGCCATATTTCTTACCATGTTTCTTGACTTGTTCCTCCCAAGTTCCGTCAATGAACTGCATGAGCCCAGAAGCAGAACTAGTCTTGGCTTTTGCGTCAGTTTTGAATCCGCTCTCCATAGCGGCTAGCATCATCATCTCGTTAGGATCGGCACCTACCTCGGCAGCATACTTAGCTATCTCTTTCTTAATATCGCTATGTTTACCATTACCGATGGATTTAGAAGCGTCATAGTTACCGGAGAATTGAACATTACCTTCCTTACCTAACCCGGCTTTTGATTTATCACCAGAAGCAGGTGGTGGTGGTTCAGGTAGTCCGGACGCAGATGCGTCCCTGACCATAGGTGTCCCAGTCGCATCTTTTCTCGCAGGTGTCCCAGTCGCATCTCTAGTCATAGGTGCCCCAGACGCACCAGAAGCAGCTACCTGCGTAGAATCAGTACCAGGTGATGCATTGGTACCAGCAGAAGCCATGATGCCCTTGGCGGTCTCCTTATCAATACCAGGTATCTTTGGAGTAGGTAATTGATTACCCTCCGTGTTTTCACCTGACTTAGCGGTGACTACCGGAGCTGACCCTTCGGCTTCCAGTAATGCTTTTGCTAATTGAGGATTCCGACCACCCATTCCTCGACCACCAGTCGTAGCTGCTCCGCCACCCCCTCGCCCAAGTGACGCGAGTACGGCCTGATCAGCGAACTGAGGATCCTTCTTGGCTCTATCAATAGCTGTCTGGATACCAGCAGGCTCCATGTGCCATGTCTCACCATAAATAGGGCGAGTGAACCCGTACTTCTTAAGAAGCCCCAGTTCCTCTAGTTTAGCCATGTCACCAGAATTGACATCCATGGCTAGCCCGTACTCATGTAGAGATGCACCAGGTCGAGCAGCTCTACCTGCCCCGTACTTGGCGTAGAGTCTCTCTTGATCCTTAAACGAGCGGTATGCTGAGTTGACGAAGATGCTCTTTCCAGTGGCTTCTCCGTATTCCTGAGCCATAGCCAGGAACTGCTGTCTCATGCGAGGCTGTAGACCATCTAAATTGACGTTACTACCAGTCTTGACATACTGCAGACCATTATCACCAGAGGAGATGGGACCCGGTGCCATCTTTGGAGATGTTCCGCCACCCATCGTCATTGTCTCATTGCCTCCAGTAGAGGCATTTCCAGTAGACCCACCCTTCTTATCCATCGTGGATGGATCCTCGATGTCGCCATTAGCAATAGCGCGTTCAAGATGGGACCCGGGTGCTATAGCGCTCCTACTCTTGGGTGTCTGTGGTTTAGGGATAGCATCCTTAGGTGCTTTATCCTTCTTATCCGCATCATCCATAGCGCTCTTGACCTTCTCACCCGCATTCTTAGCGTCTTCACCCTTGGGTTTGTTTCCGCCAGACTTAGAGTCTTTCTTGACTTTGTCCTGGAGCTTCTTACCAAGTGTTTGAATCTTAGCTTCGATCAGCTTATCAGCAGGTGAAGGATTAGAGCTCAATATATCGAGACCCTTGAACGGGCTGGTCGTCTTATCCCATACACTTTCAGGTATTTGAATACCTGAGAGATACTCTAATTTCTTAGCGTCATCGACGTTATCCAGTTTATTCAGGATCGCTTTATTATCAGCGCGATAGAGAGAACTCACATGCTTCAAGAACACCGGCGTGAAACGCTCAGTCATCCACGTAGCAAGTTTCTCTTCTTGTTCAGTATCTTTTTCTCCGATATCGAACAGTTCAGCGATATCTTTGAAATTAATACTTCTAGAGTTGATACTGGGTGTTCCGTTGGAGAAAGCTAATTTTCCATCAAGAAGATAATTCTCCAAAGCAATGACCTTGCTATTGTATTGCTTGGTAGCGTCAGTTCC
>QXGG01089138.1_pt1 | contig 25035 bp, 25 predicted proteins | sample 1982491 | NCBI WGS metagenome assembly QXGG01 (sample SAMN09924614, study PRJNA488089) | Wastewater metagenome, whole genome shotgun sequencing project. | isolation source: South African research farm wastewater | place: South Africa: Irene, Agricultural Research Council, Animal Production... | reverse complement strand
TGCGAGGTCACGCTGCAGCCGCTGGCGCGCTACGATCTCGACGCCGCCATCCTGTTCTCGGACATCCTCACCGTGCCCGACGCGATGGGCCTGGGCCTGTACTTCGCCGAAGGCGAGGGTCCGCGCTTCGAGCGCCCGCTCAAGGACGAGTGGGAGATTCGCAACCTCAGCGCGCCCGATCCGCATGCTGAACTCCAGTACGTGATGGATGCGGTCAGTGAAATCCGTCGCGCGCTCGACGGCAGCGTACCGCTGATCGGCTTCTCCGGCAGCCCGTGGACCCTGGCCTGCTACATGGTCGAAGGCGGCTCGTCCTCGGATTACCGCAAGGTCAAGTCGCTGGCCTACAGCCGCCCCGACCTGATGCACCACATCCTCGATGTCACCGCGCAGGCGGTGGTGAAGTACCTCAACGCCCAGATCGAAGCCGGGGCGCAGGCGGTGATGGTGTTCGACTCCTGGGGCGGGGTGCTGTCCGAGGCCGCCTACAAGGAATTCTCGCTGCGCTACCTGGAGCAGGTGGTGTCCGGCCTGATCCGCGAGCGTGATGGTCAGCGGGTGCCCAGCATCGTCTTCACCAAGGGCGGCGGCCTGTGGCTGGAGTCGATCGCCGCCATCGGCAGCGATGCGGTTGGTCTGGACTGGACCATGGATATCGGCCGGGCGCGTGAGCTGGTAGGCGAGCGTGTTGCGCTGCAGGGCAATCTGGACCCGAACGTCCTGTTCGCCCCGCCCGAGGCGGTCGCGGCCGAAACCCGCCGCGTGCTTGACGCCTTTGGCAAGCATCCCGGCCACGTGTTCAACCTCGGCCACGGCATCTCGCAGTTCACGCCGCCGGAGAACGTCACCGTGCTGGTCGATACCGTGCACAGCTACAGCCGCGAGATTCGCGCGCGCGGCTGATGGGCCCTGCGGGCGGCGGCCTGTGAAGCGATCGGCCGCCGCCTGTCAAGCCCAGAATTGTGCTTTCAGCGCTTGACTTATGCACATTCCGCAGTTCCACGTGCGAGCGTGAGCAGAAAAACTTTGTCGATCAGCATGTTTTCATAAGTCATTGAAAAGTAAAGATTAAAATTTCGCGCAATGTTAAGGCAAGGTGACAAAAAGCCTTATCTGACGCTGGTTTGGGGCTGATTCACCCAGCTTTCCAACAGACTTATCCACAGGTTTTGTGGACAAGCTAAAAGGGCTGTTTCCGGTCAGTCACTTGCCGGGTGTTTCCTCCATCCGTTCTTGCCAAAGCCGCGCAAGCGCCTGGTGCACGAGCGATTTTTTAAAATCCCCAGCCACGCCATGGCCATCGTCCGCGTCGCCCTGCCCATCCCCCTGCCGCAACTGTTTGATTACGCTGCGCCAGACGCAAGCGCGGCGGATGTCGGGCGCTGCGTGAAGGTGCCGTTCGGGCGAGGCGATCGCACCGGGCTGATCGTCGCCCTCGGCGCCGAGGGCGAACTCGAGCCTGCGCGGATCAAGCCCGTGCATCACATCCAGCGCAGCGTACCGGCCCTGCCGGCGGACTGGCTGGCGCTGGTCGGCTTCGTCGCCCGCTACTACCACGCCCCGCTCGGCGAGGTCGTGGCGCTGGCCTTGCCACCCGGCCTGCGCCGCGCCGATGGGGTCAGCGATGGCGACGAGGACCCGCTGCTTGAAATCAGCGCGTCCGGGCGCGCCGCACTCGCGCAGGCGAAGCGGGCGAGCAGGGCGCTCGCGCTGCTGCAGGCCCTGGGCGCAGAGAGTGGGCCGTGGCGACGCAGCGTCGTCCGCGCCCTGAATGGCGGCGAGGCGGTTGGCGACCTGGTGCGCCGTGGCTGGCTGACGGCGGCGGACGACGAGGGCCGGCAGGCGCAGCGCACCGGGGCGCTGCCTGCGCTCACCGCCGAGCAGGCGGGCGCGATCGACGCGATCCTCGCCGGTGGCGCGGGCTTTCGTCCCTGGCTGCTGCACGGCGTCACCGGCAGCGGCAAGACCGAGGTCTATCTGCGCCTGGCTGCGCACATGCTGGCACAGGGCCGCCAGGTGCTGATGCTGGTGCCGGAGATCGCGCTCACGCCGCAGCTGGAGCAGCGTGTCGCCCAGCGCTTTGCCTCGGCCAGGGTGGTCAGCCTGCACTCCGCCCTGGCCGACGGCGCGCGTTCGCGCGGCTTCGTGCAGGCCCTCACCGGGCGCGCCGACATCGTGCTCGGCACCCGGCTGGCGGTGTTCGCGCCCTTGCCGCGACTGGGCCTGATCCTGGTCGATGAGGAGCACGACGCCTCCTACAAGCAGCAGGAGGGCGTGCGCTATTCGGCGCGCGACGTGGCGGTGTGGCGCGCGCGCCAGCGCGACGTGCCGGTCGTGCTCGGTTCGGCGACGCCCTCGCTCGAGACCTGGTATCACGCCAAGAGCGAGCGTTATGCGCTGCAGACGCTGAGCCAGCGTGCGGTGGCCGCCACGCTGCCCGTGGTGCGCTGCATCGACACCCGCCGCCTGAAGCTCGACGAAGGCCTCAGCCCCGCGCTGCAGGCCGCGATCGCACAGCGCCTCGAACGCGGCGAGCAGAGCCTGGTGTTCCTCAACCGGCGCGGTTACGCGCCGGTGCTGTCGTGCCCGTCATGCGGCTGGGTCAGCCGCTGCCCGCACTGTTCGGCCAATCTGGTGGTGCACCTCGCCGACCGCCGCCTGCGCTGCCACCACTGCGGCTGCGACGGCCCGATCCCGCACGCCTGCCCGAGCTGCGGCAACCAGGACATCCAGCCTTTTGGCCGCGGGACGCAACGCATCGAGGCGCGCGTGGTCGAGTTGTTCCCGCAGGCGCGCGTGCTGCGCGTGGACCGCGACGCCGCGCGCACCCGCGCGCAGTGGGAGGCGTTGCTCGACACCATCGCCGCCGGCGAGGCCGACATCCTGGTCGGCACCCAGATGATGGCCAAGGGCCATGACTTTCCGAAGCTGACCCTGGTCGGCGTGATCGGTGCCGATGCCTCGCTGCATGCCGCGGACTTCCGCGCCCCCGAGCGCCTGTTCCAGCAGCTGATGCAGGTCGGTGGCCGCGCGGGGCGGGGGACGCTGCCGGGCGAGGTGCTGATCCAGACCGAATACCCGATGCATCCGCTCTATCTGCACCTGGCCCGTCACGATTTCGACGCCTTCGCCCGCATGGCGCTGCAGGAGCGGCGTGCGGCGGGCTTTCCGCCCTTCACCCACCAGGCCATGCTGCGCGCCGACGCGCCCGTGCTCGAGGACGCGGTGAGCTTCCTGCGCCACGCCCGGCGGCTTGCCGAGGAGCGCGCGCCTGAGGGCCTGCGTCTCTACGACCCGGTACCGATGCGCATGACCCGGCTCGCGCGCCGCGAGCGCGCGCAGCTGCTGGTCGAGGCCGACCAGCGCGGCCTGCTGCAGGCCTTCCTGGCCGACTGGATGGCGGTGCTGTATCGCCAGCGCACCGCACGCGAGCTGCGCTGGCAACTCGACGTGGATCCGCTCGAGGTCTGAGTTCGAGCGTGGTTCAGTAGCCTCGCTCAGTCGCGCTCGGCGGCGTCGCGATAGCGCTCCACGGCCTCCTCGCGGCCGCTGGCGCTGACGCCCAGGTCGCGCACCAGGCCGTCCTGCAGGCTGTAGCACCAGCCATGCACGGTCACGCTCTGGCCGCGCTGCCACGCTTCGCGCAGCACCGAGGTCTGACACACGTTCACCACCTGGTGCATGGCATTGAGTTCGCACAGGCGGTCGGTGCGTGCGGCCCCATCGTCGATGCGCTGCAGGCGCTCGAGGTGGCGGTCGCGCACGTCCTGGATGTGGCGCAGCCAGTTGTCGGTGAGCCCGGTCTTGTTGTCGTTCATCGCCGCCTTCACCCCCCCGCAGCCGTAATGGCCGACGACCAGGATGTGTTTCACGCGCAGGATCTCGACCGCATAGTGGATGACCGACAGTGCGTTGAGGTCGGTATGCACGACCACGTTGGCGATGTTGCGATGGACGAAGACCTCGCCCGGTGCCAGGCCGACGACCTGGTTGGCCGGCACCCGGCTGTCCGAGCAGCCGATCCACAGGTACTGGGGCGACTGCTGATTGACCAGGCGAGCGAAGAACTCGGGGTCTTCCGCATGCATGCGTTCGGACCAGTTGCGGTTGTTGTTGAAGAGGTGTTCGATGGATTGCGACATGGTCTTGAGCAGGCAAGAGGAGGCCGTATGGACGGGCGATGCGTAATTATGGTGATGATGGCTGCGCACTGCCAGCCCGCTTTGCGTGCGCCTGCCGCCGTCAAGACCCCGGCGACCCCGCGCCGGTGGCTGAACCTTTTGTGCCGCGCGCGTTCAGCTTCGGTTCATGATTGCGCAGATAGCCTTGTGTTCGATCGGGCCGTCTGCACCGCCTGTTTCCGTATCCCACGCATTCACCAGGAGCCCGCTGCATGAACACCCAGCAAGCCCGTGCCCTCGTCGCCATCGCCCTGATGGCCGCTTTTGCCGACGGCCGCCAGGACGCCGCGGAGCGCGAGCAGGTGCGCAAGGTGGCCGAATCGCTCGGTCGCGAGATCGAGATCGACTTCATCCCGCTCTACCAGGACATCCTGCTCGGTCGCCTGAGCCTGGACGCGGCGGTGGCCGAACTGGGCGAGCCCGGGCTGCGTCAGCTGGCCTTCGAGCTTGCGGTCGGCGTGTGCGAGGCCGATGGTCGCCACAGCGCGGAGGAAACCGCATTTCTGACGCGCCTGTCCGGGTTGCTCGGACTCGAGGCGATCAGGGCCGAGGCCTTCATCCACGAGGCCGAAGCCGTGGCCGAGGCGCCGGCTGTGGGGGCGCTGACCACGCTTCCCGGCTTCGACGCCTCGGCGTCGTCCGCGACCGTGGGCGCAGCGGCTGCCCCCGCCGGCCAGGCGAGGCCCGCTGCGCTCGTACCCGACCCGGACGAGCTCGAGCGCATGATCCTCAACGCCGCCATCCTCAATGGCGCGCTCGAGCTGCTGCCGCAGTCGATGGCCTCGATGGCGATCATCCCGCTGCAGGTGCGCCTGGTGTACCGCATCGGCAAGGCCCACGGTTTCGAGCTCGATCGCGGCCACATCAAGGACTTCCTCGCCACCACCGGCGTCGGCATGACCGGGCAGTATGTCGAGCAGTTCGGACGCAAGCTGATCGGCGGCCTGCTCGGCAAGGTGCTCGGCGCTACCGGGCGGGCGATCGGCAGCCAGGTCACCGGTTCGGCCTTCTCCTTCGCCACCACCTGGGCGATCGGCAAGGTCGCGCACCAGTACTATGGCGGCGGCCGCACGCTCGACGCCGCCGCGCTCAGGCAATCCTTCGCCGGCGTGTTCGAGCAGGCCAAGACCCTGCAGGCGCGCTACGCGCCCGAGATCGCGCAACGCGCACGCACGCTCGACCTCAGTCGTCTGACGGCCGAGCTGCGTACGCCTTAGACGGTGGTGCAGGGGCCGGGTGCGCACATTCATGTGTGCTTCGGGTGTGCGCGCCTATAGTGGGATCAGGTGACCGCCGCTGGCAGGGACGCAGTGGCGGTCTTGTCCTGTAGTCCCCGGAATCAAGGAGTCGATCATGCGCAGGAAAAACCTCGGAATATCGGTGCTGCTGGCGGCCTCGCTGTTTGCCAGTGGTGCAATCCTGGCGGCCAACCCGCCGCCGGAGACGATCTATGGCAGCCAGTTGATGACCGAGCAGGAGCGCAGCATCTATCGCGCCCGCATGTGGGCCGCAGAGAGTGACGAAGCACGCGCGGCCATTCGCGCCGAGCATCACGAGCAGATGCAGGCGCGTGCGCAGGAGCGCGGCCTGAGCCTGCCCGAGGTGCCGCCGGCGCGCGGCGCGGGCATGGGGCCTGGTCCTGGCATGGGGCCGGGCATGGGCCAGGGACGGTCCCGGTAATTGAAGGGAGTGCACATGCGCTTCAGTGCTGCGCGCAGGCGGCTCGCGCTTGGGGGGCTGGTGGGGCTCGGGGCGATGCTGCTGCCCTGGGGCAGGGCGGCAGCGGATGACCCGGCGGACCACGAGCGGGCCCGGCGTGCGCTTGAGGCGGGTGAGGTGATGCCGCTGCGCGCGGTGCTCGAGTTGCTCGAGCGCGACTATCCCGGCGAAGTCCTCGAGGTCGAACTCGAGCGCGAGGACGGCGTCTGGGTTTATGAAATCAAGCTCATCCGCAGGGGCGGCGACCTGCTCAAGCTCGAGCTGGATGCGCACGACGGCAGCCTGCGGCGTATCCGCGGGCGCGACGTGCGCGCGCGTGGCCAGGGCACGGAGGCGCGCTGATGCGGATCCTGGTGGTCGAGGATGAGCCCACGCTGGCGGCCCAGCTCGCCGCCACGCTGGGGGCTGCCGGTTATGCGGTGGATGCTGCCGCCAACGGTCGCGACGCGGCTTACCTGGGCGAGGTCGAGACCTTCGATGCGGTCGTGCTCGACCTCGGCCTGCCTCTGGTCGACGGCCTCACCGTGCTCAAGCGCTGGCGCGCACTCGGACGCACGATGCCGGTGCTGATCCTGACCGCGCGCAGCGACTGGCACGAGAAAGTCGCCGGCATCGACGCGGGTGCCGATGACTATCTGACCAAGCCCTTCCACATGGAAGAGCTGCTCGCCCGCATCCGCGCGCTGATCCGGCGTGCAGCCGGGCAGGCGAGCGCCGAGATCGCCTGCGGGCCGCTGGTGCTCGACACCCGCAGCGGGCGCGTCAGCGTCGACGGCCAGGCACTCGCCCTGACCAGCCACGAATTCCGTGTGCTCGCCTACCTGCTCCATCACGCCGGCGAGATCGTGTCGCGCACCGAGCTCACCGAACACATCTACGCGCAGGACCATGACCGTGACTCGAACACCATCGAGGTCTTCGTCGCCCGCCTGCGCAAGAAGCTGCCACTCGGACTGATCGAGACCGTGCGCGGCCTCGGTTACCGGCTCACATGCCCGGGCTGAGGCCGCCGACCTCCGCGGAGCAGGGGTCGCTGCGCCTGCGCCTGCTCGTCGGCACCCTGGTGTGGGTGCTGCTGACCGTACTCGTCGCCGGCTGGGCGCTCGGGCGCATGTTCTCCGAACATGTCGAGCGCCAGTTCCAGGCCGAACTCACCACCCATCTGAATCAGCTTGCAGCTCAGCTCACCGTCGATGCCGAGGGCTGGCCGGGTCTGCGCGCGGCGCTCAGCGATCCCCGTTTTGCGCGCCCCTATTCCGGGCTGTACTGGCAGGTCGATGTGCTCGGAGCGGGTGCCGTGGAGGGGCGTCCGGAGCGACATCGCCAGGGTACGCTGCGCTCACGTTCGCTGTGGGACGTGGTGCTGGCGGTGCCCGGAGACCTGCCGGCAGACGGCGAGGTGCACGCGCACGACACCGAAGGCCCGGATGGCGCGCCGCTGCGCATGATCGAGCAGGTGCTGCGCCCGGCCGAGCGTCCCGAGCTGGCGCTGCGCGTGATCGTGGCGGCCAACGGGGCGCTGGTCGTCAAACCGGTGACACGCTTCAACCGCATCCTCACCCTGGCCCTGGCGCTGCTCGCCACCGGCCTCGCAGTGGCCGCGCTGGTTCAGGTGCGCGTCGGCCTGCGTCCGCTGGCGCGGCTGCGCGACGGCCTGGCGGCGGTGCGCGAGGGCCGCAGCGGCGCGATCGACGGCCGCTTTCCAGCCGAGATCCAGCCGCTGGTCGAGGAATTCAATGCCGTGCTCGCGCGCAACGCCGAGGTGGTGGCGCGCGCCCGCACCCACGCCGGCAACCTCGCCCATGCGGTGAAGACGCCGCTGACCGTGCTCGCCAATGCCGCGCAGGCTGCGCCCGACGACGCCCTCGCCCATCTGGTGCGTGACCAGGTCGCGCTCGCCCGCACCCAGGTCGATTACCACCTCGCGCGCTCGCGCGCAGCGGCGGCGGTCGACGTGCCGGGCCTGCGTACTCCGCTGCGCCCGGTGCTCGAAGGCCTGCTGCGGCTGATGGACAAGGTGCACGCCGGGCGCGGGCTGGCGCTTCGCCTGTCCGCCTGTCCCGAGGAGCTTGCCTTCCGCGGCGAAGCGCAGGACCTGCAGGAGATGCTTGGCAACCTCGTCGACAACGCCTGCAAGTGGGCCACCGGGCGGGTCGAGGTGTGTGCTGAGCGGCTTGAGCCCGGTGCGACGCAGGCGCAGCGTGCGCTGCACACCGACGCGGGCGAAGGCCCGCACGGCGATGCGGGGCCCGGCGCACCGAGCCCCGTGCGCTTGCGTGTCCTCGTTGATGACGACGGCCCGGGGCTGGCGGCCGATGCGCGCGAGGCGGTGTTCGGCCGTGGCGTGCGCGCCGACGAGCGCACGCCGGGCTCGGGCCTGGGCCTGTCCATTGTGCGTGAACTCGCCCGCCTCTATGGCGGCGATGTACGCCTGGAGGTGTCGCCGCTGGGCGGTCTGCGCGCGGTGCTGGAGCTGCCGCTGGCGCGCTGAGCGCCCAGCCGCGCGGGACCCACCGGCAGGATCCGGGCGTGGGTGGCGTGCTCCTTGGGGTGCATTGGCGCGCTCGGGGAGCCTGTCCGTGTTGAACTCTCGGATTAAAAGTGAGTAAATACTCACTCACTTTTTTCGGTGACAGGATCAGCGCCCATGACTGCCCGCCATCTCCGCGCCGACGAACGCCGCAGCGTCACCGTGGAAACGGTGCTGGCCCTCGCTGCCGAGCGGAACCCGAGCGAGATCACCACCGCCGCGATCGCCGACCGCATGCACCTCACCCAGGGCGCGCTGTTCCGCCACTTTCCGACCAAGGAAGCGCTGTGGACCGCGGTGATGGAGTGGGTGGCCGAGCGCCTGATGCAGCGCATCGAAGGCGCCGTCGCCGGGGCGCCGGGCCCGCTTGAGGCCTTGCGCGGCATGTTCCTCGCCCACGCCGCCTTCGTCGTCGAGCATCCGGGCGTGCCGCGCATGCTGTTCGGCGAACTGCAGCACGCCGCGGCGAGCGGGCCCAAGCGCATGGCGCAGACCCTGATCCGGCGCTACGGCGAACGCGTGCGTGCCCTGCTCGAAGCCGGCCAGGCGGGCGGAGAGATCGCCACCGGGATCGATCTCGACGCCGCGGCGACCCTCTTTGTCGGCACCATCCAGGGCCTGGTGATGCAGTCCCTGCTCGCCGGCGATCCTGACCGCATCCAGCGCGAGGCGCCCGCGGTGCTCGCGCTCTACCTGCGCGCCATCCGGAGGCAGCCATGAAGACCTGGCTCCTCACCAACCGGCGCCTGTCCGGCCTGCTCGCGGTGCTGCTGCCGCTCGCCGCGCTGCTCGTCTTCGTCGCGCTGCGCGCCGGCCCGCTGGCCGCGGTGCCGGTCACCGTGGCCAAGGTGGAATCCCAGGCGCTGGCGCCGGAACTGTTCGGCATCGGCACGGTGGCGGCGCGCTTCAGCCATCGCATTGGCCCGACCTCCGCTGGCCGCGTGGCGACCGTGTCGGTGCACCCGGGCGATAGGGTGCGCGCCGGCCAGGTCGTGGGCGAGATGGACCCGATCGATCTGGACGAGCGTCTTGCCGCACAGGAGGCCGGGCTGCGCGGGGCCGAGGCCGGCGTGCTCGCCGCCCAGGCGCAGGCGCGCGAGCTCGGCGCGCGGCGCGCCTTCGCCGATGTCCAGGCCACCCGCTACGCCCGCCTGCTGCAGTCGAACAGCGTCAGTAGCGAGGCCGCTGCCGCCAGGCGCCAGGAGGCGGACGCTGCCGCGGCCGCCCAGCAGGCCGCCACCGCCGGCGTCGAGGCCGCGCGCCAGGACCTCACCCGCTTGCGTGCCGAGCGCGACGCGCTGCGCCTGCAGCGTGCCAACCTGCGTCTGGTGGCACCGGCGGACGGTCTCGTCGTGCGTCGCGACGCCGACCCCGGCACCACGGTGGTGGCCGGGCAGGCGGTGGTGGAGATCGTCGAGCCGGCGAGCGTGTGGATCCACGCCCGCTTCGATCAGTTGCGCGCCACCGGGCTCGCTGCCGGACTCCCAGCGCGGATCGCGCTGCGTTCCCGAGCGGGCGAGGTGCTGGCCGGCACCGTGCTGCGGGTGGAGCCGCTCGCCGATGCGGTGACCGAAGAGGTGCTCGCCAAGATCGGCTTTGACCAGCTGCCGGCGCGCCTGCCGCCGCTCGGCGAGCTCGCCGAAGTCACGGTCGCCCTGCCGGCGCTGCCCGCGCGTCCGGTGGTGCCCAATGCGGCGGTGCAGCGGGTGGAGGGCCAGCTCGGCGTGTGGGTGGTCGAGGGCGCGCGCGCGCTGCGCTTCGTGCCGCTGCGCCTGGGCGCGGCCGATCTGGATGGGCGCGTGCAGGTGCTCGAAGGGCTGCAGGGCGGCGAGCGCGTGGTGGTCTATAGCCAGAAGCCGTTGAAGGCGACCCGCCGCATCGAGGTGGTCGAGCGCATCCCCGGGGTGGCGCCATGATCAGCCTCGCCGGACGTGACATCCTGCACGGCTGGGGCAAGTTCGTGTTCACCGGCCTCGGCCTCGGGCTGCTGATCGGGGTCACGCTGACCATGGCCGGTGTCTATCGCGGCATGGTGGACGACGCCCGTGCGCTGCTCGACAACAGCGGCGCCGAGCTGTGGGTGGTGCAGCAGGACACCCTCGGTCCCTACGCGGAGTCGTCCAGCGTGCATGACGACGTTTGGCGCAGCATCGCCGGCATCGAGGGCGTGGCGCGTACGGCCAACGTGACCTACCTGACCATGCAGGTACGCCAGACCGGCCCCGGCGCGCGCGACGTGCGCGCGATGGTGGTCGGCGTGACGCCCGCCGGCCCCGGCCACCCCGGCCAGCCGGTGCATTTGCTCGCCGGCCGCCACCTGACCCGCGGCCACTACGAGGCGGTGGCCGACATCGCCACCGGCTTCACCCTCGGCGAGCGCGTCCGCATCCGCCGCAACGAGTACACCGTGGTCGGACTCACCCGGCGCATGGTGTCCTCGGGCGGCGACCCGATGGTGTTTATTCCGCTCAAGGACGCGCAGGAGGCGCAGTTCCTGAAGGACAACGACGCCATCGTGCGCCAGCGCGCGCGCACCGCGCAGAATCCGGCGCTCAACCGCCCGGGCGTGCCCGGCCTGCTCGACGCCGTGATCGCCTCGCAGAGCACCAATCCCTATGTGAACGCGGTGCTGGTGCAGCTCGCCCCCGGCTACGACCCCGAGCGCGTGGCCGAGCCGATCCGGCGCTGGCTGCGGCTCACCGTCTACACCCGGGCGCAGATGGAGGAGATCCTGGTCGCCAAGCTGATCGCCACCTCGGCGCGCCAGATCGCGATGTTCCTGGTCATCCTCGCCGTCGTCAGCGCGGCGATCGTCGCCTTCATCATCTACACGCTCACCCTGGGCAAGATCCGCGAGATCGCGGTGTTGAAGCTGATCGGCACGCGCAACCGCACGATCGCGTCGATGATCCTGCAGCAGGCGCTCGGGCTGGGCCTGGTCGGCTTCGCTGTGGGCAAGATCGCCGCCACCTTCTGGGCGCCTGCCTTTCCCAAATACGTGCTGCTCGAGCCCGGTGACGCCGTGCGTGCGCTGGTCGCGGTGGTGGTGATCTGTGTGCTTGCCAGCGTGCTGGCGATCCGCGCCGCGCTGCGGGTGGATCCGGCCGAAGCGATCGGAGGCTGAGATGGCGTTCGTCGAGCACGCCTCCGGTGGTCACGATCAGCGCGAAGTGGTGCACGCGCCGCGCATCGACGCACCGCAATCGCCGGACCCCCGGGCCGCGGGCATCGTCATCGAGGGTCTGCGCAAGCGCTACGGCAGCGGCGACACCGCGGTCGATGCCTTGAAGCAGGTTGACATGAGGGTGGCGGCGGGCGAGGTCGTCGGCCTGATCGGGCCGTCCGGCTCGGGCAAGAGCACGCTGCTCAAATGCCTCGGCGCGGTGATCGAGCCCAGCGCCGGGCGCATGACCCTGGGCGGCGAGACGATCTACGACGCGGGCTGGAAGATCCGCGACCTGCGTGCGTTGCGCCGCGACCGCATCGGCTTCGTGTTCCAGGCACCGTACCTGATTCCCTTCCTCGACGTGCTCGACAACGTGGCGCTGCTGCCGATGCTGGCCGGGCGGCCGAACGCCGAGGCGCGGCGGCGGGCGCTGGAACTGCTTGAGGCGCTAGACGTCGCTCACCGCGCGCGCGCCATGCCTTCGCAGCTCTCGGGCGGCGAGCAGCAACGGGTGGCGATCGCGCGTGCGCTGGTGAGTCGCCCGCCGGTGATCCTCGCCGACGAGCCCACCGCCCCGCTCGACAGCGAACGCGCGCTCGGCGTCATCCGCATCCTCAACCGCATGGCGCGCGAGTACGCCACCGCGATCATTGTCGTCACCCACGACGAGAAGATCATTCCCAGCTTCCGCCGCCTCTATCACATCCGCGACGGGCGCACGCACGAGGAAGCGGGCGGGGGCCGGTCGATCGAGTGAGCGCGCTCCGCACAAAGCGCGCGAGGATGACGGCGCCACGCGAATGTGGAATCCTGTTCACCCCTCACTGTTTTATCGAGATTTCCATGAACATCGCTCCCGCTCCCCTGATCACGCTTTCGAACGGTGTCGAGATGCCCTGCCTCGGGCTGGGCACCTGGCCGATGAACGACGCCGAGGCCGCGGACACGGTCGCGCTCGCGCTCGACATGGGCTACCGCCTGATCGACACCGCCGAGAACTACGACAACGAGCGCGGCGTCGGTGAAGGCATCCGGCGCGCGGGCGTCGCGCGCGACGAGGTCTTCGTCACCACCAAGTTCAACCGCAAGTGGCACAGCGTCGATGGCGTGCGCCAGGCCTGCGAGGCCAGCCTCGATCGCCTCGGCCTGGATTACATCGATCTCTTCCTCGTGCATTGGCCGAATCCCGACCAGGATCGCTACGTCGAGGCCTACCAGGGCCTTGTCAGGCTGCAGGAGGCCGGGCTGGTGCGTGCGATCGGTACCTCGAACTTCAAGCCCACCCATCTGCAGCGTCTGTTCGACGCCGGCCTGTGCCCGCAGCTCAACCAGATCCACCTCGACCCCTGGCATGCGCGCGCCGATCACGTCGAGGTGCATGCGGCGCACGGTATCGTCACCGAATCCTGGAGCCCGCTCGGGCGCGCCAACGCGATGTTGGCCGACCCGGCGATCGTCGATGTCGCCCGCCACTACGGCCGCACCCCGGCGCAGATCATCCTGCGCTGGCACACCCAGCTCGGCTACGTGCCGGTGCCAAAGTCGTCCAACCCCGAGCGCCTGGCGCAGAATCTTGACGTATTCGACTTCGAGCTGACGGCCGAGGAATTGGCGGCGATCAGCGCGCTCGACCGCCCCGATCCGCAGATGCTGGATTCGGACGTGTTCGGGCACTGAGGCGGGCGTTCAGTCCTGCCAGACCCCCAGCGCGGTCAGCTGCCGCGTCGCCGCCTCGGCCCAGCCGCGGTTGGCGGCGGGGCTGGCCGGGCTGGGGTGCAGCACGCGACCGATGCTCAGCCCGGGCAGGTCGCCGAGCGCCTCGGTGGCGCGTTTTTCTGCCCAGTTGCCGATGCCGATCACCCACTCGGGCTGCAGCGCGCGCACCAGCGTGCGCAGGTGGGTGTCACAGGCTTCGAGCAGCGGACGCTGCTCGGCCATCGGCAGCTTGTCGGGGGTGAGGTTGCGCCCGCCTTCTAAGAACATCAGCGGGCAGTAGTTGGCGACGAAGTGTGCGGCGAAGAAGGCCTCGGGCGTGCCGAAGCGGGCACGGAACAGGCCCCACAGGCGCTGGCCGCTGACCTCCGAGCGCGTGCACGCGAAACCCTCCACCGGACGCTTCGGGTTCGCCGTACGCGGCTGGCCGACCGGGCCCTCGAGGCCCAGCCAGTCGCGCGCGCTGGCGATCTCGCCGAAGGGCACGCCGATCTGCGCCATGCCGAAGGGGCCGGGGTTCATGCCCACGAAGATCACCCGCCGACGACCGTCGCCGTAGCGTTCCAGGTAGCGGCGATGCACCTCCCAGGCGTACTCGAGCGGGTTGTACACATGGGTGACGGGCGCCCCGAAGGGGAGCCTGCCCACCGCGGTGGAGAGCCGGCGCGCGGCCTCGATCAGGGTGTGTGCGGTCATCGGTCAGAACAGGAGCTTGAAGAGATGGAGCGCGGCCATGCCGGCAGCGATCGTCGCCAGCACATTGCGTGTGCGCCAGGCCACCAGTACCGCGACCAGCGCCGCCCACGGGCGCGGGCTGTCGAAGGCGAGCATGAGCTCGCCGCCGGCCACGAACAGCGCGTTCGCGGTCAGCGCGGCGAAGCTTGCCGGTGCGATGTGGCGGCACAGCGCATGCAGCCAGCCGGGCAGGCTGCGACTGGCGAAAAGGCCGATCATCGCGTAGCGATACAGGAAGGTCAGTGCGCCGACCAGGACCAGCAGCAGGAGCAGGGTGCTCATCGGCGCGGGGCGGGCGCTGGGCCGGGGGTTGGGCAGCGCCTCGGGCGGGCCGTGTTCATCGCGCGCGCTCCAGGCGGTGCACGGTCCACACCCCGGCCAGCAGTCCGAGCAGGATCGCCGCGACCAGGCCGAGCTTGTAGGGCAGGGCGGCGAACGCGAGCGCGCCAAACGCGGCGACCAGCGCCGCGGCCTGGCCGGCGCGTTCGCGCAGCAGCAGCGTGAGCAGCGCGATGAAGGTCAGCGGCACGGCGAAGTCGAGCTCCCACGCCGGCGGGATGGTGGCGCCGAACAGCAGGCCGGCGGCGGTCGACAGCTGCCAGCCCGCCCACAGCGTGAAGCCGGCGCCAAGGAAGTACCAGTGGCGGTAGTCGGGTGCGTCCGCGGGGGGGGCATCGCGGTGCTGGTAGCGCAGCACCGCGACTGCGTAGGCTTCGTCGGTGAGCAGGTAGGCCAGCAGCAGGCGCCAGCGCCGCGGCAGATGGCGCACGTATTCGGCCATCGAGGCGCTGTACAGCATGTGACGCAGGTTGAGCAGGCCCGAGGTGAGCGCGATCGGCACGAAGCCCGCGCCCGCGGCCAGCATCTGCACGATCACCAGCTGAGCGGCACCGGCAAAGACCAGCGCCGAGGCGAGCTGCGCCAGCCAGGGGGGCACGCCGGCGGCGAGCGCGGCGATGCCGTAGATCATGCCGAAAGGGGCGACGCCGAGCAGTAGCGGCGCCTCGTCGCGACAGCCAGCGAGGAATTCGCCGCCCGCGCTGATGCCTGCCTGCGCCATTAGTCGTCCACCACGCCGTCGGTCTGCGGGCGGCCGAGGCGCGCGAGCGTGTCGCGCAGCCACCACACCATCACCACGCCCGGCACGGCGACGACGATCGAGAACAGGAAGAAGGCTGGCCAGCCGATGCTCTGCGACAGCACGCCCGACAGCGGGCTGACGTAGATCCGCCCGACCGCGGCGAAGGCCGACAGCAAGGCATAGTGGGTCGCGGTGAAGTGCTGGTTGCACAGCCCCATCAGCAGCGCGACGAAGGCCACCGTGCCCATGCCGCCGGTGATGTTCTCGCCGGCGATCACGGTCAGCAGCAGCAGGTCGAGCGCAGCGGGCGCGTCGAGCGCCACGAAGCCCCAGTCGAAGGCGGGCAGCATCACCGCCCCCCACGCGCCCTTGCCGAGCTGGGCAAGGAGGTAGAAGCCGAAGTTCGACACCAGCTGCAGCACGCCGAACAGCAGCAGCGAGCGGTACAGCGCCAGCCGGGTCATGATCAGCCCGCCGATGAAGGCGCCGAGGATGGTGAGCCAGATGCCGATCACCTTGTTGGCGATGCCCACCTCTTCCTGGGAAAAGCCCATGCCCTTGATCAGGAAGGGTGTGGTCAGGCTGCCGGCGAAGGCGTCGCCGAGCTTGTAGAGGATGATCAGCGCCAGGAAGGCGGCCGCACCCTGCTGCGCGAGGTAGCTCGACAGCGAGCGGTTGAGCGTCTCGAAGCCGGCACGGCGCGCCGCCCACCACGCCAGCGGCAGCGCGAGCGCGATCTCGGCCATCACGAACAGGAGCTGGATCCAGCGGTTGGCGTCGTTGGGGTCGAGGCCGATCAGGATCAGCGCCTGGCGGGCGATCCAGTAGCCGGCGGCGACGCCGGCCAGCATGGCCGCAAAACCGATCAGCTCGCGCTTCGGGTCGGAGTCGAGCGGCTTCAGCGCCGCCGATACGCGCGGTAGCGCCAGCAAGGAGACCACGCCGCAGGCCAGCATGATCAGCGCCATGGTCTCGTACACCCGCGGCCACGATGCCCACTGCCCGGCCCAGATCAGCGCGATGCCGCCGGACAGGATCATCGCCAGGCGGTAGGCGAAGACGTGCACCGAGGCGCCCAGCCCGCGCTCGGCCTCGGGCAGCAGGTCAGTGCGGTAGGCGTCGACCACCACGTCCTGCGAGGCCGAGAGGAAGGCGATGAGCACCGCGGCGGCGGCGAACAGGCCCGGGGTGGTGGTCGGCGACAGGGTCGCCATCCACCACAGCAACGCCGCCAGCGCCAGTTGCGTGAGCGCGAGCCAGCCGCGGCGGCGGCCGAGCCAGGGCGGCTCGAAGCGGTCCATCAGCGGCGCCCACAGGAACTTGAAGGTGTAGGGGATGCCGACGAGGCCGAAGAAGCCGATGGTGGCAAGGTCCACGCCGTCGACCGTCAGCCACGCCTGCATCGCCTGCCCGGTCAGCGCCAGCGGCAGGCCTGATGCGAAGCCGAGCACCAGGATGGCGGACAGGCGCCAGGCGCGCCCAAGGGCGTTGGGGGAGGCGTTGGGGGACGGGGAAGACAAGAGGTGTGGCTTGGCATTGCAGGGCCGCGCATTATCGCAGATCATCGCGCCCCCCCAGGTCTACACAATTCGATACTTTGCTTGCGTCCGACTGGCTCTGCGCCAACAATGCCGACAAAGACAAAATCACCGATTCGAGGAGGTCTTCTTTCATGTCCTACACAGTGACCGTGGTCTTTGGCGGCGATCGCGAGTATGAGTTCGCGCTGCATGATGCCGAAGTGGCTGCGACCACGAAGGATCAGGCGCGCAGCTGGCTCGCACGTGAATTCGAGGATCTCGAATGCACCCCCTCGAACCCGATGGGCAAGGTGCTGGTGCTCGACATGATCCTCAACGTCGCCAAGTATGGCGGCGAAGGCCGCTTCGAGCAGGGCGCCGAGTGGGCGAAGAAGTTCGCCGTGGTGACCGCGGCCGCGCTTGATCGTCCTGCCGTGCGGGTCGACGTCACCTCCTTCGTCGTCGGCTGAGACCTCACGCTCCGCGCGGCCCTTCGTGGCTGCGCGGAGTCGCCACCGCATTCACCCGCCGCACGCCGGCGGCGTCTCTTCAGCCGTTGCGCCCGAGCCGGTATACCGCCACGCTGGCGAGGAAGTTGGCTTCGTCCACCACCAGCTTGCCGTCGTCGAAAGCCAGGCGCTCGCGCACTGCGATGCCGTTCATCTCGCACAGCGCGTCGAAGTCTGCGATGGTGAAGAAGCGCACGTTGGGGGTGTTGAACCACTGGTAGGGCAGGCTCTCCGACACCGGCATGCGGCCGTTGAGGATGCTCTGGCGGTGGCGCCAGTAGCCGAAGTTGGGGAAGCTCACCACCGCCTCGCGACCCACGCGCAGCATCTCGGCGAGGATGCCCTGGGTGTTGTGCATCGCCTGCAGTGACAGGCTCATGATGACGTGGTCGAAGAAGCCGTCCTCGAGCCCCACCAGACCCTTCTCCAGATCCATCTGGATCACGTTGACGCCGTTCTTCACGCTTCCGAGCAGCTTGTCGGGGTCGTTCTCGACGCCATAGCCCTGCACCTGGCGCATCTGCATCAGGTGCCTGAGCAGGTCGCCGTCGCCGCAGCCGAGGTCGAGCACCTTCTCGCCGGGCTCGATCCACTGCGTGATCACGTCGTAGTCGTAACGGTAAGTCGTCATATCAGTGTGCGCCGAGCCGGCTCAAGCGGACTGAGGCCCCCTCGGAGGGCCGCGAACGCAGTGAGCGTGGGGGTTGGATCAATTTACACCTCGATGCGGTCGAACCAGGTCGACAGCAGCTTGTGGTAGCGCGTCTCGTCGAGCAGGAAGGAGTCGTGGCCAGCCGGGCAGTCGATCTCGGCGTAGCTCACGTTGCGCTTGTTGTGCAGCAGCGCATAGACGATCTCGCGCGAACGCTCGGGCGAGAAGCGCCAGTCGGTGGTGAAGGACACCACCAGAAAGTCGGCGCTGGCGCGGGCGAGCGCGGAGGGCAGGTTGCCGCCGTACTCGAAGGCGGGGTCGAAGTAGTCGAGCGCCTTGGTCGTCAGCAGGTAGGTGTTGGCGTCGAAGTAGCCGGCGAACTTGTCGCCCTGGTAGCGCAGGTAGGACTCGATTTCGAACTCGACGTCGTAGCTGTAGGTATTGCGCCCGTGGCGCAGGCTGCGGCCGAATTTCTCCGCCATCGAGTCGTCGGACAGGTAGGTGATGTGGCCCACCATGCGCGCCAGCTTGAGCCCGCGCGCCGGCACCACGCCGTGCGCGTAGTAGTGGCCGCCGTGGAACTCGGGGTCGGTGAGGATGGCCTGGCGGGCGACCTCGTTGAAGGCGATGTTCTGCGCGGTGAGCTTGGGCGCGGCGGCGATCACCGCGACGTGGCCCACGCGCTCGGGAAACTGCAGCGCCCATGACAGCGCCTGCATGCCGCCGAGTGAGCCGCCCACGACCGCGGCGAAGCGCCGGATGCCGAGCCGGTCGGCCAGGCGCGCCTGGGATTCGACCCAGTCTTCCACGGTGACGAAGGGGAAATCCGCGCCCCACAGCGCGCCGGTGGCGGGATTGACCTGGTTGGGGCCGGACGAGCCGTAGCAGCCGCCGAGGTTATTCACCCCGATCACGAAGAACTTGCGCGTATCGAGCGGCTTGCCCGGGCCGATCAGGTTGTCCCACCAGCCGACGTTGTGCGGCGCATCAGCGTAGGTGCCGGCGACGTGGTGCGAGCCCGACAGCGCATGGCACACCAGCACCGCGTTGCTGCGCTCGGCGTTGAGCGTGCCGTAGGTCTCGTACACCAGATGGTAGTGGTCCAGTGTGCCGCCACTGCGCAGCGCGAGCGCCTCGGTGAACTCGGCCCGCTGCGGCACGACCACGCCAACCGATTGGGGTGGGATCATCTTGGTCATCTGCAAACAAAAAACCCAGTCGGCTAAAAACGCGGACTGGGTGCCCTCGCTTTAGCCGTATTTGTTGAGCGCCCGCAAGCTGTTGATCAAATCGGCGCGAAGTGCGCAGAAGTTAGCGCCGGTCTGGCCAAAAGTCAAACGCGCCGGCGTGATAAGATTTTTGGCTTACGGACAGCACCGAACGCCATGATCAAGGTCATTCTCAACGGCCAGCCCGAGACGCTGGCACCCGATCTCACCGTGCTTGCGCTCCTCGAGGCGCGTGGCCTCGCCGGCAAGCGCCTCGCCGTCGAGCGCAACGGCGAGATCGTGCCCAAGGCCCGCCACGCCGCGGTCAAGCTCGCCGATGGCGACCGCCTCGAAATCGTCGTCGCGGTCGGTGGCGGCTGACGTCGTGCTGCGCAGTGCGCCCGCGTGCCCTGCAGGCGCGGCGGGAGCCGCGATCGAGGCGCTTGGTGCAGGCGCTGTGGCTCCAGAGGGCGTGCGCTCGCAATTGGCTGGCGCTTATCGCGGCTTGCGTCGCTCCTGAAAGGTCCCGCATCCTGCCGCGGTGCATCAACCGGCTCCCATTCCTCAGACAAATCCTTACAGGTTCCCATCATGAACGACCCCCTGGTCATCGCCGGCAAGGCCTACAACTCCCGCCTGCTCGTCGGCACCGGCAAGTACAAGGACTTCGCCGAGACCCGCGAAGCCATCGACGCCAGCGGCGCCGCGATCGTCACCGTGGCCATCCGCCGCACCAACATCGGCCAGAACCCGGGCGAGCCCAACCTGCTCGACGTGCTGCCGCCGGAAAAATTCACCATCCTGCCCAACACCGCCGGCTGCTACACCGCCGATGACGCGGTGCGCACGCTGCGCCTGGCGCGCGAGCTGCTCGACGGCCACGCCCTGGTCAAGCTCGAGGTGCTCGGCGACCCCAAGAGCCTGTTCCCCAACATGCCCGAGACGCTGAAGGCGGCCGAGACCCTGGTCAAGGACGGCTTCGACGTCATGGTGTACTGCGCCGATGACCCCATCCAGGCGAAGATGCTCGAAGAGATCGGCTGCTGCGCGATCATGCCGCTGGCCTCGCTGATCGGCTCGGGCATGGGCATCCTCAACCCGTGGAACCTGCGCCTGATCATCGACAACGCCAGGGTGCCGGTGCTGGTCGATGCCGGCGTGGGCACCGCTTCCGACGCCGCGATCGCGATGGAGCTGGGCTGCGATGGGGTGCTGATGAACACCGCGATCGCGGCCGCCGGCCGCCCGGTGCTGATGGCGAGCGCGATGCGCAAAGCGGTCGAGGCCGGGCGCGAGGCCTTCCTCGCCGGGCGCATGCCGCGCAAGTTCTACTCGGCCGACCCGAGTTCACCGACGCAGGGGCTGATCGGTTCATGAGCGGGACGCACAACGATGCCGTGGCCGGCACCATGGATCAGCCCGCGCACGCTGCAGCCGACGAGGCGGGTGAAGCGCACGGTCACGGCGCGGGTGAGCCGGTGGCCGGGGTCGAGATCATCGGCCGCGACAGCCCCGAGCACCGCTTCTCCAGCCGCAGCATCCGCAGCTTCGTGCTGCGCCAGGGCCGCATGTCCGAGGCGCAGCAGCGCTACCTGGACGAGATGCTGCCGAAGATCGGCATCGACTACCGCGTCGCCCCGCTCGATCTGGACGCCGCCTTCGGCCGCCCGGCACCGAAGATCCTCGAGATCGGCTTCGGCATGGGCGAGACCACGGCCAGGATCGCCGCGGCGATGCCGGATCACGATTTCCTCGGCATCGAGGTTCATACGCCTGGGGTAGGCGCGCTGTGCAAGCTGATCGCCGAGGGCAATCTCACCAATCTGCGCATCATGCAGCACGACGCGGTCGAGGTGATGCGCGACATGATCGCGGACGGTTCGCTTGCCGGCGTGCATGTGTTCTTCCCCGACCCGTGGCGCAAGAAGCGTCACTTCAAGCGCCGCATCATCCAGGCCGATTGCGTCGCCCTGATCGCGCGCAAGCTCGCCCCCGGCGGCTACCTGCACTGCGCCACCGACTGGGAGGACTACGCGCACTGGATGCTCGAAGTCATCGCCGCCGAGCCGCTGCTGTACAACACCGCCGACGGTTTCGCGCCGCGCCCCGACTGTCGGCCGCTGACGAAATTCGAAAACCGTGGTCTGAAGCTGGGTCATGGCGTGTGGGACCTGGTGTTCCGCCGCCGCTCCGAATGAAGCGCGCTTATTGCGAGGAGACCGCGGCGTGATACGAGGCCTGTTCCGCTTCATGTTCAATGTGTTGCGCATGTTCGTGCGCCTGCTCGATCTGGTGGTGCGTGGTGCGTTCTACGCCACGCTGATCTTCGGCCTGGGCGTGCTGCTGGCGTTCTTCTTCCAGCCCGAGGCCGAGGTGCCGCCTGGCTCGGCGCTCGTGCTGCAGCCAGTGGGCACTCTCGTCGAGCAACCCGAGCTCGAGCGCCCGCTCGCCCTGCTGCGTGCAGGCGGGGCACCTGCCGGGCAGATCGGTCTGGCGGACATGATCGAGGCGGTGCGCCGCGCGCGCGACGACGAGCGCATTGTGGCGCTGGTCCTCGAGACCGACGCGCTGGTGGGCGGCGGGCTGTCCAAGCTCGCCGAGCTGCGCGCCGCGATTGCCGACTTCAAGACCTCGGGCAAGCCGGTGCTCGCGCGCGGCGAGCGCTTCACCCAGTCGCAGTACTACCTCGCCTCGGTGGCCGACGAATTGCACCTGTCGCCCGATGGTTTCGTGCTGCTGCGTGGCCTGGCGCGCTACGGCACCTACTTCAAGGACGCGCTCGACCGCCTCGGCGTCAAGGTCCATGTGTTCCGGGTCGGTGAGTACAAATCCTTCTCCGAACCCTTCACCCGCAGCGACATGTCGGACGAAGACCGCGCCTCCTCACGCGACCTGCTCGACGGCTTGTGGCGCCTCATGCGCGACGACATCGCCGCCAGCCGCAAGCTGACGCCGGCGGCGGTGGATGCCCAGGTGCATGGCATCCGCGCGGCGCTGGCCGCCAGCGGCGGCGATGCAGCGCAGGCCGCGCTCGCGGCCGGGCTGGTCGATCGTTTCAGCACCCGCGACGAGTGGCGCGCGCGCCTGATCGAGGTCACCGGCAAGACGGCGGGCAGCGAGGAGCCCCGCTGGATCGATGCCGACGACTATCTCGCCGTCCTGGCGCAGGCCCAGGAAGGCGCCGCCGAGCGCGTGGCGGTGATCGTCGCCCAGGGCGCGATCGTCGATGGTGCCGAGCCCGGCGGCGTGGTCGCCGGCGACACCTTCGCCGGCCTGATCCGCGAGGCACGCGAGGATGCCCGCATCAAGGCGGTGGTGCTGCGCATCGACAGCCCGGGCGGCAGCGCGTGGGCGTCGGAGCTGATCCGCCGCGAGCTCGAGCTCACCCGCCTGGCGGGCAAGCCGGTGGTCGCGTCGATGAGTTCGGTGGCGGCCTCGGGTGGCTACTGGATCGCTGCGGGCGCCGACGAGATCTGGGCGGCGCCGGCCACGGTGACCGGCTCGATCGGCATCTTCGGGCTCTTCCCGGAGTTTTCCGAGCCTCTGCGCCGGCTCGGCATCGGTGTCGATGGCGTGGCCACGGCGCCGCTGGCCGGGGCGCTCGATCCGCGTCGGCCACTCGACGAGGACGCTGCGGCCGCGATGCAGCTCAGCATCGAGCATGGCTACCGGCGCTTCCTCGAGGTGGTGGCAAAGGCGCGCAACATGACGGTGGACGAGGTCGACGCGGTTGCCCGTGGCCGGGTGTGGACCGGCGAGGCGGCCAGCGCCCTGGGCCTGGTCGACAAGCTCGGCGGCCTGCAGGACGCGATCGCCGCCGCCGCGACGCGTGCCCGGCTCGATGATTACGAGGTGGTGTGGCCGTCCGCCATCGACTCCTTCGAACAGCGCCTGCTGCGCCGTGTGCTGCGCACCGGCGAGGACCTCGGCCTCGAGTTCGCCTCCGGCGGGCTCAGCGCCGGGCCGCTGGCGGCGCTGCTCGGCGAGGTGCAGCGCTCGTCGGCCGAGCTGCTGCGCTGGAACGATCCGCGCCACCTGTACCTGCATTGTCTGTGCGAGACACCGTGACCGGGCCCTGAGCCGGCCGGCGATGCGTCTGTCGACGCTGTTTCACCTGCTACTTCACCTTCAATCCGCGAGGAGAATGCCTTGAAACTCACCAGCCAGAGCTTCACCGACGGCGCCCGCATCCCGGGCGAGTTCGCCTTCTGCATTCCCGCTGCCGAGGGCCATGTCTGCCTCGGCGGCAACAACAACCCGCAGCTGGCGTGGGCCGAGGTGCCCGCCGGCACGCAGTCCTTCGCCCTGATCTGCCACGATCCCGACGTGCCGAGCAGGGGCGACGATGTGAACCAGGAAGGGCGCACCGTGCCCGCCAGCCTGGCGCGGGTCGATTTCTTCCACTGGGTGGTGGTGGACCTGCCCGCCGCGCTGCGCATGATCGAGGCCGGCCACTTCTCGGGCGAGGTCACGCCCGGCGGCAAGCCGGGGCCGGAGACGGCGCTCGGCGCCCGCCACGGCGTGAACGACTACACCGCCTGGTTCGCCGGCGATGAGGCGATGAAGGGCGACTACCACGGCTACGACGGTCCCTGCCCGCCGTGGAATGACGAGATCGTGCATCGCTACGTGTTCACGCTGTACGCGCTCGATGTGCCGCGCTGCGCGGTCGAAGGGCGCTTCACCGGCCACGACGTGCGCGCTGCGATCGCCGGCCATGTGCTCGCCGAGGCCACGCTCACCGGCACCTACACGCTCAACCCGGCGCTCGCCGGCGCGTGATGTTCGACTTTCTGCAGGGCCTCGCTTTCGGCCTGCTCACCACCTTCATGCCCTGGTTCCTGGCCGGGCTGTACGACCCGCGCCTGGTCGTGCCCGAGGAGGTGGCCTCGCGCTGGCAGGTGATCCTGCGCTACGCGGTGGCGATGCCGGCGCTGGCGATGCTGCTGTTCATGACCTCGCTGTGGGGCGGCTTCGGCGCCAGCCTCGGCGGCTGGCTCGCCGGACTGGCGGCGGTGCCGGTGGAGCTCTTCATCGAGAAGCGCTGGCGACGCTGGCGGGCCACGCGTGCCCGGGACGAGCGCGCCGCCGCGCGCGAACGCGAGCGCCATGAGGTGGCTCGTGCGCGCCGCGAGCGTGACTTGCTGACCCTGGACCCGGACTTTGCGCCCACCGACGCCGACGGCGTGGTCATGCAGCTGTGGGAGGTCAAGCGCGCGCTCGTCGGCCTGCGCCGGCCCGACCTCGCGGTGCACGCCGACCGCCTGTTCACCCGCTACCACCGTGCGCTCGATGTGCTCGATGACAAGTTCGACACGCGCGAACTCACCTACGAGCGTGCCCGCGGCCTGGTCGGCGAGGTCGGCCGCGAGGCCAGCGCCGGGCTGGGCGCGATGGTCGAGCTGGTGCAGGGCAGTGCCGGGCTCGATGCCGACTTCGTCCGTGAGCGGCTCGAGCACGAAGCCGCGCGCCTCAATCCCACCGAGCGCGAGGCCCTGCAGCGGCGCCTGGCGATTGCCGACGAGACCGAGCGTCGGCTGGCCGAGATTGCCGCCGGCAACGAGGCCGCGCTGACTGCGCTCGACGACGTCGCCGTCGCCGTCGCCCGCATCGACACCGGCCGCAGCCAGGCCGGCGCCGGCGGCAACATGGAGCAGGCTCTGCAGGCGCTGCGCCGCTTTGCCGAGCGCGCCGACCTGTACGGGCGCAAACCGTAAACCGAGGAGTCTCGCCATGAGTCTGTCACTGCCCCCGATCGAGGAGATCGCGCGCGAAGTGGTCCCGCCGGCCTCCGAGGCCATCGTCGAAGACCCCGAGCTCGCCGCCACCGCCGACGCCTTCGTGCGCGACACCCTCACCGCCGGCGACACCGAGCGCCAGCGCCAGCGCGAGGCGGTCGACACCATGGGCGTCGAGCTGCAGCGCCAGGCCGCCTGGCGCAGCGAGATGCTGCAGGCGCCCATCCGCAAGCTCGCTCACCAGGGCGACGAGGGCGGCCCGGTCGCCCAGGCGCTGCTCGCA
>QXGG01294775.1_pt1 | contig 25108 bp, 21 predicted proteins | sample 1982491 | NCBI WGS metagenome assembly QXGG01 (sample SAMN09924614, study PRJNA488089) | Wastewater metagenome, whole genome shotgun sequencing project. | isolation source: South African research farm wastewater | place: South Africa: Irene, Agricultural Research Council, Animal Production... | reverse complement strand
TTGTTATATAATATTTGCTCTATTTAGTCTTCTAGTAGATGCTTTAAGAATCCGTCCAACTCATCGTCTAATCCTTTCAGAAGCTCTGAGTTTACAATTAATAAGTCGTCATCAATCAGCAGCAAGTCTTCTACGATCTCAGTATCATCATCAATAAGTAAGAATGAATAGGGTTTAAGTATGTCTAGATGCTCGAATGCATTATCATTTTGTAGTTGTTGCAAAATGTTTCTTAGCTGGGTAGCTGTGTCGGCATAAAAATCCTCTTCATCAAGGTCAGTCCATTCTTGAATGTTTGCTTTAGCAAGTTCCTCATCATTATCATCTAGGATTGCAAGTGCTCCCGAATCGGTATCAGGTTGTAGGTAGATGTCCGTAACTAAGGGTTGATCAGCCTTTTGTCTGAGTTCTTTGATAGCCTTTTTTATAGATAACTTGATGGCATCGATAGAAGCTACTGATAAATTCATAATAAACTAATTTAATTTTATCCAAAGTTAAAAAACAAAACAATAATATATGCCAATTGAGCAAATTAATATTCAAACTTACTAAGTTGTTGGTTTAATATATTCATAGCCTCTATCCTTTTTTTTAGTGTCGTGTTGTAAGACTGCACATAAGAAAAGATAAGACTTTGTGGTTGCTTTGCATACAAATCCTTAGCAAGATCTAGTGCAATATTACTCCACGCATAAGCTGTGTTAAGCTGATCTTTTAGTTCGTATAAGTAAGCTATATTATTGGCTGCTTTGATTTGGTTAATAGGCTTTTTGTTATTTGTATAGATCAATTCGTTCTGGGCTATGGCTTCATCTAAATTATTTTCCTCAATATTTTTTGCACTTTTAGAGAATAACGGGTAGTCTGTAAACACTACACGTTCCACAGTTTTCCAATGTGGTGCGAAATGTGTGGTCAGTTGTTTCCCTATTATGCTTCCTCCTTCTAGCTCCTTTTGGTTGCTTGTTTCTTGTTCAGCATACTGCGATCCAAGAGCTCTTAAAAGTAGAGCATCGAATAGGTCAATAGTATCCTTGGGTTGATAAAATACACTTTTCTTTGTTTTGGAATTGTATAGCTGGAATATGGGTTGTACTACAATTAATGAATTTGCTATAAACTCATCAGTTTCAACTTGAATATCTAAATCTTTAGGATTTAGAACCCCTAAACTGATAATGAAATCGGGCTTTATGGCCTCTTCCATCTCTTTAAATCTGCTCACATCAATCTTTCCTCCAAGAGGATCCTTCCACTTGCTGTCTGCAATGGTAATTTGATCATAGTAGCCAGTTTGTGCAAGCTCGTCTACGAAGCTACTGAAGATATCAGCTCGCTTTGTATTGGCATATTTTAGTACATTTGAACTTAGAGTTTCGTCTTCGATTGGGGAGTTATTGAGTACTGCAACGTGCTCTATTCGTTCTGGAAATATTATTTTGCCAGGTTCTAAATAGTCAATACTTGTGATCTGTTGACTTGTAGCACATCCCGAAAGGCTCGTGATAAGCAACATCGGGACGATAATGTGGAATAGCGACTTTTTCATAAATCAGTTACCATTTGTATTAAGGGCTAAAATAATTATAATTACTTATTTATATTAACAAAAAGGAGTAATCATTTGTTGATTACTCCTTTCATATTTAATAGTTACTTAACTATGCGTTTTTGCCATGGCATTGCTTGAACTTCTTTCCACTACCACAGGGGCAGGGATCATTTCTACCAATCTTTTGAGGTGCAACATAAGGCTCAGGCTTTTGCTCTTCGCGCGTGTCGCGTTGAGCAGCATTTGACATGCCTGGGTTAGAGAGGTCTTGTTTCTCTTCTCTGTAATTGACCTTTTGTTGTTTTTCGGGAGCAGCTTCTTGAACTTGAGCTGGATCCTGAATTGGCACTTGACCTCTCATCAATACTGAAATTGTTTTATCGTTAATCTTATCGACCATATAATCGAAGAGTTTAACCGATTCAAGTTTGTAAATCAAGAGTGGGTCTTTTTGCTCATAGCTAGCATTACGAACAGATTGTCTTAGTTCATCAAGCTCTCTTAGGTTTTCCATCCAAGCTTCGTCAATGAAGTGAAGTAGAATTGATTTTTCAAAAGCTTCAACTACAGCTTTACATTCTGTTTTATAGGCTTTTTCTAAGCTACAAGAGATGTTGTAGATGCGTTTACCATCGGTAATTGGGATGAGTATATTCTCATACATTGCTGCGTGCGCTTCGTAAACCTGTTTGATTACAGGGTTAGCTATCTTAGCAATAGTTGCAGATTTTTCTTTGAATTTCTCAATGGCTTTTTCAAACGTTTGATCTACTAGCTTATTTACATTGGTAGTGTTGTTATAGTCTTCGGCTGTAAAAGGACAATCCATAGCCAAAACTCTTAACATTTCAAGCTTGCAGTTTTCGTAATCGCCAAGATTATCTTCAACAATAACAGCGCATCTATCCCAAATCATGTTTACAATATCCATACCGATACGTTCACCCATTAGCGCATGTCTACGCTTTGTGTAAATTACAGTACGTTGTTTATTCATAACATCATCATACTCAAGAAGGTATTTACGAGATCCAAAGTGATTCTCTTCTACTTTCTTTTGAGCTTTCTCAATAGAACGTGACAACATCTTGTGCTCAATCATTTCGCCCTCTTTGAAGCCCAATGTATCCATCATTTTGGTTACACGTTCTGGAAGCGATAAACGCATCAAGTTGTCTTCAAGTGAAAGGAAGAATATTGAAGAACCTGGGTCACCTTGACGTCCTGCACGTCCACGTAGCTGTCTATCAACGCGTCGTGACTCGTGGCGTTCGGTACCAATAATAGCTAGACCTCCTAGGTCTTTAACCTCTTGAGAAAGTTTGATATCCGTACCACGACCAGCCATGTTAGTAGCAATAGTTACGGTACCTTTTTGTCCTGCCTGTGCTACAATTTCGGCTTCTCTTTGGTGAAGTTTAGCATTCAAAACATTATGAGGAATATTTCTCATGGTTAGCATTCGGCTAAGCATTTCAGAGATATCAACTGCAGTTGTACCCACAAGAACTGGGCGTCCCTGTTCTACCAATTGCTCAATCTCTTCAATAACAGCTTTGTATTTTTCTCTTTGAGTCTTATAAACTCTATCGTTTTTATCGTGGCGTGAAATACCTCTATTGGTTGGAATCACGACCACATCGAGTTTGTAAATATCCCAAAACTCTCCTGCTTCAGTCTCAGCAGTACCCGTCATACCCGCTAATTTGTGATACATACGGAAATAGTTCTGTAGTGTAACCGATGCGAAAGTTTGTGTTGCTGCTTCAATTTTAACACCTTCTTTGGCTTCGATAGCTTGGTGTAAACCGTCAGAATATCTACGACCTTCCATTACACGACCCAGTTGCTCATCTACAATTTTAACCTTGCCGTCAACAACGATATACTGATCGTCCTTTTCGAACATGGTATAGGCTTTTAAAAGCTGGTTAATTGTATGAACACGTTCAGACTTGATGGCATAATTGTTCATTATTTCATCTTTCTTGATCAGTATTTCTTCTTCAGTAAGACCCTCTAGGCTTTCTAATTCCGAAAGTTCTGCTGCAATGTCTGGAAGAACGAAAAGAGTTGGGTCGTCAGAACCACCAGTAATCAGATCAATTCCTTTATCTGTTAGGTCAACGCTATTTTGTTTTTCGTCTATAACAAAGAATAAGGGGTCTGTAGCCTCGTGCATTCTTTTGTTATTTTGTTCCATAAACATTTCCTCCGTGCGAAGCATTGCTGTTTTGCTACCTGGTTCACTTAAGAACTTAATCAAAGCCTTATTCTTAGGCATTGCTTTATGGCTTCTAAACAAGGCAATATATCCCTCTTCTTGTTCCTTAGAATCGTCCGAAGCTATGAGTTTTTTTGCTTCAGCTAGATAGTTGGTTGCAAGTTTTCTTTGTGCTTCAACAAGACGTTCTACTAGTGGTTTAAGTTGGTCAAAAAGCTGTTCATCGCCTTTTGGTACTGGACCCGAAATAATCAACGGAGTTCTTGCTTCGTCAATAAGTACAGAGTCCACCTCATCGACTATACCGTAGTTGTGTTGTCTTTGTACAAGATCTTGAGGAGTTCGAGCCATGTTATCTCTTAGGTAGTCAAAACCAAACTCATTGTTGGTACCATAAGTAATGTCTGCCATGTAAGCTCTTCGGCGAGCTTCAGAGTTAGGCTGGTGTCTGTCAATACAGTCAATCGAAAGTCCATGGAACATATAAATAGGTCCCATCCATTCGGAGTCACGCTTTGCTAAGTAGTCATTTACCGTTACTACGTGAACACCATTTCCTGTTAGGGCATTTAAGAAAACAGGGAGAGTTGCTACCAAGGTTTTACCCTCACCAGTAGCCATCTCAGCAATCTTACCTTTATGGAGGACAACTCCACCAAAGAGCTGCACATCGTAGTGAACCATGTCCCATACTACGTCATTACCACCAGCTTGCCAGTGATTTTTGAATATTGCTTTATCACCCTGAATGGTTACGAAGTCTTTTTCAGCAGCAAGATTTTTATCAAACTCTGTCGCAGTTACTTCAATCTCTTCGTTTTCTTTAAAACGGCGAGCAGTCTCTTTTACTATAGAGAATGCAACAGGTAAAACCTCGTCTAAAGCTTCTTCGTAGATATCAAGAATCTCTTTATCTAGCTTATCAATTTGAGTGAAAATATGTTCTCTCTTTTCGATAGGAGTGTTTTCAACAGATGCTTTAAGCTCATCAACTTTTGCTTGTTGTTCTTTAGCTTTGTCCTTTATAAAGAGTTGAAGCTCTTTTGTTTTGTTTCTTAAGCCATCGTTGTCAAGCTTTTCGATCTCTGGATAAGCCTCTTTGATTTTTTCTACCCAAGGTTTGATTTCCTTCATGTCTCGAGCAGACTTATTACCAAAAAGCTTACCTAATAAATTAGTAAATCCCATGTATAATTGTTGATTATTTGTTTTGTAATATATTTTGTTGAATCTCAACTTTGTAAGATACAAAGTTAAATGCTGACTGAATAGATTGCCTGTCCAAATTCTCCTTAAAGAAGGTCTTTATTTGAAGGCAGTCTTAGCTTTAGAACCGTTGGGGGCTCTAATGCGAATTGATTTTGCAATAGTAGGAGCTATTGCTTCGGCATTGATTGGGGTATCAATGACTTCAGCTTTAAATGGAGCACCAAGAAAAATTGTAGGTGACATAATAGCTGAATAGTTAACAGTTCTCTGAACCTTATCATTTTCGATAATTTCCCACCCTGGTAATACCTCTATACTTAGGTCACCAGATCTTTTTTTATGATAGCTGTTACGCTCAACCTCTTTGTAGGGGTTCCATGAGCCTAAAAGTAGCTCAGTAGAGTAATATACCTCATTGACTCCACTAAACTGTGAGAGAAATTCGGCAGACTTTTCTTGTACTTCAGTTAAGCTTAGTGTTTTCTCTTCGAGAAGTTGGTGATTTAGATAAATTTGAAGATCATAATAACCTTCAACATACTGACCTTCACCATAAGTGGCCATTAAATACATATTTAATAGAGCCGTACATCTATTTAAATAGAACTCTCCAGTTGGAATTTTATGCTCTTTGAGTTGAGATCCCGAGTGTCCTTGAGTATATCCCGTCGAGGTCAGATAAAAAATAGCATTCTTTAATCCTACTTTCTTATCAACAGTATGAAGGAGTTCGGCTATGTTTTTATCTAGACGTAGGTAAGTGTCTTGTAGCTCTAGTGAATAACCCTCGTTGGTGCCAAGCTCATTTCCTGCGTAGAAATTTAATTGTATAAAGTCGGTTATATCATCTTCAGCAACCCCAGAACTTTCAAAAAGTTCTTTTGCCAATATCGTAACCTCGTCATTAATAATAGGGCTGTTAACCACTTTGGAATACATGTTCTGTCCCGAATTGGTTAGACTATGTCTGAAAGCTTTCTTTTTTCCGTTGGATGAAATATTATATTGTTCTGTTTCTAGGCTTGGAGTCCACTCAATGTTATTGAGTCTGTAGTATATGGGGTTTTGTTCGTTATGTTTATTTACCCACCAAGGGAATTCTGAATAATAAGTTGAACCAGCCCATTCTCCTGTTTCTTGGTTAAACCACAATGCTGCATCCGCAGCATGTCCTGCTGATAAAATCGCCATGTCTGCAAATGGAGCAATAGAGTAGACTAAAGCTCTGCCTTGTGTTGACAACTTTAGCTCATCAGTAATTGTTGAGCTTAGTAGGTTTGTTGCAGAAGAACTTAGTGGAGTATTATTACCCATAAAGTTTGGGTCAAAAACGCAAGACCTTGGTTGCATTACCGATAAATCAAGCCACTCATTGCCAATAATCCCATGCACAGATGGTGTTGCACCTGTGTTTAGTGTAGCCGTGGTGTTAGATCGATCCCTGTTTACAAGCGAAAACTCGGTGTCAGTATAGACAAGTCCTTCTCGCCATAACTTTTTGAATCCTTCCTCACTGTATAAATTCCAGTAGGCCTCAATAAGTTCGGTACTCAACTGATCTACGTTTAAGCCCACAATAACTTTAGGCCTGTTCGTTTGCGCCACTTGGGCTTGAAGGCTTGTTATTGCTATTGCAGTTAAAATAGATGTAATGAGTCCTCTCATAATTAGTTTTTTCTCTCAATTAAGATGTATGTTGCAGAACGTAGTAGCAAACATATTGCCAAAGGTACAACGGCAAAATTAAAGTTTTGAGGAATTAGTGGTAAAAACACTAAAAAAAGCGTTAATACCATTCCGTTAACGTAGTGATACCAGATTTTGGTTCGTTTTATCTCTCCGCGAATGATATACGGTGCAAATATAAGATGAAAAGGATGAAATAAAAATAAAATGTAGTTCGGACTTACGGTTGGATGTTCTGAGAAAAAGCTTAGAAAAGCTAATATGCATCCTGCAACTCCATAAATTGGGAAAAGTATAGCATCTATTCCCCAGAATATATTTCCTCGTTGATACTCAATGTAACAAATTATCGCTAAAACTAAAGCCAAAGTTGTGAAAAGTCTTATCGGAGTAATTATATCCCAAATAGAGTCTTTAGCAGTGTCCGTGTCGTCGGGTTGGTATAAGTTTACTATTGGTTTGGTAATTATTCCAGATTCTGAATTGGCTCCGTCAATGGCTTGCATGAGTTCAATAGGTACAAATATTTTTTCTTTTACGCCTACTATCATATCGGCCTTACTTCCTAAACAGAGATCCATACCAAACTCACTCCAAGGGTGCTCTTTGGTGTAACGATGGATTAAATCACGAAAAGAATAGAGGTTCTTGTCTGTTTCGATAAGTTCAATTGAACCTGATTTTATATTGTTTACTTTGTTGAGTGGGCGAGTGGCGCAGTTGTCATATAAAAAGTTGTAGCGATACATTCTATTTTCTGGAAGATAGTTATTTTCCAAGTCATTAACTAGAGTTGTTTTTTCATCAAAAGAGAGATCTAATTCTTGTTCCCAGACCTCTCTGTCACTAGCTATATATTCAGATATAAAATACTCAAATGGATATTTACCTAATAAATAGTCTGTTTGGCCAAGCGAAAACCTCCATATGAAATTCTCACTATTGAAGTCAAATATCCCATAATTATAGGCAATATCATAATTTTGGGCAGGAATTGTGACGCGAATTGCTGTGTGTCCAAATAGAGAATAAATATCTTCTCCTGGAGCACAAGTGATTAAGCTTATGCGTATTGAGTCATGAGCCAACTTGCTGTTTTGGGCTATGGATAGTGCACAACTGAAAAATAAAAAGAGTGTAAAAAAATATTTTTTCATAATTTTAGCTTTCCTTTGGGGCAAAGATAGATTTTAATTTACTCAGACATTGATATTATCTTTAAAATAACTTCACAAGTTTATTTAATCTTGCTTATCTTTGTCAACTATAAATAAAATAAAGTGAATCTGATTATTGACATAGGAAACACAGTGGCGAAAGTTGCTGTATTTAATCTAGAAGGATCAATCATAGATATACAATATTACTCCAATCAATCTCTTGGCTGTATTTGTGAGATATGTAGGAAGTACCCCATTGAGAAAGGCATTGTTGCTTCTGTTATTGACCTCACTGATGAGGTTGTGCAGAAGTTGAAAACATTTACTTTTCCACTCTTGATGTTGGATCATACTACACCATTACCAATCAAAATTGGTTATAAAACTCCCAAAACACTAGGATACGATAGAGTTGCTGCTATTGTGGGTGCATTTACGAGGTTCCCAAATAAAAACATATTAGTTATCGATGCTGGAACTGCTATCACCTATGATTTTATTGATGCTGAGGGTTGTTTTTATGGTGGTAATATATCGCCAGGCATAAAAATGCGTTTCAGCGCTTTACATCATTTTACAGGAAAGTTACCCTTGATTAGTGCTGAAGGTGAAATCACAGACTTAGGACAAACCACTGAAGATGCTATCCGTGCAGGAGTTATGCGTGGGATAGAATTCGAAATGCTTGGTTATGTTCAGGAAATGCAAGCAAAACATGCCGATCTTTTGGTTTTTTTAACGGGTGGTAATGACTTTTCTTTTGATACGAAGTTAAAAAGTAGCATATTTGCAGATAGGTTTCTTGTAATTAAAGGATTAAACAGAATATTAAACTATTATAAATGGGACGAATAAACAAAATTGTATGTGTTATTGTGCTCACTCTCATCTCGGGAGTCACTATAGCTCAAAATAACACAAACTCTCCCTATACGCGCTATGGATTAGGCCAGCTAGCTGATCAGAGTTTTAGTAAAAGTAAAGCGATGGGTGGTGTGGCATATGGACTGCGTGATAATTCTCAAATAAATCCGCTTAACCCTGCATCTTATACTGCTATGGATTCATTAACCTTTCTTTTTGAAGGGGGAATTAGTCTTCAAAATGGTAACTATAACGATGGTACCAATAAAGTGAATGCAAAAAACTCTAGTCTTGACTATTTAGCTCTTCAGTTTCGTTTGAAAAAGTGGATGGCTGTTAGTGCTGGAGTAATGCCAATAAGTAATGTTGGTTATAATATGGTTGAGGTTAATAGAACTGAAAATGCTGAAGCTATACATCAAATAACCCGTATGGGTGATGGTGGGTTGCATCAATTCTATGCAGGTATTGGTTTTCGTCCATTAAAAGATCTTTCGTTAGGTGTTAATGTGTCTTATATTTGGGGTACAGTAAATCATAATACTACGATTTATTTTCCTAACGCAATCTTAGCATCTGATAGAAATAAAACAAGGAATAAAAGCACTTCTTTCAAAGGCGCAAAACTTGACTTCGGTGTACAATACTCGTATCCTTTGAGTACAAATCAGAAATTAACTTTTGGTGCAGTGTTCTCACCCAAAATGAAACTAAGCAATGAAATCGAAACTGTATCTAAACAAAACGTTTTGGTAGTTCAACATTACTCCTCAGAGTATGATTTGCCTACAAGTTTTGGGTTTGGTTTTGCTTATAATTGGAAGAATAAGCTAACTGTTGCCGCTGACTACAGTCAACAAAATTGGAGTGATGCAAAACAGGAGGGTGAAACTGGTACTCTAGAAGATTACCGAAAAATAGCCTTAGGTGCAGAATACGTACCAAATGAAATATCTCGTAATTACCTCCAGACGATTAAATACCGTATCGGTATGTATTATTCTGATCCATATTACAAGATAGATAACGTTAGAGCAGCTCGAGAATATGGATTTAGTGCAGGTCTTGGGCTATCTCTTCCAAAGATTAAATCTCTAATAAATATCTCTGCTCAATATATAAGAGTTAATAATAGAAGTGCTCATTTCTTGAAAGAAAACTATTTTCGCATTAACTTAGGGCTTATCTTTAACGAGCGTTGGTTTGTAAAGCGCAAAATTTAAATTAGTAAAAATCGTAATATACATAACTTAAGAAGATGAAGATTAAAAAACTATTAGCTGTTGGATTACTGTTGTTGGGTACTTCTGCGGTATCTGCTCAGGTAGATGAAAACTGTCTATCGAACAGTAGTATCTCTCATGAGTCTGTTAAAGCAGGAAATTTTAAAGATGCTTATGCTCCTTGGAAAGAGGTAATTAAGGATTGTCCGTTACTTCGTTATTATACTTTTACAGACGGATTTAAAATTTTGACATCATTCCTGGATGCAAACGAAAAGGGATCTGCTGAGTACGACCAATATTTTATTGAGTTGATGGATTTGCATGATAAACGTATTGAATTTATCCCTCAATTTAATGCAAATGGCGTAACAAATATTCCTACACCAGCTGGTGCTTTAGGGTTAAAGCTTATCGATTATTTAGCTTATGCACCAACACCTGATGTGAATCAAGCTTATGCTTGGGCTAAGGAATCGATTGAAGCAGAGAGAGAAAATTCTCAACCTGCAGTTTTCTTTTACTTTGTGAATATGTCTGAAACAAAGCTCCAACAAGACCCTTCATTAAAAGAGACCTTTATAAATGACTATCTGTTGGCTAGTCAGCTAGCCGATGAGGCTTTAGCTGTTGCTAAAGATAATCATAAGCCAGTTTATCAAGGTGTTAAAGATAACTTGACAGCATTGTTTATCAATAGTGGTGCTGCTGACTGTGAATCTTTACAAAATATTTATGGTCCTAAGGTTGAAGAGAATAAAGATAATCTTGAATACTTGAAGAAAGTACTTGAAATATTGAAGAATATGAGATGTACTGATCAAGAAGCTTATGCTCAAGCAGCTTTTTATTCATACCAAATTGAGCCAACAGCTGAAGCTGCGGTAGGCTGTGGACTTAGAGCTTATAAAAAAGGAGATATCAATGAAGCAATCAAATTCTTTGATGAGTCGATAGAATTAGAGGCTGATGCTACTAAAAAAGCTGAAAAGGCTTATGCATCTGCTACTGTACTCTTCTCTGCAAAACGTCTAAGTCAGTCAAGATCCTATGCACTTAAAGCTCTTAGCTATGATGCAAATTATGGTAATGCTTATATCTTGATAGCAAAACTTTATGCATCTAGTCCTAACTGGAGTGATGATCCTATTTTGAATAAATGTACTTACTTCTTAATTGTAGATAAGCTCCAGCGTGCAAAATCGGTTGATTCAAGTGTTTCTTCAGAGGCTAACGAACTAATCAGATTATACTCACAATATACACCTTCAGCACAAGATTTATTTATGCTAGGTTATAAAAAAGGTGATTCAATTACTATCGGTGGTTGGATTGGTGAGTCAACAACAATAAGATAGGGATATGTTTTTTAACAAAAACTGTTCTATAAATAAATTTATTAAAAGCATTACAGTAGCTCTAGGAGTTACTGTAATGCTTTTTTTTATGGCATTACCAACATCTTGCTCTGGTAAAAAAGAGAAATTTGATACCATAGTCACCTCTCGTGATTCATTAGCTTTAATGGATACTAAGGGGATGACCTCACTGGTTTCTGACTCTGGATATATTCGTTATCGAATTATTGCAGATGAGTGGTTGATTTTTGATAAAATGGTGCCACCTTTTTGGTCTTTTGAGAAGGGTGTTTATGTCGAACGCTTTGATACATTGATGCAAGTCGATGCCCATATTGAAGCAGACACGGCTTATTATTTCGATAAACAACGCCTTTGGGAACTTCGAAGTAATGTAAAAATAGTCAACCTAGAGGGTGTGACTTTTACTACAGATTTGCTATATTGGAACCAAGTTACTGAAAAAATATATTCAGATGCTTTCATAACCATTGTTGATGATGATAATACGCTCTATGGTTATGGTTTTGACTCTGATCAAACCCTTCAAAATTATGTGATTCGTAAACCAAGAGGGGTAGGATATATTGAAATGAATAATCAAGAAAAACGTACAGACTCAATACAATAATGTTGCTAACAATATTCTTACTAATTTTAACTATGCTTTTTTCTGCATTCTTTTCGGGTGTGGAAATAGCTTTTGTATCTGTTGATAAGCTTCGGTTTGAAATGGAAAGAGGCTTAGGTATAAACTCAAAAATCCTTTCTGTCTTTTTTAAGCACCCTAATAACTTTATTTCGACGATGCTTGTTGGCAATAATATTGCACTAGTTATTTATGGTATATTGATGGCTGTGGTACTAGATCAGCTCTTTCTTGATGCGCTTGTACCTAATCAGTTTTTGAAAATGTTGATTCAAACGGTTGTGTCGACTTTTATTATTCTATTTACTGGTGAATTTATTCCTAAGACTCTATTTAAGATTAATCCAAATCTAGTTCTTCGAATCTTAGCCTTTCCTGTTTTTGTTTGTTACGTGATTTTATATCCTATTTCGTTATTAGCTTCTTTTTTATCGTATGTTTTACTTCGACTCTTAGGTGTTAAGGTGAATAGTGAAGTTTCTAAACGCGCATTTACTAAGGTGGATTTAGATTATTTCGTTCAAACTGGGATTGAGCATTCTGAGAGTAAAGAAGCTATTGAAAATGAAGTTCAGATATTCCAAAACGCTTTGGATTTCTCTGATATTAAGATTCGGGACTGTATTGTTCCTCGTACGGAGGTTCGTGCTCTTGATGTTATTGCTACTCGCGAAGAGTTGATGAATATGTTTATTGAAACAGGTTTGTCAAAGATTATAATTTATCGTGATACGATTGATAAGGTTGTTGGTTATATCCATTCATCCGAAATGTTTCGTTCTAAAGATGATTGGCAATCGCGTATTCAAGAAGCTCCTATTGTGCCCGATACAATGTCGGCTCATAAGCTTATGAAAATATTCATGTCTCAAAAGAAAACTATCGCAGTTGTTGTTGATGAATTCGGTGGTACTGCAGGTATTGTTTCGTTGGAAGATCTAGTTGAGGAAATATTTGGAGATATTGAGGATGAACATGATATACTTTCATTGGTTAGTAAAAAGATTAATGATAAAGAGTATATATTATCTTCTCGTTTGGAGATTGAGAAGGTAAATGAGAAATATGATCTTGAGCTACCTGAGTCTGATGAATATCTCACTATTGGAGGGTTGATTCTTCACTTCTATCAGAGTTTTCCCAAGCTAAATGAAGTGATCGTTATTGACCAATATCACTTTAAAATATTAAAAGTATCTACTAATAAAATAGAACTTGTACGCTTAAATATAATAGAATAAGCATTTTGTTGAAATATTTATTCTATATAACTTAGTAGCGTGTGTGGTTTTTTGTATCTTCGTGCGCTTATATAACAAGACTAATAAAAAATAAAAATAGTATAAAATTAAAATGGCAACACTACAGAAAATTAGATCGAAAGGCCCTTTATTGGTCGGTGTGATCGCTTTAGCACTTTTTGCATTCATTGCAGGTGATGCATTAAGAGTATTCCAACCTACTCAGCCTCATGACGTGGGATCTGTTGATGGTAATTCTTTATCAATTGCAGAGTATCAAAGGTTAGTTGATGAGTATTCAAACATTCAAAAAAGCTTCTCTGGTAGAAATACATTAACTGAAATGGAAACAAACCAAATCAAAGATATGGTTTGGAATACTTTTGTTGATAATCAATTAATTGCTATTGAAGCTGAAAAGTTAGGTATAACCGTAACTGAAGCCGAACTTAATTATGTCTTAGATCAAGGTGTAAATCCTTCTTTTCGTCTTGTACCGATGTTTTTAAACGAACAAACCGGCAGATTTGATAAGGATAAGCTGTTTATGTTTTTAGCTGAGTATGCTAAACTAACTAAAACTCCTGGTATGGATCAAGGCTACCTTGAGCAAATGTCCCAAGTACACACTATGTGGGCTTTCGTTGAAAAATCATTAATCCAAGAGCGTCTAAATGAAAAATATACAGACCTCGTAATAGCTGGTTTCAACACAAATAAAGTTGAAGCACAATTTGTGTTTGATGGTCGTGTAAATTCAGCAAATCTTTCAACAGCAGTTTTCCCTTTTGCTAGCATTACTGATGATAAAGTGTCTGTTACAGATGCCGATATTCAAAAAGAGTACGATGCAAAGAAAGAGATGTTCAAGCAAAATACTGAGTCTCGTTCTATTAAATACATTGATGTTAAAATCACTCCTAGTGCAGCAGATGTTGAGGCATTAGAAACTGAAGTTGCTGAATCTGCAGAATTACTTCGTAATGCTACCGATAACTATGCATCTATTGTAAATAATACTTCTGGTTCAAATATTCCATACAACGATCTTTACTTAAGCTTAAACTTATATCCTCAAGATGTAATTGCTCGTGTTAAAGGTGGTCAAGTAGGTGAAACATTTGGTCCTTATACAAATGCTCTTGATGCAACAATCAATGCTGTTAAAATCGTAGGTGTTAAAAATCTACCTGATTCAGTGCAGTTTAGAATGTTACAACTTCAAGGTATTGAAGCTGAAGCATTGGCTAAGAAAACGGATAGTATTGTTAATATCTTGGCTAACGGTGGTAGTTTTGCTCGTATTGCTGAAGAAGAACAACAACCTGGTGAGGCATTTTGGATTTCGGAAAATACTGTTGCTAATCAGGAACAATTTTCTCTATACACTACTCTTACTGAAATGAAGCTAAATGAAGTGAAGACTTTGCCAACTCCTGTAGGTAATATCATTATTCAATTAGTTAATCGTAAGAACTTCTCCGATAAATATAAGTTAGCTGTTGTTAAACGTGATATGGAGATCAGTAGTGAAACAGCTAATAATGCATATAACAAGTTCAGCCAATTCGTTGCCGAGAATAGCTCTTTAGACAAAATGGTTGCAGCAGCAGAAGATGAAGGTTACCATGTATTAAGCCAAGAAATAACTACAACAGACCATACAATTGGCAATGTGCCTTCAACCAAAGAAGCTCTTCGTTGGTCATTTGATGCTAAAGTAGGTAGTATTTCAAATATTTACGAATGTGGTGATGGTGATCATCTTATGGTTGTCGGTTTAACCGATATTATACCAGCAGGTTATAGACCGCTTAAATTTGTTGCCAGCGACTTGAGAAATATTGTTTTAAACAATAAAAAAGCTGACTATATCAAAGCTGAGATTGCTAAAGCAAACCCTAGTTCTGTTGCTGATGCTGCAAAACTTGATGATGCGGTACTTGATACTATTAAACATGTTACATTTAATTCTCCAGCATTCCTTGCCGCAACTAATAGTAGTGAGCCCGTGATTAGTGGTTATGCTTCTGTAGCTAAAGAGGGTGTGTTAAGTAATCCTGCGCTTAGAGGAAACTCTGCAGTAGTTCTTGCTGATGTAGTTAGTCGTGAAAAGTCTTCAGAAGAATATAATGAAGCTTCTGAGCGTTCTACAATCCAAAGTGAGTATTCTTATTTTGCGAATAGAAGAACTATACTTTCTGACTTGATTAAAAAAGCTAAAATCGTAGATGTACGTTATTTGTACTTCTAAATAGTTAAATATATTTTCTAAAAAGCTAGTGCATGATTCTATGTACTAGCTTTTTTTATTTTATATTGGAACTAACGTATTCTTTAAATACTTCTTTTATTGATTACCTTTGCAGTGTCAAAATTAAATTTATCTATTATGAGTAAAAAGCCTTTACTAGGCATGACATTAGAAGAGATTGTAGAAACAGTTTCTTCGTTGAACATGCCTAAATTTACAGCGAAACAGATTGCTTCTTGGCTTTATGAGAAAAAAGTCACATCAATTGATGAGATGACTAATATCTCTTTAAAAAATAGAAATCTCTTGAGTTCTTGTTTTGAAGTTGGGTGCTCTAAACCTGTTCATGAAGCTAAATCTTCTGATGGTACTATAAAATATTTATTCTCTGCTGGAAACCTTCATACTGTCGAGTCTGTTTATATTCCAGATAATGATAGAGCTACACTTTGTGTTTCTTCTCAGGTTGGTTGCAAAATGAACTGTGTCTTTTGTATGACGGGTAAGCAAGGTTTCGGAGCTAATTTATCAGCTAATCAGATATTAAACCAGATCCAATCCATCCCTGAATCAGATCAGTTAACGAATATTGTTTTCATGGGTATGGGAGAACCCATGGATAATATTGAAGAAGTACTTAAGGTTTTATCTATTCTAACTTCTGACTATGGATATAAGTGGAGCCCTAAACGTATAACAGTTTCTACTGTTGGTCTTCGTAAAGGGTTTGAGCGCTTTTTAAAGGAGAGTGATTGTCACTTAGCTGTTAGTATTCATACACCATTTCCTATTCAAAGAGCCAAGCTTATGCCTGCAGAGAAAGCCTTCTCAATTACCGAAATAGTCGACATCCTTAGGGATTATGATTTCTCAAAACAGCGTAGACTCTCGTTTGAATATATAATGTTTAAAGATGAAAATGACGACTTGAATCATGCACGTGAGCTTGTTAAGCTTCTTAAGAATGTGGATTGTCGAATTAATCTTATTCGTTTTCATGCCATCCCAAATGTTGATTTGGTAGGTGCTGACTTAGAAACTATGACAAAGTTTCGCGATTATTTGTCAAATAATGGTATATTTACTACAATACGTGCTTCTCGTGGAGAAGATATTTTTGCTGCATGTGGAATGTTATCGACTATAGAAAAACAAAAAAATACTGCATTATGAAAAATATAAAGTTTATAGGTCTACTAATGCTTTTGAGCATTGTATTTGTTAGCTGTAAGCAAGGTAATAAGCGTGGTCCTTTGACACCTACTTCTAGTGGATTACCCTATGAGTTATTGGTTGTTATAGACCAAAAATATGTTGATTCACCTTTGGGAGAAGCTGTTACAGAGGTCTTAACTAGCAATGTGCCAGGACTACCTCAGCCTGAGGCTGCATTTAAATTAATGTATACAGACCCTCAGCACTTTGATGGAATACTCAAGCCTATTAGAAACTTAGTTATAGTTAAAGTAGATAAGATTTATACTGAGCCTCGTTTCAATACCGCTTCCGATGTGTATGCCTATCCTCAGTCTGTAGTAACTATTCAAGGGCCGACTGCAGAGAGTTTAGCTGCCTACGTTACTCAGAATGGAGCTTCTATAGTGGATTATTTCACAAAAGCTGAAATGAATCGGCAGATTACTATTTTAGAGAAGAACCATAGTCAACAAATTGCTTCAACCGTTAAAGAAATGTTTGGAAGTGATGTTTGGGTGTCTGGTGATTTAAAATCAACTAAAACAGGTGAAAACTTTTTCTGGGCAGGAACTAATGAAGGAACCTCAGAAAGGTACTTTATGGTCTATTCAATCCCTTATGTAGATGACGACTCTTTTACTCCTGAATATATGATTCACAAGAGGGATTCTGTATTAAGAGTTAATGTTTTAGGAGAAAGTGAAGGGTCTTATATGACAACTGTCGCTGAAGTGACTGAGGTAAAACCCATTAATGTTCAAGATGAATATACTCTGGAGGCTAGAGGCCTATGGCGTGTTGTTAATGATCGTATGGGAGGGCCTTTTGTTGCTCAAATGCGTTTAGACAAACAAAATAAACGATTAATATTTGTAGATACTTTTGTTTTTGCTCCCGAAAAGATGAAGCGCAACTTGATGAGACAAATGGAGGCTTCTCTCTATACATTAAGATTGCCTGGAGCTTTGGCAAAGGAGATTGAAATCGCAAATACTGATTCTAATTAAGAGTAATTTATTTAAATGAGAAATAATAAAGTTATTGTAGGTATTACCCAAGGGGATATCAACGGAGTTGGATATGAAGTTATCTTAAAGACATTTGCATCTTTAGAGATGCTTGAGTTTTGCATCCCTGTTGTTTATGGTTCACCTAAGGTCGCGGCTTATCATGGTAAAAGCCTTGAAGTTGAGACTAATTTTAGCATCATAAACTCTATTGAAGAAGCTTCAGATAACACGTTGAGTATTCTCAACTGTATCGATACAGATGTTCGTGTAGAGTTTTCTACTCAAGATAAAGAGGCTGGAGCAGCTGCTCTAAAATCTTTAGAGTGCGCTGTAGAAGATTATAAGAATGGGCTTATTGATGTTTTAGTAACTGCTCCTATTAACAAACATGTGATTCAGTCGGAAAACTTTAATTTCCCAGGGCATACTGAGTACCTCGAAGATAGGTTAGGTGACGGTCACAAGTCATTAATGATATTATTGAAAGATGATTTTAGAGTTGCTGTTGCCACTGGACATCTTCCTTTGAGAGAAGTTCCGTTAGCACTCACTAAGGAACTGATAGAGCGTAAAATCAATATTTTCAACCAAAGCTTAATTAACGATTTTGGTATTGCCAAACCTCGTATTGCTGTTTTGGGTTTAAATCCTCATGCTGGTGATGATGGCTTATTGGGTAACGAAGAGATTGAAATCATTAAGCCAGCCATTCAACAAATGAATGAAGATGGACTTTTCTGCTATGGTCCTTTCTCTGCTGATGGTTTTTTTGGTTCCAATGACTTTACTAAGTTTGATGGTATTCTTGCTATGTATCACGATCAAGGTCTGATTCCATTTAAGGTATTGGCTATGGAGGATGGTGTTAATTTTACTGCAGGTTTACCCGTTGTAAGAACTTCTCCTGCTCATGGTACAGCTTACAGTATTGCTGGTAAAGGTATTGCTAGTGAGTCATCGTTCCGACAAGCTATTTATACTGCTATTGATGTTTTTCGATACCGTAAAGAGCAAGAACGATTGTCTGCTAATCCTCTTGGGCGACTTTACTTCAATAAAAAAGACGATAGTGATAAGCTCGTATTAGATAAAGAGGACGATCACGATGATTTTTAAAGGTTAATGGAATATATTATGACTAGTGCTGAAATTCAAAAAGTTAAATTGCGTTTTGGGGTAATTGGCAATTGCTCGGGCTTGCTTAGGGCGATTGATATTGCTATGCAAGTTGCTCCAACGGATTTAAGCGTACTGGTTACTGGTGAGAGTGGGGTAGGAAAAGAAAGTTTCCCTCAAATAATCCATCAGTATAGCAGGCGTAAGCATGGTAAATATATTGCTGTCAATTGTGGTGCTATTCCTGAAGGTACTATTGATTCTGAGCTTTTCGGTCACGAAAAAGGATCTTTTACTGGTGCATTGGGTGATCGTAAAGGTTATTTTGGAGAAGCGGATAAGGGTACAATTTTCTTAGATGAAGTCGGTGAGTTACCTCTGCCAACTCAAGCACGATTGCTACGTGTTCTTGAAAGTGGTGAGTTCCTTAAGGTTGGTTCTTCCAAAGTTGAAAAAACTGATGTTAGGATTGTCGCAGCTACCAATGTTAATCTTCGTCAGGCAATAGCTGATGGTCGATTTAGAGAAGACCTTTATTATCGTCTAAACACTGTACCTATTGAAATTCCACCTTTGCGTGAGCGAGGTAATGATTCGGTATTACTATTTAGAAAGTTTGCTGCAGATTTTGCAGAGAAATACAATATGCCTTCTATACAGCTTACCGATGATGCTAAACATGAATTAGTTTCCTACTCTTGGCCAGGAAATGTTCGTCAACTAAAGAATATTGCTGAACAGATATCTATTATTGAAACTCAGCGTGAGATAACTGGTGAAATACTTCTAAGATATTTACCAGAAAAAATTAAAGGTGGGAATCTTCCTGCTCTCTTGGGCAGAAAATCAACAGGGTTTGAAAGTGAGAGAGAGATTCTATATCAAGTACTTTTTGATATGCGAAAGGATATTACAGATCTTAAGTCATTAGTACATGATATTATGAATGATAGAATTTCGAACTATTATCCAGATGATACACCAATTGTGCATACCCCGAATACACCTGCTACAATCAACTTAGATTCTCGTCTTGATACTGTAGATAATCATATTCAAGATACACAAGAGTATATAGAAGAAACTTTATCTTTAGATGAAGTTGAAAAAGAAATGATCAAAAGAGCTTTATTAAAGCATAATGGAAAAAGAAAAAGTGCAGCTAAAGATTTAAATATCTCTGAGCGTACATTATATAGGAAAATTAAAGAATATGACTTGGATTAAAAATAACCCCTTGTTATTGAGTGTTTTTTGTTTGTTTCTAACAGCTTGCACTATCTCTTATAAGTTTAATGGATCTTCTATTAACTATGATAAGGTGAAAACCATTTCTATTGCTGACTTTCCAATCAAGTCAGCATATGTTTATGCACCACTAGGAACAAAATTCAACGAAGACATAAATGATATATTTATTCGTCAAACCCGTTTGGAAATTGTTAATCGAGATGCTGATTTAGAGATTGAAGGAGAAATCACAGGCTATAATCAATATAATCAGGCTGTTGCTGCCGATGGTTATTCGTCTGAAACTAAGCTTACTCTGACTGTAAATGTTAGATTTACGAATAATACCGATCATGAACAAGATTTCGAACAACAGTTTTCAGCATTCAGAACTTATGAGTCAACTCAAATGCTCACAGCAGTCCAAGATCAGTTGATTGCTGAAATGGTTAAAGAAATCACAGAACAAATATTTAATGCAACAGTAGCTAACTGGTAATTGATGGATGAAATTATTTTAAAAAAGCTTTTGAGTAATGGTTCAGAATTAGGGATTCAATCAAATTTAGATTTACTCTCTGAGGCTGTAATTGACTATCCTTATTCACAGCCTTTGCGTATTTTGTACCTATCAGCTCTCAAAAGAATGGGTGCTCATAACTTTATTGATGAGCTTAAAAAGGCTGCACTCTATATTGCAGATCGCAAATTGCTCTATTTCCTATTTGAGGATACTAGTGTTAGCAGTTTGGGCGAAACTATTGTCGAGCCTCTAAACACTGTTAAACCTAAGGTTGTTGTAAGTGATGAAGTAAAAGAGGAGGATAAAACTTTAGATTTAATTGACTCTTTTTTATCGACTTTACCTCAAGAAGAAACTTATTCAGAAGGTTTAGAGCTCTCGTCAGACTATACAGGTTATTTACTAGAAGAATCTGTTTCGCAGACTAAAGCTGAAGATAATAGTTTGGATGGTCAGGATTTGATAGATGAATTTCTTCGTAGTCAGAAGAATAAAAGTGTAGGTGAAAGGCATCAAGTTATACGAGTAAGTGATGAGTGTAAAAATAATCTAAATCCTGTGGAAATCGGTACGTTAGCTCTAAAAGAGGAGCCTGAGGCTGAAGATGAAGGTTTCTTTACTGAAACATTAGCTAAAATATACGTTAAACAACAAAGATATGATAAAGCTCTTGAAATTTTAAAAAAGTTAAGCTTGAAATATCCAAATAAAAATGCTTACTTTGCAGACCAAATAAGGTTCTTAGAGAAGTTAATTATAAATGACAAATCGAAATAATATAATAAAACAACGATGTATACATTTTTACTAGTATTGATTATAGTGCTTTCAATAGCACTTTGCCTAATCGTTTTGATTCAAAAATCAAAAGGTGGAGGTTTAGCTTCAGGTTTTTCTTCGACTAATCAAATTATGGGTGTGCCTAAAATGACCGACTTCATTGAGAAAATGACCTGGGGACTTGCTGCGGCAATTGTTATTTTAAGCATTGCTACTGCTCACGTTTTACCATCAACAAATGCTGATCAAGACGGTAACAGATTTCTAGAGCAAGCTCAGAAACAACAAGTTGAGAACCCTTATAACTTCCAAGACCAAGGAGTTGCTCCTATTGAAACTCCTAGTGTAGCTGAAGATTCTGCATCATCAAATTAATTTTGATGTATACTTAAAGATATCACAATTATGGCTGTAACCTTGTAAAGTTACAGCCATAATTGCTTTTAGAGACTATTAACTGTATATAAAATGAATAAAATTTCTCACACAACGATGAGAGAGTCGACGCTGCTTCGCTGGACTGCATTGATTCTTGTCTCAGCAACTATGTTCTTCGGATACATGTTTGTTGATGTTCTTTCTCCTTTACAAACGCTTTTACAACAACAAAAAGGATGGACTCCCGAAGTCTACGGAACTTTTGCTAGTTCTGAGTATTTCTTAAATGTGTTTGTACTCTTCTTGTTTTTTGCAGGTATTATTCTTGATAAGATGGGGATTCGCTTTACTGGACTTCTCTCTTGTACGCTGATGATAATTGGTGCAGCTATTAAGTTGTATGCAATATCTTCTTACTTTGTTGAAGGTGGTGCTGTTTATGACTTTCTAAATAGCTTTGTACCTTCATTTCCAGCGTCAGCTAAGCTGGCATCTATTGGTTTTGCAATTTTTGGCTGCGGAATCGAAATGGCTGGAATTACTGTATCTAAGACTATTGTAAAATGGTTTACCGGCAAAGAGATGGCATTGGCTATGGGTATTGAAATGGCTATTGCTCGTTTGGGGGTTTTTGCAGTATTTCGTCTATCACCCTATGTTGCTAACCTTGGTACTCCTGATATTGTTCGTCCTGTTGCTGTTTGTGGTATTTTACTTTGTGTGGGTTTATTGTCTTTCTTTGTCTATTCATTGATGGATAAGAAACTTAATAGTCAAGACAAAACTATTCAATTGGAGGATGATGAAGAGTTCGAAGAACCATTCAAATTTAGTGATCTTACCAAGTTAATCTCAAATAAGGTTTACTTAATCGTAGCTGGTCTTTGTGTGCTTTATTATGCTGCAATCTTCCCTTTTCAGAAATTTGCAACTAGTATGCTTGAAAACAATTTAGGACTCGATACTACTGATGCTGCGGACTTGTTTTCTTATTTTCCAATTGGAGCTGTTGTTTTGACTCCGATCTTGGGATGGTTCTTAGATACGCGAGGTAAGGGAGCTACAATGCTGATTATTGGATCTGTATTGGTATTTGTTTGTCACTTAACATTTGCTCTATATCCATTTCAGTCAGGAGATCCTACGAGTCTATTTGTAGCTTATGCTGCTATACTACTGTTGGGCGTTTCTTTCTCTTTAGTCCCGGCAGCCCTTTGGCCTTCAGTTCCTCATCTTGTTGCGCCTGCGTACTTGGGCTCAGCTTATAGCATTGTATTCTTGGTGCAAAACTTTGGTTTATGGTTGTTCCCAATCCTTATTGGTTTTGTTCTTGAAAAAACAAACCCTATTGCTATCCTTAATGCCAATGACGGGGTGTACGATTATACTTATGCTATGTTAGTGTTTGCATCTTGTGGTATCTTTGCTGGTCTATTGGGTATCTGGCTTAAAAGAGAAGACTCTAAACACGGATATGGTCTTGAAGAACCTAATGTAAAGAAGTAATGAGATCGGAGAATAAAGTATTTATTATGGATGTTATCCCCTCTAAGCTGGATAACATTCATACGCTTATAGCTGAAGATGGAAAGGTAACATTAGGTATTCAACGCTTCAGATCAAAATGGATTAATAAATACTTCATGCCTAAAAAAGTATCACCTGTTATTCGAGTTCCACTTGACAAGTATGGTTCTCAGGTATGGAAGCTTATAGATGGCAAGTCCGATATATCTAAAATCATAGAGCAAGCTCAATCCGAATTTCCAGAAGAAGAAAATTTTGATAAGCGCATCATAACTTATTTATACCAACTTAAAAAAGATAAGCTGATAGACTTCCTTATCGTTAATAAATAGTTATTCTTTTAACTCTTCAATATATTATAATAGTAATGGCTATAAAGCTCACTCTTTACACAGTGAATTTTATAGCCATTATATTTTGTGTGGTATAACTAATTTAGTCTTTCCAAAATCCTGGTGTAAGTAGCAGTAAGATGGTAAATAGTTCAAGTCTTCCGATAAGCATCAGAAATGAACATATCCACTTGGCAACTTCGGGCAATCCACTCCACGAAAAATCGGGACCAAACCTACCAAAGCCAGGGCCCATATTACTAATACTAGATATTACGACCCCAAAGGATTCAAGAAATTCAACCCCTGTAGCCATAATCAAGAGAGTAGATGTAAGTGTTATTAGAATAAACGTAAAGCTAAAGGCCAAAATAGTACTTTGTATCGTATTGGGTAGTGTCTGCTCATTAACTTTAACTCTAAGCACCACATTGGGGTGAATCATGCGTTTAAACTCATGAAAGGTGATTTTGGATAGGATGACCATTCTGATGCACTTAAAGCCACCTGAGGTGCTTCCTGCGCAAGCTCCAACAATCATAGGAATAAATAATAACCCCCATAAAAAAGGAGCCCAACTCATGTAGTTGTCTGTTGCGAACCCCGTTGAAGTGTGTATAGAACCTATTTGGAATAAAGCTACTCTAAAGGCTTTTTCTAAGTCGTAATTAGAAGTATAGTTTAACCCTACTGTAATAATTAGGGTTAGTATAATAACAGAAGTTAAGTAGTATTTTAACTCGGAGTTTTTGATAATCTTTTTGAATTTTCCAGTTAGCATGAGTAGGAGTACTGTGAAGTTGATCCCTGAGAAAATCATAAAAAAAGATATCACATATTCTATGTAACTAGAGTGATAAAAGGCTATACTAGACTGTTTAGTAGAGAATCCGCCAGTACTTGTTGTAGCAAACGAGTGGCAGATACTGTCGAAAAAACTCATATCACCAAGCCAAAGTAATCCTGTTTGTAGTGCTGTAAGTCCAGCGTAGATACCCCAAATCCATTTGGCAGTAACACTGATGCGTGGATGAACTTTATCATAACTAGGGCTCGACGACTCTGCAGCAAATAACTGTATACTACTTACGCCAAACAGAGGTAAAATCGCAATGGTAAACACGATAATGCCTAAACCTCCTATCCATTGGCTTAAACTTCGCCAAAAAAGAATCCCATGAGGGAGTTCTTCAATATTGTCGAGTATGGTACTTCCCGTACTGCTAAAGCCTGATATAGACTCAAAGTATGCATCTGCTAAATTGGGGATGTATCCACTATGGTAAAAAGGAATTGTTCCAACTATTGAAACTACTATCCACGATAAGGCAACAACCAAATAACCATCTCTTCGGCTAAGATACTTCTCAGCCCCTTTGCTTAGAAAAGTCAGGAGTACCCCAACTATAGCAGAAATAATAGCCGTATAGATAAAGCTTGTCAAGTCATCTCCTTGGTAAAATAATGAGACGCCTGAGCAAAATAGTAACATCGCCGATTCAATTAAAAGTAGAACTCCTATGATCCGTGCGATTAGTTTTAAGTTGATCATTTAATTGAAAAGTTTTTCTATTTTTTTGATCATGGTGTTG
>QXGG01093111.1_pt1 | contig 25125 bp, 17 predicted proteins | sample 1982491 | NCBI WGS metagenome assembly QXGG01 (sample SAMN09924614, study PRJNA488089) | Wastewater metagenome, whole genome shotgun sequencing project. | isolation source: South African research farm wastewater | place: South Africa: Irene, Agricultural Research Council, Animal Production... | reverse complement strand
GGACAGATGATGCGGCTCCATGCGCGTGATGAGGTCGCTGAGCGCGTGCAGGCTCATGTCGTGCTCGACGATCAACGGGCGGCGATCCATGAACAGGCTGCAGGGCTTCTTGCCGTAAAGCTCGCGCACGTAGAGGCGCGCGAAGCTGTCGATGATGGAATAGCGGCTGATGAGGCCGACCGGCACGCCCCGGCTGACCACAGGCAGCGAATAAAGGTGCGGGCGGCCTTCGAAGATGGCGTAGACCTCCTCGTTACTGGTCTCGGGCGTCACCGGCGACAGATATTCGTGCAGGCCGGCGAGATTGCCAGTCAGCCGTGAACTGGGTGCCGTGCTGGGGAAAACGCTGAGTTTCTTCGACAGCAGCACGGCCCGCACTTCCGCCGGCACTATCGTCTGCAACCGGGGCGATGGACGCGCGAACAGGTAGCCCTGGCCGTAGGCGATCTTGAGATCCTTGACGATGTTGAGCTGCGCCTCGCTTTCGATGCCCTCGGCGATGACCCTGGCACCCGAGCATTCGGCGATGCGCTGTATCGAACGGACAAACTCGAGCTTGATGGCGTCGTTGTGTATGTTCTGGATGAAATGTTTGTCGATCTTGACGTAATCCGGATGCAGTTCCGACCACAGGCGCAGGCTGGAGAAACCCTCGCCGAGATCGTCGATGGCGATCTCGAAACCCGCGCGCCGGTAATGTACGGCCGCGTCCTTGATGCGCTGGTAATCGAAGTTGGGCGTACTCTCGGTCAGCTCGATGACGATGGCACGCGGGTCCAGCCCCTGCTTGTGCGTGTAGGACAGGATGGCGGCGATGTTGCTGGCGAACTGCGTGAACGAAGCCGGACTGACGTTGATGAACAACCTGCTCTGCGCACCGAACCCGCCGAACGTCTCCAGCACAACTTCCGAACTCAGCTGCTCGACCGTCTGCAGGCGGTTGGCGCCCTTCGCCGTCTGGAACAAGTCCAGCGGCGCATGCAACGTGCTATCCGCCGGCCCGCGCACCAGACCCTCGTAGCCGAGCACTTCCGCGTTCGCCAGATTGATGACGGGCTGGAACATCGCATGCAAGGCGCGGCCGGCAATGATGGCATCCAGTTCATCGAAGGCCGTACACAGGTAACTGTTGCTGATATCCATAAACTCTACATTCCGGCTGGCATCCGCATGCCGATTCAAAATACAATTTCCCGTTTATCAGGTCGACGCCTGTTGCAACGGGGTCCGGCGACAAGATTAAATGCCGGTTGTGACAAATGCATGAAGGCTGCCAGCGCATGAGAGCAAGCCTCGCCAGAACAATTGACACAATTTTGACAGCGCAACTCATCAGGGGAAATCACGTGACAGCAAAAAACAAAGACATGGAAACGGACAGCGCCGTATACAAGACGCTGCTGGAATCCACCAAGGCGATCCCGTGGAAAATCGACTGGAGCACGCTGAAGTTCGCATACATCGGCCCGCAGATCGAAAAATTGCTCGGCTGGAAGCCGGAAAGCTGGGTCAGCGTCGAGGACTGGGCATCCCGCATGCACCCGGAAGACCGCGAACGGGTGGTGAATTACTGCGTGTCGCAATCGCAGGCCGGCGTCGACCATGAGGCCGATTATCGGGCCCAGACCAGCAACGGCGACTATGTCTGGATACGCGATGTCGTGCATGTGGTGCGCAAGGAAAACGGCGAAGTCGATGCGCTCATCGGCTTCATGTTCGACATCAGCGAGCGCAAGAAGAACGAGCAGGAATTGCTGTCGTTGCAGAAGAAACTGGAGGAGCTCTCCTACAAGGACGGTCTGACCGGCATCGCCAACCGCCGCATGTTCGATTCCACTCTGGAGACCGAATGGGCCGACGCCAGGCGCAACCAATCAGCGCTTTCGCTGGTCATGCTCGACATCGACTATTTCAAGCAATACAACGACGCCTACGGCCACATCCAGGGCGATATCTGCCTGACACGGGTCGCCGGTATCCTCAGTGGGGCCGCATCGCGTCCGCGCGATTTTGTCGCCCGCATCGGCGGCGAGGAGTTTGCCATCATCCTGCCGGAAACCGATGAGAAATCCGCCAGGAAAGTGGCGGAACGCTGCCGCCAAGCCCTGGAAAAGGCAAGGATTCCGCACGAAGGATCCAGTGTCAGCGATTTCCTCACCCTCAGCATCGGCGTCGCCACACGGATTCCGTCAGCGCTCGACCAGGCTGTCAGCCTGATCGAGGCAGCCGACAAATCGCTGTATCAGTCGAAGAACACTGGCCGCGACCGCATCAGCAGCCCGGAGGCAATAAGCTAAGAGCGTTCCCGCTCAGACCACTCCGGCAGAAAGCGCGGCCGCACCGATGACGCCGGCATGGTCGCCGCTGTCCGAAAGGCGGATATCCACCCTGCCGCGCAGCACAGGAATCAGATCCATTTCCAGCCGCGCCTGGAACGCCGGTTGCATCAACGGCCAGGCCTTGCTCATGCCGCCGCCGATGACGATGTTTTCCACATCGACCACCTTGAGGATATGCGCCAGCGCTTGTGCCAGCGCGTCGCCGGCCCGCTCGAACGCAGCCTTGGCGGCATCGTCGCCCGCTTGCGCCAGCGCGGCGACTTCACTGGCATTCAGACGTTTTCCGCTCTTCTCCGCGTAACTGAGGCTGACGCCGCTGGCCGAGGCATACTGCTCCATGCAGCCGCGGTTGCCGCAGCCGCACAGGCGCCCGCCCGCCTCGACGATCAGATGGCCTGCCTCCATGGCGAAGCCATGGCTGCCCATGATCAATTTGTGACGTATGACCAGTCCGCCGCCGACGCCGGTCCCGAGGCCGAGATAGACTAGGCTGGAGACCGCTTGCGGATGCAACTTGTATTCGCCGTAGGCTGCCGCATTAGCGTCATTCTCGACCACGACCGGGCGCTCCAGCGCGCGGGCCAGATCGCCGGCCAGATCGACATCGCGCAGACCCGGCAGATTGGGCGATTGCAACACGGTGCCATGCACCGGGTCGATGAAACCGGGAAAGCCGATGCCGACCGATGCCACATCCGGGTGCCGTTGCAGCATTTGCCGCAGCGCGGCAGAAGTGACGTCGATGATCTGCCGCCAGGCGATCTCCGGCGGATGATCGCGGCAGATGGCGGAGAAATCGGCATGGCAGCGGTATTCGTCGACGACTTGCAGGTCGGCGACCAGCGCAACGCGCAGGTTGGTGCCGCCGACATCGACGCCGATACGTTTCTGCTTGTCAGTCATTCCGCCCCGCCGCCGCTCAGTCTGCGGCTACTATCCCCGCCGTGACGCGGATGGCGATTTCCAGTTCATCCGTCAACGCATCGGACGGCCATTCCAGCAGCAGGGTCACCGCCTGCATGATCTTCTCGAAACCGGCTTCGGACTGCGAGACGCTGAAATGCGGAAAGCTCGTGAAAGCGCAAGGCAGGCTGCTGTGCAGATAGACCGTGCCGCCGAGTACTTCATCCTCCAGAGTGATCTCCTTCATGCCGGAGATGTTCAATGGCTGGCCGAATCCGCCGAGGATATTCTCGCCCGAGCGGTAACGCCCGGCTGGTCCGTCACAGCTCGGCATGGCGAGGTTGATCTCGACCAGGAAGGAGCCTTGCGGTAGCTTGGTGAACTTGTAGCGCGCCAGCAGCGTGTCCTTGTTCAGCGTGATCTTCTTGCCGACCTTGCCGCCGCTCAGGCTGGCACAGAAATCCAGCGAGGTCTTGCCGGCGGTCGGGCGCCGGTAGCCAAGCTGCCGCAGACCGATTGCCTCGTCGCGCCAGAAATCGAGCAGTATGGTTTTGCGCCAGTTGTCGACCGCCAGATCGGCTTCGGTGATTTCGTGCTTGGACACCATGCGCTCGTGCGGGTTGGCGATGGCGCCACCCTGCGCGTGGTGGTCAGGCTGTGCATGCACCTTGCGATGATAGTGCTCGGTCTGGCGCGTCAGCGTGTCGCCGAAATTGTGGTACAGCGCGTAGGTATCGAACTCGCAGATCGACGCCGTGCCGTCCAGTCTGGCGACTGCCTGCAGCTGGCCGTTCTGCAGGAACACCTCGTCGTGCCCGTCCATGTCCAGATCCTGCAGGACCTTGTAGGGTCGCTCATCGACCTTGTCCAGCATGGCTTCCAGTTTCAGCAGGGCGTTGTAGACGGCGCGGCGCAGGTGCGGCAGATAGAGGCCGCCGAACAGGCCATGCCAGTAGGCATCGTTGGCCTGACACTCGTACAGGGCTTCGAGCATTTCCCCGCTCTGCTTGTTGGGCGGCAATGCGTGAAAGCGCTGGGACAGCTTGAGCATGCGCTTGTGCATCCAGTTCGACTCCGGATAGCGCATGAAGAAGTTGCGCCAGATACCGCCGCGGATGTAGGGCTTGGTCACTTCATAGCGGTTGTTGTACTTCTCCTGCTGCACGAGGTCCGCGTAGTGATGCGCCGCCGGCACCGGCAGCGTCCATTCGTTCATCTCGATGTAGGAGGCGGTCGGCAGATAGACCACGCCGCGGGTCTTGGCCATGGCGTGATAATCGCTGTAGCGCATGGGCTTGATGATTTCGGAGCGCAGTACACCTTCGATGAAATTGCGCAGCCAGCCGCGCTCGTAGACCCATTCATAGGTCTCCGGCCAGATGCCGAACTTCTCGATATCGTCGAAATAGATGGCGGCCGCCTGTTTGCTCTCGTCGGCCAGGCTTTCCAGATAGCCGACCACCTCTTCCGCCGGCGAGAACGGCAGCCGGTAGCGCAGCGCCTCGGAGATCGGGAACAGATCGATCTGGTGGCCGTCTTCCTCGGTCGAGTAATAGCCGCCCAGCACCCGGCTTTCCTTGCCGGTACACATGAAATGGTAGTCGTCCACCGTCACATAACGGATGCCGGATTCCGACAAGGCGGGCACCACGGTCGATTCCCACACGCGCTCGGTCAGCCAGGCGCCGTGCGGCGTTTCGCCGAACTGCTTGTGCAAATAGGTAGACAGCTTCTTGATCTGGCCGACCCGATCCCGGGCCGGAATCGCCGCCAGCACCGGCTCGGTGAAGCCGGCGCCGAACAGCTCGGCCTGCTCGCGAGCCACCATCTCCTTCAAGAGCGCCATGTCCTCCGGAAAGTGCTTCATCATGTATTCAAGCAGCCAGCCGCTGAGGTGGATGGCGAACTTGAAATCCGGGTATTGATGCAGCACCCGCAGGAAGGGGCCGTAGCAACGCACGTGCGCGTCGTCCAGCACGCATTCGAAATTACCCACGGGTTGGTGCGCGTGCACCCCTAACAACAATGCGACTGTCTTAGCCACGATTCCGCCCCTTGCAGAATGTTGATGAATTCATGATTACGCTTCCTGGCCGCGGCGCATGGCACCGCCGGCGTCCGCATTGCTGCTGCCGGCGCTGATCGGCTTATTGAGGATGCCCGGCACCGGCTGCTTCAGGAGATGGTAGAGGTTGCCGAGATTGCGCCGATATAGCCGGTCGAAACTGTCGACGCTCATCGCGGAGTTGTAGTCGCCGAACCACCAGAACCAGTCGGAGCCTTCGCAGATGGCGAGTTGCCGTTCGCAGGCGGCCTTCTCTTCCGTGTTCAGCTGATTCGACTGCATGACCTTGTCATAGACTTTTTTCGCCTCGCACAGCAGGTCCCAGCCGTAGTTCTTGTCGGGCGAACCGATCCAGGTGCTGAAGCTGCCATAAACCCAGCTGCCGGCGGCGACGGTCGGCAGATCCGCCGTCTCGATGGCCTTGTCGGCGCACATCTGCAGGGTCTCGCTGAAGGTCGTCATCTCGATGTCGGGGTGCGCGGCCAGCGCCTGATACAGCTCGCTCAGGAAGTAATAGCCGTTGTACGGATAGTATTCCCAGGCGTTTTCACCGTCGAGGATGACGCTGACGACACGATGCTTTCCCTTGGGCGTGGTTTTCTGGATGTGTTCCAGTGTGCTGACGAAATCACGCACGGCATCGTTGGAGTGCAGTTTCGAATACTCGAAGCCGATCTTGTCCGACAGCAGGTCATCGCGAAAGAAGCAGGTGATGTCATGCGTGCCGTCGGTCACCCGGTAAGGCTTGTACAGGTATTCCGCGCGCGGCGGCAGTTCGGAGGTCTGGTAGGACTTGTAGAGGCTGTTGGCGAGCACGCCTTCGCCGGTCGCAGCCCACTGCACGCCATGTTGTGCCAATAGGGACAAGGCGGCATGCGAAACCCCGCCCTCCGCCGGCCACATGCCGGCCGGCTTGGCGCCGAAACGTTTGGCATGCGATGCCTGCGCCTGCAGAATGTGCTCCTCGGCGCGCTGCCTGCCGCCCGGGTACATGCTGTTGCCGGGCAACGGCGCATAAGGCATGGCGTCGCGCGTCGCGCGGAAATCGAGCAACAGGGGCAGGATCGGATGGTAGTGCGGCGTCGAGGATATCTCGATCTGGCCGCTCTTCTGCAGCTTGCGATAGCGCGGGATGAGGCCGCTGATCAGTTCTCCGATCAGCTTGAACAGCTTCAATCTGTCGTCCAGCGTGAACTGGAAGCCCTTGGTCATCAGGTTCTGCACCAGCTTGTTCTCGCGGCGGATACTCTCGCCGGTCCATGCCAGGTGATACCACACCAGCAGATCGGCCTTGTACTGGGCAGAAAGATAGTTGAACGGCGTCACGCTCTCCGATTCCAGCGTCTTGAAGATGTTGTAGAGCCGCTGGTAATGCGCGAACGGCGACAGCATCTTTTCATGATGGCTCTTGAAACAGCTCTGAATGATCAGCTCGCAGCGGTCGTCCGACAGATTGTTCAGATCTTTCTCCGCCAGCAGAGCCAGCAGCGGGTCGCGGATCTCGCCCTGCCTGAACTGCTCGGCATAGTCTTCCAGTTGGTCGAGCAGCACCGGGACGAAGTTGAAACTGACGCGCGCCGCCGGATTGGCCTCCAGATGCCAGGCCATATCGGTGTAATCCTTGAGCGCGTGCAGGTAGGTCCATGGCAGGACATACTCGCCGGTGATGCTGTCCCGATAATCCGGCTGGTGCATGTGCCAGTAGAGATTGAGGTAAAGCTTGGATGACGCAGACATGGGTGCAACCTTTATTTCAAAATGAAACCTGCGGGGGTGCCGTCATCAGGCACCCCCTGAAACTAGCGGGCGTAATGCGTCGCCTGCCCAAGCATTTCCGCCGTCACCAGCGTGATGCCCTTGGGCGAGACATGGAAGCGCTTGCGGTCTTCTTCCGGATTGACGCCGATCTTCATGCCTTCTGGAATGCGGGTCGATTTGTCAACGACGACGTTCTTCAGCACGACATGGCGGCCGACCTCGACCTTGGGCAGCAGAACGGCGCCGTCGATCTGGCTGTAGCTATGCACGCGTACATCGGAGAACAGTACCGAGTTATGCACCTTGGTGCCGCTGATAAGGCAGCCGCCGGAAACCAGCGAATCGGTCGCGCCGCCGCAGCGTCCCTCGTCGTTGAAGACGAACTTGCACGGCGGCAACTGCTCCTGGTGCGTCCAGATCGGCCAGCTGTGATCGTAGAGGTTCAATTCCGGCACCACCTTGGTCAGCTCCATATTCGCTTCCCAATAAGCATCAACCGTGCCGACGTCGCGCCAGTAGTAGTTGCCGTTGGCCGCGCCGACGCAACTGTCGGTGAAGCGGTGGGCGAATACGCGGTATTTCTTGATCAGGTACGGGATGATGTCATGCCCGAAATCGTGCGAGGAATGACGGTCGTCGGCGTCGCGGATCAGTTGCTCGTAAAGAAAGGAGGCATTGAACACATAGATGCCCATGCTGGCGAAGGCCTGGGTCGGGTCATCCGGCAAGGGATCCGGATTGGGCGATTTCTCCTGGAAGTCGATGACGCGCGACTGCTCGTCCACCTTGAGTACGCCGAAGGCCGGCGCTTCCTCGATCGGCACATTGATGCAGGCGATGGTCATGTCGGCCTTGTTGCGCACATGGTCGGCCAGCATCTGGCCGTAATCCATCTTGTAGATATGGTCGCCGGCCAGGATCAGCACATATTCCGGCGCCATCTGGCGCAGGATGTCCAGGTTCTGGAACACGGCGTCCGCCGTGCCCTTGTACCACTCCTCCTCGATGCGCTGCTGCGCCGGCAACAGCTCGACGAACTCGTTGAACTCGCCGCGCAGGAAACCCCAGCCGCGCTGGATGTGCTGGATCAGGCTATGCGACTTGTATTGGGTGACGACACCGACCCGACGGATGCCGGAGTTGATGCAGTTGGAGAGCGGAAAGTCGACGATGCGGAACTTGCCGCCGAAGGGTACCGCCGGTTTCGCTCGCCAATTGGTCAGGTCCTTCAGCCGGCTGCCTCTGCCACCCGCCAGGATGAGGGCGACGGTGTTCTTGGTTAATGCGCTGATGAAACGGGAAGAAGTTAAATCCTGCTGCATTTTGAGCTCTCCTGATTTATAGTTTGGCATTGGCGAGCGCCGAAGAAGGCCTGTAGACGGGCGTTTGCGCCGATTCACCAAGACCTTGAAGCCATTATAGGCGCGATTTTTGACAGGAATCTAGTAGAATCGGACGGTATCCGGAAAATTTTTAGAATAAAGAGAAAATCTTGGCCAAGCTCACTCAGGATCACCAGTTGCAACGTGTACTCGATGCCCGGCATCATGACCCGTTCGCCTATCTTGGATTGCACGACGCACCCAAGGGCTCAGCCAGCAAACAGGTGTTCCGTACCTTTCTGCCCTACGCCGAGCGTGTCTGGCTGAAAACCGCCGCTGGCTGGGATCCGCTCACCCGCGTCCATGCCAACGGCATGTTCGAATGGCACGGCGAGGGATTGGTCCGCCCCTGCTTGCTACGCATCGAGGCCAACGGCAGCAGCCGCGAACAGCACGACCCTTACAGCTTTCCATCCAGCCTCACCAGCGACGAACTCTACCTGTTCGGCCAGGGCCGCCTGTTAAGGGCGCACCAGACCATGGGTGCGCACCTGGTCACGCAGCATGGCATCGAAGGCGTACGTTTCGCGGTATGGGCACCGAATGCCGAGCGCGTCAGCGTCATCGGCAACTTCAACCAGTGGGATGGCCGCGTACACCCGATGCGGGTGCACGGTTCCAGCGGTATCTGGGACATTTTCATTCCCGGCCTCGGCGTCGGCGAACTCTACAAGTTCGAGATCCGCAACCGCAACACCGGCCACATTCACGTCAAGACCGACCCCTACGGCTTCAGTTTCGAACAGCGGCCGGGCACCGCGGCCAAGGTCACGGCACTGACCCATCACCAATGGCAGGACCAGGAGTGGATGCAACAACGCGGCAGCGTCGACTGGCTGCATGCGCCCTTCAACTTCTACGAGGCGCATCTCGGTTCCTGGAAACGCAACGCACAGGGCTATTTCCTCAATTACCGCGACCTCGCCGACGAGTTGATCCCCTACGTCAAGGAGATGGGCTACACCCACATCGAACTGCTACCGATTTCGGAACACCCGCTGAACGAATCATGGGGTTATCAGACCACCGGCTATTTCGGTGTCACCAACCGCTTCGGTTCACCGGACGATCTGCGCCATTTCGTCGACGCCTGCCATCAGGCCGGCATCGGCGTCATCCTCGACTGGGTGCCGGGCCACTTCCCCAAGGACGACTGGGCGCTGGCACGGTTCGATGGCACCGCGCTCTACGAACACGAAGACCCGCGCCTGGGAGAACATCAGGAATGGGGCACCTACGTCTTCAACTACGGCCGCAACGAAGTGCGCAACTTCCTGCTGGCCAACGCCTATTACTGGCTCAGCGAATTTCATATCGACGGCCTGCGCGTCGATGCGGTCGCCTCCATGCTCTATCTCGACTACGCGCGCAAACACGGTGAATGGTTGCCCAACCAGTACGGCGGCCGCGAGAACCTCGACGCCATCGAGTTTCTCAAGCAGTTGAACGTCATGGCGCATGAGGATTTCCCCGGTGCGCTGACCATCGCCGAGGAGTCGACCGCCTGGCCCATGATCTCGCGGCCGGTCTATCTCGGCGGTCTCGGCTTTTCGATGAAATGGAACATGGGCTGGATGAACGACACCCTCAGCTATATCGCCGAGGATCCGATCCATCGCCGTTATCATCACGACAAGCTGACCTTCGGCCAGCTCTACGCCTACAGCGAAAACTTCGTGCTGCCCTTCTCGCACGATGAAGTCGTGCACGGCAAACGCTCGCTGCTGGACAAGATGCCGGGCGACACCTGGCAGAAGTTCGCCAACCTGCGCCTGCTGCTGACCTACCAGATGACGACCCCCGGCAAGAAGCTCAACTTCATGGGCAACGATTTCGGCCAGGGCCGCGAATGGAACGTCAACGCCAGCCTCGACTGGCATCTGCTGGACACCCACTGGCACCGCGGCGTGCAGTTTGCAAGCAAGGACCTCAATCATCTCTACCGCAAGCTGCCGTCGATGCATGAACTCGATTTCGAACCGCAAGGTTTCGAATGGATCGATTGCTACGATTCCGACCAATCGGTCATCAGTTATCTGCGCAAGGCGCGCGACGGCAGTTTTGTGCTGGTGATCCTCAACTTCACGCCGGTGTTGCGCGAGCACTACCGGCTTGGTGTGCCGGTGCCCGGCCATTACCGGGAAATCTTCAACAGCGATGCCGCCTGTTACAGCGGCAGCAACCAGGGCAACGGCGCCGGCGTCGACACCGAACCGACGCCGTGGATGCACCATCCGCAATCGATTGTGGTCACGCTGCCGCCTTTAGCTGGGGTCATTTTTCAGTTAAAATGAGCGCCATTCCAGATTCTCTACACAGACTAAAAAATCAAACCGAATCATCACACTCTAAATGACTAACCCTACCCATTTTCCTGTCTGGCAAGCCCTGGCCGAGCACCAGAAAGAGATATTCCCGCTGCACATGCGGGACATGTTTGACAAGGAACCCGAGCGTTTTCGCAGATATTCGCTGCATGTTGGCGACATGTTGCTCGACTATTCGAAGAACCGCATCACCGACAAGACGCTCTCCCTGCTGTTCCAGCTAGCACGCGACATGAACGTGGAAGGCATGCGCGACAAGATGTTCGCCGGGGAAAAGATCAACTTCACCGAACACCGTGCCGTATTGCACACTGCCCTGCGCAACCGTAGCAACACGCCGGTCTACGTCGACGGCAAAGACGTCATGCCTGACGTCAACCGCGTGCTGGCGCAGATGCGCGATTTTTCCGAGCGCGTACGCAACGGCCAATGGAAAGGTTTCACCGGCAAGAAGATCACCGATGTCGTCAACATCGGCATCGGCGGCTCCGACCTCGGCCCGCTGATGGCCTGCAACGCACTCAAACCTTACTCTTCGCCCGAACTCAATGTGCATTTCGTCGCCAATGTCGACGGCGCACACCTGGCCCGCACGCTGGAAGTCTGCAATCCGGAGACGACACTGTTCATCGTCGCCTCCAAGACCTTCACGACACAGGAGACCATGACCAATGCCCGCTCGGCCCGCTCCTGGTTCCTCGAGCGCGCCAGCAAGCCGGAAGACGTCGCCATGCACTTCGTGGCACTCTCGACCAACGCCAAGGCGGTCAAGGATTTCGGCATCGACACCGCCAACATGTTCGAATTCTGGGACTGGGTCGGTGGCCGCTATTCCCTTTGGTCCGCCATCGGCCTGTCCATCGCGCTCTATGTCGGCATGGACAACTTCGAGGACATGCTGGCCGGTGGCCACGAGATGGACAACCATTTCCGCACGGCGCCGCTGGAGCAGAACATGCCGGTGATCATGGCGCTGATCGGCATCTGGTACAACAACTTCTTCGACACCGAAACGCACGCCATCCTGCCCTATGACCAAGGCCTGTCGCGCTTCACCGCTTACCTGCAGCAGGCGGACATGGAAAGCAACGGCAAGTTCGTCAACCGCGAAGGCAAGAAGATCGATTTCAGCAGCGGCCCCATCGTATGGGGCGAAGCCGGCACCAACGGTCAGCATGCGTTCTATCAGTTGATCCATCAGGGCAACAAGCTTATCCCCTGCGATTTCCTGATGCCGATCAAGAGCCATTACGCCGTCGGCGAAAACGGCGACGAGCACCACAAGATTCTGCTCGCCAACATGCTGGCGCAGACCAAGGCACTGATGCAGGGCAAGACCCCGCTCGAAGTGAAGCACGAGATGGAAGCGCAAGGCCTGAGCGACGAGGAGATCCGCGTCGTGTTGCCGCACCGCGTCTTCGGCGGCAATCGACCGACCAACAGCATCCTGTTCGAAAAGCTGACGCCGCGCACGCTGGGCAAACTGATCGCGCTCTACGAGCACAAGATCTTCGTGCAGGGCATCATCTGGCACATCAACTCCTTCGACCAGTGGGGTGTGGAGTTCGGCAAGCAATTGGCACGCGGCATCCTGCCGCAACTGCTTGACAACTCCCCCGCCGTCGCCTTTGACTGCTCGACCAACGGTCTGATCGATTACATCCACTCAATGTAATCAGCTCCAGACATCAAAAAGCCCCGACTGCAAAACAGCCGGGGCTTTTTATTGGTTCTTTTATGGGATCAGGGCGGCAAACCCGGTCACACAGAAGTTACTGCAAGCGCAGATTGCCCAGTGAGATCTGGTTCGCCAGCGTGGCACCCAAACGCTTGGCGAAACGTGAAGCAAAGTCCTCGCGCACGGTGAAATCGACGATGCGTTCTTCCTTGATTACTTCGCGCGCCACATATTCGGAGCTACCGAGCCCATCGGCCAGCCCCATCTTGATGCTGGCCTCGCCGGTCCAGAACAGGCCGCTGAAAGTCTCCGGCGTTTCCTTCAGGCGCTCGCCGCGGCCTTCGCGCACCACATCGATGAACTGCTGATGGATCTCGTCCAGCATGCTCTGCGCGAACTGGCGATGCTGCTCGTTGGGCGGCGAGAACGGATCGAGTATGGCCTTGTTCTCACCCGCCGTCAGCAGGCGGCGCTCGACGCCCAGTTTTTCCATCGTCCCGGTAAAGCCGAACCCATCCATCAGCACACCGATCGAGCCGACGATACTGGCCTTGTCGACATAGATCGCATCTGCGGCGGCCGCGATGTAGTAGCCGCCGGAGGCACAGATATCCTCGACCACGGCATAGACCGGCACCTCCGGATGCAGGGCGCGCAATCGCTTGATCTCGTCATTGATAATGCCCGACTGCACCGGACTGCCACCCGGACTGTTGATGCGCAGGATCAGGCCCTTGGTGCGCTTGTTGTCGAATGCAGCCTGCAGGCTGCTCACCACCGACTCCGCATTGACATCGGCATCGGCACCGGCACCGATGACGCCCTGGATATCGATCAGCGCGGTGTGGTCCAATTTGGCCACGGCATCCTTGCCGATCCAGTCCATGCCGATCATCAACAGCACGATCAGATAAAGAAAAGTCAGCGACTTGAAAAATACGCCCCAGCGACGAGAACGCCGTTGTTCATCGACCGCTGCAAAAGCGAGCTTTTCCAGGGTCTTGCGTTCCCAGTCCGGGCCGCTATTCGAGTAATCCGCCATGTTCAATCTTTCCTAAGCAAAAAGAGAATCCAGTTGTATCAGCACATCGCCATCACGCTCCAGCACCTCGAGCTTTTGCAGGCCACGGCCCTTGCATGGCCCCATCACGCATTCCCCCGTCTCCGGCTGGTAATGCGCGCCATGCGTCGCGCATATCAGGTAATCCCGGCCGACATTGAAAAAATCGCCTTCGTTCCAGTCCAGCTCCACCGGAAGGTGCGCGCAGCGGTTGACGTAAGCCTGCAACGCGCCATTGTAGCGCACGACAAAGCCGGTGGCGCGTTCACCCAGTTCGGGCAGAGGAAACCGCAGGCCCAGGGATTTTTCCTGCACTTCCTCACTGCGGCAAATGACACGGCTGTGTTCAGGCATGCACTCGCAACCACTGGTCCAGCGCGGAGAACTGATCGAAGCAGGCCAGCGGCCGGTGCTTCTTCAGCTCCGCTTCCGGGTGAGCGCCGTAGGTCACGCCCAGACTATCAACGCCGGCATTGCTCGCCATCTGCAGGTCATAACTGGTGTCGCCGATCATCAACGTGCGGCCGGGCGTCGTCACCAGCTCGTCCATCAATTCGTGCAGCATCTGCGGATGCGGCTTGGAAAAACATTCATCGACACAACGGGTGGCATGCATGAAGTCCGCCAGCCCGGTCTTGGACAACGACTTGTTGAGGCCGTTACGGCCCTTGCCGGTCGCCACCGCCAGCATGTAGCCGGCATCGCTGAGATATTGCATGCTAGCCACGACACCCTCGAACAGCGGCGTTTCCTCGTCGCGCGCATAATAATGATAACGATAGCGTGCCACCAGCAACTGATATTGGGTCGGACTGAGTTCCCCGAACAAGGCATGCACCGCCTCGGCCAGGCCTAGTCCGATGATATGGCTGGCCGCGCTCGGTGCCGGCACCGGCAAACCGGCCTCGGCACTGGCGGCGCGCATGCAGTCGACGATCATCTGCGTGGAATTGGCCAGTGTGCCGTCCCAGTCGAAGACGATCAGATCATATTGTCTAGTCATCTGCCTTGCCCTGCGTGTCCGATTCCAGTTGTTTGAGAAAGCGCTCGAGTTCGACTGGCAGCGGCGCCACCAGTTTCAACTTCTCGCCGCTCAAGGGGTGCTTCAGCGTGGTTTCTGCCGAATGCAGGAACATGCGCTTCAGGCCGCGCTTCTGCATGGCCTTGTTGACGCTGAAGTCACCATATTTGTCGTCGCCCGCGATCGGAAAGCCGAGATGCGCCAGTTGCACGCGCAACTGATGGGTGCGGCCGGTGATCAGTTGCGCTTCCAGCAAGCTGAACTCGCCGAAACGCTTGCGCAGGAAGAATACGGTCTCCGAATCCTGGCCATCCTCCTGCACAGCCACGCGCCGTTCGCCGCTGGGCAGCACGTATTTGTGCAAAGGCAGGTTCACGCGTTTTTTCTTTTCGGTCCAGTCGCCGTGCACCAGCATCAGATAACGCTTGTCGGTCTGATTGTTGCGGATCGCCTCGTGCAGGGCCACCAATGCCGCCCGCTTCTTCGCCAGCAGCAAAATGCCGGAAGTCTCGCGGTCGAGACGATGCACGAGTTCGAGGAATTTGGCACGCGGGCGCTCAAGCCGTAGCTGCTCGATGACACCGCGACTGATGCCGCTACCGCCATGCACGGCGTAGCCGGCCGGCTTGTCGATCACCAGCAATGCGTCGTCCTCGAAAACGATGTGTTTGTCGAATTTCGGCGTTTGACCGGCCCCGAACTCGGCCACGGCAGTCTTCTCCGCCATTCTGATCGGCGGCACACGCACGACATCGTCCATCTGCAGTTTGTAACTGGCATCAATGCGCTTGCTGTTTACCCGCACCTCGCCGCTACGCAGAATGCGATAGACATGGCTTTTGGGGACACCCTTCAGGATCCTGGCGAGAAAGTTGTCGATGCGCTGTCCGGCACTGCCCTCATCGACGGTATGCATGGTCACGCTCGGCTTGTTTTCTGCAAGTGGCTGACTTGATTTGGTAATACTTGCTTTGCTTATATCGGTCATCTCGCCTATACTACGTTTGCATTTAAAAAAATGTATTAAATGCGCCAATTTTTGGACCCAACCGCACATGCGCTTGGCTCTGGAAATACCAAAATTGGAACAACAAATACCTTGGTTAACTCGCTCGCCAAATAAAACAAGTAGCGAATTTGTCACAAATTTATTGCGCTCTAGCCACCGCAGATGATGTTGCCAATGCAAGGCAAGGTAAGAGTTAGCTGGAATATGGAATTTTAGCCGATATTGTCGGCTTAGCCGAGAAACAGTTTCAAACAGAATCAACGCAAAGAGATTAAACACTGAACGTTTACGAGAAATTTCGTCAAGCAATTCAATCTGTTAACGCATGTCGAAACAGATGGTTTCCAGTGACCTCAGCATGCTGAGTGCGTTCAACATCACGGTAACCGGTCTTGAGTGCCTTGTGACTCAGGAGCTATGTGTTAGTCAAAAGCGCTTCTGCGTGCGCAGCATAAATGCGCACCACTGCTCGTGCTACTTGCAGTGACCTGAACCCCAAGTCTTGTCAGGCGCTGCTTAAAAACCTGAACCCGATTCGCAGAATCCGGGTTGCCAGCAAATACTGCCTGCTGTCTCAACAGCAACCTCACCGCCCGCCAGGAGCGCGGGAGTCTTTAATGAAACGCATGTTATTCAATGCGACGCAGTCGGAAGAACTGCGCGTCGCCATCGTCGATGGGCAAAAACTCATCGATCTCGATATCGAAACCGCCGGCAAGGAGCAATGCAAGAGCAACATCTACAAAGGTGTCATCACCCGCATTGAGCCGTCGCTGGAAGCCGCTTTCGTCAATTACGGCACCGAACGTCACGGTTTCCTGCCATTCAAGGAAGTCGCCCGCAGCTACTTCCTCAACGACCCGGAAGGCGGCCGCGCCCGCATCCAGGACGTCCTGAAAGAAGGCCAGGAACTCATCGTTCAGGTCGACAAGGACGAGCGTGGCAACAAGGGCGCTGCCCTCACCACCTTCATCTCACTGGCCGGCCGCTATTTGGTCCTGATGCCGAACAACCCGCGCGGCGGTGGCGTTTCGCGCCGCATCGAAGGTGAAGACCGCAACGAACTGCGCGACACCATGGCCCAGTTGGAAGTCCCGAGCGGCATGAGCATCATCGCCCGCACCGCCGGCATCGGCCGTAGCCTGGAAGAACTGCAGTGGGACCTCAACTACCTCTTGCAACTGTGGACCGCTATCGAAGGCGCCTCCACCATTCAGGCCGGCGCCTTCCTCATCTATCAGGAAGGCAGTCTGGTTATCCGCGCCATCCGCGATTACTTCCAGCCCGATATCGGCGAGATCCTGATCGACACGCCGGACATCCACGAACAAGCGGTTCAGTTCATGAATCACGTAATGCCGAGCAATGTCGCTCGCGTCAAACTGTATCAGGACGAAATCCCGCTGTTCTCGCGCTTCCAGATCGAACACCAGATCGAAACCGCCTTTGCGCGTGAAGTGCGTCTACCCTCGGGCGGCGCTATCGTCATTGACCACACCGAGGCGCTGGTCTCGATCGACGTCAACTCCGGCCGCTCTACCAAGGGCGCCGACATCGAACAGACCGCCTTCAACACCAACCTCGAAGCGGCCGAAGAAGTGGCACGCCAACTGCGACTGCGCGACCTCGGCGGCCTGGTGGTGATCGACTTCATCGATATGGAAAGTCAGCGCAACCAGCGTGACGTGGAAAACCGCCTGCGCGATGCGCTGCATTACGATCGCGCACGCGTTCAGACCGGCAAGATCTCGCGCTTCGGCCTGCTCGAACTGTCGCGTCAGCGCCTGCGCCCCAGCCTCGGAGAATCCAACCACATCCCCTGCCCGCGCTGCCACGGCACCGGCCACATCCGCGGCATCGAGTCGACCGCATTGCACATCCTGCGCATTACGCAGGAAGAAGCCATGAAGGAAAACAGCGCCATCATCCAGGTACAACTGCCGGTGGAAGCCGCAACCTTCCTGCTCAACGAGAAGCGTGCCGACATCCACAAGATCGAGCAACGCATGGGCGTCGAAGTGGTGCTGATTCCCAACATCCATCTTGAAACCCCCAACTACACCATCACCCGCGTACGTCACGACGACGTGAAGGAAGAGCACAGTCGTGCCAGCTACCAGATGGTCGAACTGCCGAGCGAGGAAGAAATCGTCAGCAGCAAGCAGGAAACCAAACCGGCACGACCCGAAGCAGCAGTGAAGGGCATCACGCCGGCATCACCGGCGCCGGCAGAAAAAGCGCCCGTGGTGAAGACCGAGAAGCAACCGGGCATCGTCAGCCGCATTCTGGGCTTCTTTGGAATGGGCAAGGAAAAAGAGAAGGAAACCGGCAGCGAGTCCGGCCAAAGCCGTGAAGCCCAGCGCGGCAACCGTCGCGGCCGCGGCCGCGATCGTGACCGCACTCGCGGCCAGGAGCGCGCAGAACGCCCACAAGCCGGCGCAAGCGCCGAACGCGGCGGCAATGGCGAGCGCAACCGCCAGCAACCGCGCCCGCAACAGCAGGCACGCAACGAACGTCCACAGGCAGATCGCCAGCCGGCAGAGCGTCCACAAACTGAGCAGAAACCGGCACTGGCCACAGCCACCGGTGAAGTCGCCGGCGAACAGCGCAGCCGCCGCAGCCGCAATCGTCGCGATCGCGGTCCGCGTAACGAAAACGCTACACGTGAAAATCAGCAGCAGGCAGGCGGCGTTACCAACGCCGAGCAGGTTGAGAGCATCAAGGCTGCGACCCCGGTCGCCGCCGAGGTTGCCAGCAGCCAGCCCGCAGTGGCACAGGCACCGGTTGAAATCACGGTAACCGCGCAACCTGCGATCGAAGCCAAGGTTGAGATCACACCGGCCGAAAACGCAACTGCGGCAGAACAGGCTGAAGTTGACGGCAACAAGGCTACCGAAAAGACCAAGGCCGCGAAGCCCGCGGAAGCTGCCAAGGCTGAGCCCAAAGCCGAAACCGGCGAAGGCGCTGAAAAAGCGGAAGCCGCTGAGGTTGAAGCCAAGCAAGACAAGGCCGAGAAAGCCGAGAAGAAGCCGCGTGCTCCGCGCCGTCGCAAGCCGGTAGAAGAAAAGCCGCTCGACCTTGCCGCCAGCGGCCTGCAACTGGTGGAAACCAAGGGCGAAGCCATCCAGGTGGAAAAGGCGCCCGAAGCTCCGGCCAAGCCCAAGGCGCGCAAGCCTGCCGCCTGGCAACAGAAGGCCAACGAACAGGCAGCCGATGAACCCTTGGTCATCGTGCAGACCGAGAAGTAATCCCGCCTGAAGCCCGCAGGACAATAAAAAGCCCCGACTTATCGGGGCTTTTTATTTGCGCTTAGGCTGTCTGTTAGTGATAGAACCGTCCTGAAAGCGAACCGGACCATCAATGCAATCAACCCGAGAAACACATTTTCGTCGCCTATGGCCGGCGATACTATTCGGTCAGGGATTGATCCGGTATCTCGGCGCCGTAGAACTTCACCTTTAGTTTCTTCAGCTGGTCGCGGTATTCCGCCGCCTTCTCGAATTCCAGGTTTTGCGCACTGTCGTGCATGGCCTTTTCCAGACGCTTCATCTCTTTCAGGATCTGCTTCTCGCTCATGGCCTCGTAGTGCGCCCGATCCTGCGCCACCTTGCGCTCGCGCTCGGCTTCGTCCTTGTCGTAAACGCCGTCGATGATGTCCTTGATGCGCTTGCTGACGCCTCTTGGCGTGATGCCATGCTCGGCATTGAAGGCAAGCTGTTTCTTGCGCCGGCGCTGGGTCTCGTCCATCGCCAGTTTCATCGAGCGCGTGATGTTGTTGGCGTAGAAGATGACCTTGCCGTTCAGATTGCGCGCGGCGCGGCCGGCGGTCTGGATCAGCGAGCGTTCGGAACGCAGGAAGCCTTCCTTGTCGGCATCCAGTACCGCCACCAGTGAAACTTCCGGAATATCCAGACCCTCGCGCAACAGGTTGATGCCGACCAGTACGTCGAACTCGCCCAGCCGCAGGTCGCGGATGATCTCGACCCGTTCCACGGTATCGATATCCGAGTGCAGATAGCGGACCTTGACGCCGTGTTCCGACAGATAATCCGTGAGGTCCTCGGCCATGCGCTTGGTCAAGGTGGTCGCCAGCACACGCTCGCCCGCCTCCACCCGCAGCTTGATCTCCGATAGCAAATCATCGACCTGCGTATCGGCCGGCTTGACGATGATCTCGGGATCGACCAGACCGGTTGGACGCGCGATCATTTCCACCACCTGCTCCTGATGGTTGCGCTCGTAATCGGCTGGCGTCGCCGAGATGAACACGCACTGGCGCATGACCTTCTCGAACTCCTCGAACCGCAACGGCCGGTTATCCAGCGCCGAAGGCAGGCGGAAGCCATAATCGACCAGATTTTCCTTGCGCGCGCGGTCGCCCTTGTACATGCCACCGATCTGCGGCACGGTCACGTGGCTCTCATCGATGATCATCAGCGCATTGGCCGGCAGATAGTCGATCAGGGTCGGCGGCGCCTCGCCCGGCTTGCGCCCGGTCAGGTGGCGGCTGTAGTTCTCGATGCCCTTGCAGAAGCCTATCTCGTTCAGCATCTCGAGATCGAAGCGCGTGCGCTGCTCGATGCGCTGCGCCTCCACCAGCTTGTTGTTCTTGATGAAGAAATCCACCCGCTCCCGCAACTCCTGCTTGATGGTCTCGATCGCGCGTAGCGTCGCCTCGCGCGCCGTCACGTAGTGACTGGACGGGAAGATGCGGAAATTGTGGATCTTGTTGTGAATCTGTCCGGTCAGCGGATCGAACAAGGTAATGTTCTCGATCTCGTCATCGAACAGGCTGATGCGCACCGCTGTCTCGCTGTGCTCGGACGGGAAAACGTCGATGACATCGCCGCGCACGCGGAACGCCCCGCGCGAAAAATCGAAATCGTTGCGGTCGTACTGCATGGCGACCAGTTTGGCGACGATCTCGCGCTGCGGGATCTTCATGCCCTGATGGATATGCAGCACCATGCCGTGATATTCACCCGGGTCGCCGATACCGTAGATGGCCGACACGGTGGCGACGATGATGCTGTCCTCGCGCTCCAGCAGCGCCTTGGTGGCAGAGAGCCGCATCTGCTCGATGTGGTCGTTGATGCTGGAGTCCTTCTCGATGAACAGGTCGCGCGACGGCACGTAGGCCTCGGGCTGGTAATAATCGTAGTAGGAAACGAAATACTCCACCGCGTTGTTGGGGAAGAACTCTCGGAACTCGGAATAAAGCTGTGCCGCCAGCGTCTTGTTCGGCGCCATGACGATGGCCGGCCGTCCGGTGCGGGCGATGACGTTGGCCATCGTGTAGGTCTTGCCGGAGCCGGTCACACCGAGCAACGTCTGGAAACGCATGCCCTGCTCCAGCCCCTGCACCAGCTTCTCGATGGCCTGCGGCTGGTCGCCGGCCGGCGGGAATGGCTGGTGCAACTCATATCTGCTGTCGGGAAAAGTAACGATCACGGCTCTGGTCATCAAACAAAATTAGCATTTTATCAGGGCTTTGCACCGCACCCATTAACTTTGCAGGCCAGCGATCCGTGCCAGAACTTTGCGCAGGGTTTCCAGTCATCAACATTAAGTGCGCCAAACGCCACATTCTGGGGAATCTTATGCGTTATTTTCTTGTTCTGATCGCTGCTGTCAGCTTCCTGCCCGCGGCATACGCTTACGACCGCGCCGCGCTGATGGAAGCCTATTTCTCGTCGGTCATGGTACGCGGTTACAAGATGGACGGCGGGCTCGCCTATGGTTCCGGAGTCGTCGTCGGCGACAACCAGGTGCTGACCAACTGCCATACTTTCCGTGAAACCGAGAAGGCATGGGTATCACGCGGCGAGGACTCGTATCATATCGTCTCGGTGCAGGCCAACCGCTGGCACGACCTCTGCCTGCTGAAGACCGAGGGCCTGGACGTCAAGCCGGTGCGCCTCGGCAACGGCAGCGATCTGGAAAAGGGTCAGAGCGTGGTGTCGATCGGCCACTCCAGCGGCGTGCCGACGCCGCTCACCAGCAACGGCAGCATCAAGTCGCTCTACGCCCTCGACCAGGGCAAGATCATCCGCACCAACGCGCGCTTTACGCTGGGCGCCAGCGGTAGCGGTCTGTTCGACGAAAAAGGCAATCTGGTCGGCATCAACACCTTCAAGACCGGCGGGCGCGATGCCTACTTCTACGCCGTACCGATCGAGTGGCTGACAGAACTGCAAAACCGTGAGGCCGAGACCGCCTTCCCGATTACCGGCGACGCATTCTGGGAGGGCATAGAACCGGACTCCATGCCCTACTTCCTGCAGATCGCGAAGCCTCAGCTGACCGAGGACTGGCCCGACCTGGAAAAGATCGCCAGCAGCTGGATCAAGGCCGAACCCGGCAACAGCGATGCCTGGTACGAGCTGGGCCTGGCCACCGAGAAACTCGGCCGCCTTGAGCAAGCGGAGCAGGCTTACCGCAAATCGGTGGAACTCGATGCCGAGAACACCGATGCCCTGTTCCGCATCGGCCTCATGGCTGCTGCCAAGGGTAACCAGCAGGAGGCCTACGCCATCAGCATGCAACTGAACGACATCAACAAGAACGTCGCGGCCGAATACCGCAAGGCGCTGGACTGCCAGTCAAGCTGTTGATTTTCGGTAGCTTGCCAGTTACGCAGGGTTGAATTTGTGAGTAAAATCACATTTTTTCTTGCATCTTCAACCCTTTTCAAGGATTTCGATCTTGTCGCAACCAGAACTGGTACTCTCCAAGCGCGTTCAGAGCATCAAAGAATCACCCACCCTGGCCGTCACCGCACGTGCCGCCAGGCTCAAGGCCGAAGGCCGTGACATCATCGGCCTCGGCGCCGGCGAGCCGGATTTCGACACACCGCAACACATCAAGGACGCCGCCAAGAAAGCCATCGACAGCGGCTTCACAAAGTACACGCCGGTTGCCGGCATCGCCGGCCTGAAAAAGGCCGTCATCGCCAAGTTCAAGCGCGACAACGGCTTCGACTACACCGACAAGGAAGTCATCGTCGGCGTCGGCGGCAAGCAATGCATCTTCAACCTCGCACTCGCCGTCCTAAATCCGGGCGACGAAGTCATCGTGCCGGCCCCATACTGGGTCTCCTATGCCGATATAGCCATGGTCGCCGGCGCCAAACCGGTCATCATCGAGTGTGGCATCGAGCAGGACTTCAAGCTGCAACCCCAGCAACTTGAAGCTGCCATCACGCAGCAGACCAAGCTGTTCATGATCAACTCGCCGTCCAACCCGACCGGTTCCGTTTATACGCTGGACGAGCTGAAGGCGCTGGGCGAAGTGCTGAAAAAGCACCCACAGATCCTGGTTGCCACTGACGACATGTACGAGCACGTCAACCTTACCGGCAACAAGTTCTACAACATCCTCAACGCCACTCCGGAACTAAAGGACCGCTGCATCGTGCTGAACGGCGTCTCCAAGGCCTACTCGATGACCGGCTGGCGTATCGGCTATGCCGCAGGCCCGGCCTACATCATCAAGGCAATGGAGATCCTGCAATCGCAGTCCACCTCCAACCCCACTTCCATCTCGCAGGTCGCAGCACAGGCCGCGCTGGAAGGCCCGCAGGATTGCATCACGCCGATGGTCGAAGCCTTTATCGAGCGTCATGAGTTCGTTGTGCGTCGTTTCAACGAAATGCCCGGACTGAAGTGCATTAAGGCTGGTGGCGCGTTCTACGCCTTCCCCGATGCGCGCGAGGCGATCGCCAACCTGCACAAGGCCGGCAAGATTGCCGAACCGACCGACATGGCGCTGTCTGAATACCTGCTGGAGAACGTCGGCGTCGCCGTCGTGCCCGGCTCGGCCTTCGGGGCCGAAGGCTACTTCCGCATCTCCTTTGCCACCTCGATGGCAAATCTGGAAGAAGCCCTGAATCGCATCCAGCGCGCACTGAGCTGAGCGCAAACGGCAATCACGAAAGGCGACCCTGATGGTCGCCTTTTTCATTTTCGGCGCCGGAAGGCGGAATTGGAGGCGCGACAAAGCGAAGGTTTGATTTTTGCTTGAAACAAGCGCAAGTTATGCAGGTACCGTCTGCATTTCAATCCCCTGAAAAGGAGCGAACCATGAATGCATTCAACACGCTCAAGGGCATGCTGTTCGATCTGGACGGCGTACTCTACATCGGCAAGCAGCCGGTCGATGGCGCGGCCGAAGCTGTCGCCCGCATCCGCAGCAGCTACCTCCGCTGCCGTTTCGTCACCAACACCAGCACGCTCTCGCTCGCCTCGCTCAGCGGCAAGCTCGAATCGCTGGGCTTCGACATTCCGCCCGCGGAGGTTTTCAGCGCGCCGCAAGCCGCGTTGCGTTACCTGCAGAAACAGGGGGACCCGGTGTGCCGACTGTTGCTGGCAGATGACGTCAAACGTGATTTCGCCGGATTCAGGCAATCGGACACGGCGGCGGAATACATCGTCGTCGGTGATATCGGCAACGCCTGGACCTACGCCATGCTGAACGAAGTGTTCAATTGCCTGATGAGCGGCGCCAAACTAATCGCCATCCACAAGAACCGCTTCTGGCAGACCGAACAAGGTCTGCAGATGGATATCGGCGGATTCGTCGAGGCGCTGGAATATGCGAGCGGCAGCAAGGCCATGATCATCGGCAAGCCATCGCCTGACTTTTTCCGTACAGCGCTTGACGATATGCAACTCAGCGCCGACGAAGTCGCCATGATCGGCGACGATATCGATTCGGACGTCGGCGGCGCACAGCAATCAGGCCTGCAAGGCATACTGGTACGCACCGGAAAATACCGGCAAAGCTATACAGAGGCCTCGCCGGTAAAGCCCGATGCAATCATCGACTCGGTTTGCAATCTCCCCGCCTTGCTGGGGCTGTGAGGCCACCCCGTACCGGTTGCCTGAAACCAGCGCTCAGTCCTCGTCGCTACCGAACAGGCCTTTCAATTTGTCCGCCGCCTGTATGCCGAGGCTGGTGCCGACGCCCGGTCCGAGAATAGCGGTGCCGGCGGCTGCGCCTGCCAATGCCGCCTTGGTCGGCAGCACCATGGGTTTCTCCGTGGTCCCGGTAACCTGCAAGGGAATAGCAACCAGTGTTGTGCCCTTCTTGATCTCGACCTTCACTTCGCCGCCCAACTCCTTGTTCGGCTTGATCTTGACATCGCCGGTCGCCTTGAGCAGGCCGGAGGCGATATCCAGATTGCGCAGATGGTATTGCTTGCCGGCCACATTCAACATCCCCGTCAGCGTATCGAAACGGGTCTGTCCGTCCATGCCGCCCTTGGTGCCAAGCAGTGTCGCAGCCTTTGCCAGATCGACCCCATCCAGCACCCCATCCAGCACCTTGAACTTGAAATTCGCCTGTAGTTGCTCCATCAATTTTGCCGGCTCCTTGGCGGAGGCCTTGTAGCTACCATCACCACTCAGCTTTCCACTTAACTGAGTGGATTGACTGACCATGCTCACCGGCTTCGCCACCTGCACGCCCGACACGTTCAGCTTGCCCTCCAGCGCCCAGTTCTTCTGCCAGTTCAGCACCGCACCGGTACTGACCTTGCCTTCATACAGCTCGATATCCAACCGCTGAATATCGAGCCGCTTAT
>QXGG01017634.1_pt1 | contig 25196 bp, 33 predicted proteins | sample 1982491 | NCBI WGS metagenome assembly QXGG01 (sample SAMN09924614, study PRJNA488089) | Wastewater metagenome, whole genome shotgun sequencing project. | isolation source: South African research farm wastewater | place: South Africa: Irene, Agricultural Research Council, Animal Production... | reverse complement strand
TCTTCCAACAAATCAATATACTAAATTTGAATCTATTATATTACCATATATGCAAAAAGAATTATTGTATAAATTAAGTGTCACGTAACTATGTGAATCTGGGAAAATCTAGAGATAGACAACCCTTATCCAAGCATAATAGAAATATTATGAAGGAACAGAGACTAGTACATACCTTCTTAACAAGTGGTGTTGAAGAAGATGAAGTACCAAGAGTGCATAGCATATTCCTATATATACCTATATTTAGTGGAATATGAAGAGATAGTCCGACCTACAGATATAATGTAATAAAACTGTAGAATTAACAGATAAAGAGCTGTTAAGATAACAAAGTGGCAAATTTAGTATTAGGTATATATAGCCCATTTAAGTATGGGTTAAAGGAGTATGAAGGCTATAATATAACTGAATTTAGGAACAATATAAGGTTCTTATCAGTGATAGAAGATAGAGATAATGGCTCTGCTGGACAGATATGTCCACTATTCTTTGATGGAGCAGTGAGTACATTTAATGAACTACCTTTACCTAATAATAAAGATGAACTATATAGAGTAATGAATTTCATTACAAATACAGTTAGAGTTAGGAATACATACAATTTTATGGGTTTCTCAATAAGAAAAGCTCGAGTAAGAAAAAGTAGAATGAGTTTGCATAAGTTGTGGAGAATCCTTACCTTTGCAAACCGTAAATAAATAAACAATAAATGGCAAAAGTATTAGTATTAGCTAAAAGTGGGTTTGGTAAAACAAACTCATATTGTGGTAGAGCTAAATTTGGGATTAAAGGGTTAAACCCTAAAGAAACCTTTGTAATTCAATGCGTAAATAGGGAATTACCTAACAGGGAGTATACCCTTATAACAGGTTTTAAATCAGATGGTTCAGACCTTAAAAACTTTATTACTAAAGGTAGTAGAATTCAAGTGGGTAATATAGATGGTTTAGATAAGTTTAAATTAGTTTCTGAAACCATTAAACTACTAGCTTTATCTCCCTTTAAAAACATTGTTGTAGATGATTTCAATTATCTTTCACAAGACTATTACATGGATAATGCAATGAAAGGGGGATGGGACACACCAAAGCAAATAGGCTATGGTATGGGACTTATCTTTAAAGCATTTGAAGCCGTGTCAATGGCAAATAAAGATGTCTTTGTATTAGCTCATTATGAAGAATACAAAGATAAGAATGGAGATTCTATCTCTTATAAATTCAAAACAACAGGTGCTATGGTGGATGGTTACATTACACCAGAGGGTAAATTTGATATCATTATCTTTGGTAAATCTGGATGGGATTCTACTAATAAAGTAGCTATCAAAGAATTTATCACTGAAGATGATGGGGAATTTCCAGCAAAGGATAGTCTTGGTATTATGGATGAGTTTCCTATATACATACCTAATGATTTAGGTATGGTAAAAGATGCAATCAATGTATACTACAACAGAGATTAATAGGAATATAGTAATTAACATTAGTAATAAGGTAATTCATAATAAACTAACTACAGATGATGTTAGTTACTTAATTGTAACTTATTGTACAGATAGAAGTAAACCACTTGATAAATCAATTATATTTGCTACTATATTAGTACGAACAGGTCAATATCAACCCTATTTCTTAACTGCTTTAGAGTGGTTTAAAATTAAATTTACCATCATTACAGTACTGAATAGTGATGGAAAACAATTATTATTTATATAAATAAACAAAAATGAAAGAATTAAGTAGATTTGAAATTGCAACAGTGAAGAGAACTGCTGCCAACACCAAAAGAATGAGAACTAAAAAGGAGAAACTAGAAGCAACTGTAGAGGCAGCTAGTACAGAGATTGAAATTCTACAGAAAGCAATTGATGCTTTTGAGGCTCCTATTATCCTACTAACAGGTGGGTTTACATCTGAACAGGTTTTAAATGGTGATATGGATGCATATGTAGGAGAAGTGGATATTGAAAAAGCAGCTATTCCTTTGGTAGAAGTTGAACCAGAAACAGTGTCTGAAACTGTTACTGAACAGACTATACCTAATCATTTTAATGATGAAGAAGTACAGCCTTCTGAGGAATCTGTAGAGGATTATGATAATCCTATTTTCAATATACTATAATTAACAAACAATAGATTAAAACAAATTAAATAAGTAAAGTATATGGCAATTAAAATTGGTAAACAAGCTAAAGAAGGTTCTTTCAGCTCATATAAAGGTATTGGTTCATTCAATGTAGTAGCAGTTAATCCTAACAAAGAACAATTGGAGAAACTCTTAGATAGAGATATTAATGAAGAGCCTGTTTATACACCAACTAGTGATGAAGGACAAAGACAAGTAAGAATTATGGTCTATCTAAAAACAGACCCTACTTCTACTATTAATAATGGTATTGAACTTATCACACCTATTAGCTTCTTCTTAACTGAAGCACCTAGAGTAGGTAAAGAAAGTGGTAAAACACAGATTATTGATTTATATGGTAGAACAGCATGGGCTAGTCCATCTGAATTAGCTGCTAAAGCTATTCCTATGTATGCTAATGGTCCAGCAAATCTTTCTACTAACTATAGACCTATCTATCAAGGTGAAGAACAGTTTATTCAGTTCTTAATTCAGTGGTTAAATATTGCTCAACCAGCTTCATATAACACTAAGACTAAACAATGGACAGATAAAGCAGACCTATCTGATAGTGAAGTGAATATTGATTTCAAAACATTATTTAATGGTAATGTATCTGAGTTGACTAGTCTTGTTGAACTAGCTAAACCTTATGCTGTTAAAGTAGCAGTAGGTATTAGAACTGTAACTAATGACAAAGGTACTAGACAGTATCAACAGATTTATAACAATATGTTCTTAAAGAACTCTGTTACAGACTTCTCAAGAATTGATAAATCAATTAAAGATGATAAGGACCAAGGCAGATACCCTGATACTGAGTTCTCTTCATTACCACTTCACATGGATGTAGTGGAAGCAACTGAATTTGATGCACTAGGGAATGATGCTGCTCCAGCAGACAACCCATGGTAAACTAAACACACTAAAGTAATTCAGAACTATTATGGCTATTAAACTAGGTAAAATTAATGTAGATTTAAAACAGGTACTGAACTCAACAACTGAGTTTAGTATCCTATACCACTATTTTGATATAGATGAAATTCCATGTATTATATCAAGTCCTTTAAGGGTTGACAATTCTCCATCATTTGGTATATATACCTTAGATGGACATAAGATACATTGGACAGATTTATCTACAAGAGAGGGTGGTGGTATATTTGATTTACTTATAAAATATTGGGGAGTAAGTTACAGTGATACTCTAGCAAGAGTCTGGGAGGACTTACCTAATATAAAACTAGTGGGTAATAGCCATAATAGTCTTGGAATACCTAATATCATTACTACAAAAGAGTACTCTAGTACTACAGATTTAAAATGTAAAATTAGAGATTGGAGACAATATGATTTAAAATATTGGGAACAATATGGTATAAATTCTAAGTGGTTAAAGTATGCTGATATATATCCTATATCTCATAAAATAGTTATAAAGAATGGTCATAAAATGATATTTCTTGCTGATAAGTATGCTTATGCTTATGTAGAATCTAAAGGAGGTATTATTACCTTAAAGATTTATCAACCCTTTAATAAATTGGGTTATAAATGGGCAAATAGACATGATAGGTCAGTAATTAGTCTTTGGACTAAGTTACCTCCAGAAGGAGATAATGTATGTATCTGTGCATCAATGAAAGATGCTTTATGTTTATGGGCTAATACAGGAATACCTTCAGTAGCTATTCAAGGGGAGGGATATAATATGAGTAATACAGCTATATCAGAGTTAAAAAGGAGATTTAAGAATGTATATATCTTATTTGACAATGATGAAGCAGGATTAATAGATGGTGTTAAACTATCAAACTTAACGGGTTTTACTAATATAGTATTACCCACATTTAAAGGGGGAAAAGATATTTCAGACCTCTATAAACAACTGAATAATCAAACAATATTTAAACAAACAATGTTAGGTCTATTTGACCTATAAACAAAAAACAAAGAATTATGGAACCAAGAAAAATTATTGTAATTAACAGCAAAACACAAGAACAAACTGTATTAAACTCATCTGCTGTAACACTAGGTGATTTAAAAGCTGAGTTAGACCAAATGAATATCAGCTATGCTGGAGCTACTTTTAGAGAGGGTAGAAGTAAGTATGAACTTGCAGACAATGAAGCTGTGTTGCCTACTAATATTCCTTACAAAGGAGAGATTATCAATGACTTAGTGTTCTTGTTAACTACACCTAATAAAAAGATTACTTCAGGTGCTTATAGCAGAAATGACCTTTATTCAATTATCAAAGAAAAGAGCTATGAAGATGCAATTAAAGCTAAGTTTGGTAAGAATTACACTGTATGTAAATCAGTTGATTTAGAAGCTTTTATCTCAAGTAAAGAAGCAGCTTCTGAGGCTACTCCAAAAGAAGCACCTAAATGTAACTGTGGTAACCTTAAAGATGCACTGCTGTTTTTAGCAGAAAGTCTTTGTGACTATGATATTTTAGCTTATGCTGAATATGATGACATCAAAACTATTATCACTGATGGTGATATTGATAAACCAAAGTCAGACAAAATAGCCGAAAGTGAACTAAAAGAAATGTTTGGTGCTTTATTAGGTTAATCACACATTAAACAAATAAAATTAATAGAGGGACTTAAATGTTCCTCTATTTTTTTTAATAATAGTAAAGAATGGAAATAAACAGTGATAGATATAATGAAGTTTATGAGAAACTCATAAATATTCGGACATTTGCTGAAGATATTTATGGAAAAGATAGGGTTGATTTACAGATACCTACATTAGAGGAGTTTGACCCACAGTGTACAAACATTGAACACCCTCTATATATATATTTCCCTGAAGTTCATCTTACCAATGAATTAGGGCAATCAGCTTTACTTAAAAAGTTATGGGTTAGAATTTTCATAAGTACAGCAGGTAGACTTATAGGAATGTTTGAGATGTGTAGAACCCATATAACAGTAAACCAACTATTAGCTGGTTTTGTGCATAGTCATATTAGTACAGATAGTTTTAATAGATTTTCATCACCCTGTTTAGGTTCTGGTCCTATCAGAGTAACACAGGGAACTTTACAAAATGGCTACAATGAAGGTATTTGGAGGTTATTCTTTGTAGAATTAGAGAGGTTTGTTGCAGTGGAATCCCTTAGTGGAGGTCCATATAAAAGACTATCAAATATACCCGTAGTAGCTGGTTATAAGATAGAGACATATATATCTTTACCAAAAGGTACAACTAAATCTCCATTAAGTTTACATTATTATGACCAAAATATTAATATCATTAATGGTTTATATGAACAGTTTATTGAGAAACTAATTAATGATAAGGTAATAACCCTAAACTATATTAATGATAGATTTGATATAGGTAAACCATTTCCTCAGATGTGTTTGGATATCAGTAATAGCTATATAGAATGGTATAATAGTCTATTAATAAATGAAAATCAAGGGTGGATTATAGAAAACAGTGCAATACTAAGTACATTAAAAGACTTAATAGTTAAGGGTCAATTAACCGAGAAAGAAGTTAGAGTTTTAACCAAAAGAGACATTAACATCAGTGAAAGATTAGAGTCGAAAAGAGCTATTACAGAGTCTCCTTTCTTTAAATTTAAAGGAGAGGACATTTATATAGAAATAGATGAAACTATACCTACTGAGGAGAGTTTAAATCTAATAAATTTACTTGATATACCCTATATTATAAACATATTAAACATCATATTAACAATAATGAATTATGAAGGACAAAATAACATACCCCAGCCTAATAAATGGAGAAAGTACATATAAAATAGTAGTTCCAGAAAAGGTAGAAAGTAAAATAAGATTATTCTGTAGAGAAGTATGGGACTTAGAATGGTCTGGTGTTTTATTCTACACAGTTGAAGGTTCATTTGAGACTGAAGACTTGGTTATTAACTGTGTTGATATCTGTTTAATGGATGTTGGTACAGCTGGTTTAACCTCCTTTACAATAGATGCTGATGTAGTTAGTTATATGTCTGACAATATTGAGTTACTTAATCCTGGTGTATATCAAGGATTGATTCATAGTCACAATAATATGTCTACGTTTTTTAGTGGAACAGATACTGATACATTAGTAGCTGAGGGTCATGATATGGCTCACTTTGTGTCCCTTATTATTAATAATAAAGGAATATATACAGCGGCTATTACTAGGAGAGGTACTAGACAAACAACCACTGTTTCAGAATTAAAGTATCCTACCTGGGGCGATATAACTAAAGTATCTGCAATTGAAACGAAAGAAGAAAAGGAAGTTATTATTAAACATTTATTAGATGTGGAATATAGCTTTCAAGATAGTACACTTCAAGAGGCATCTGATAGAATGGGTTTTATTAAAGCTAAAAAAGAGAAAGAAGAGCAAAAGTTAGCTAAAAAGAAAGCTTTCACAACTACTAAAAATAAAGAGATTGACTATAGTAGGGGTATACCAATGTATGGTAAAGCTAGTAAAGATATTGAGTTTGGTAATAATAAAGTAAGTTTACCTACAAAAAGTCCTGCTCCATTGCCTACTAAACAAGTGGGTAATTCTAAGGTTTATAATGCAACTGATTTAACACTACCATTTGAGTCATTTGATGATGATGATTATGCAGTACCTTATGGAATAATTAGTTGTGACCCAAATATTCTTTTATGCCTACAGAGACAATTACTTACAGGTTGTGCATTATTGAAAGATGATGAAACTGTAGATATTGATAAATGGGCATTATCAATGAATAAGTTGTATGCAAAAAGATTTAAAAACAGAAGTGAATTTAAAGAATTTGCAGGAATATATGTAGACTTTCTAATAAATAATGTCTATGATTTAAACCTAGAGGAGTACTTCTTAGGGGATGAAACATATACATTTGCAATTGTAGCTCATGATTTAAGAGAATCTTTATCAGAATTAACACAAAATGAATGGCTTGATATTTATATCGCAGAGCTTGATAATTATATATTGTAATGGAAGAAACAAAAAAAATCCCAATATTTGATTTTTTAGTAGATATTACAAATAAATCAATTGATAAAAACTATATACTAACAACAGAAGAGGTAGATGTCTTAATAGATGCTTTATTAAAAGGAGACTTACATTGGGAGGAAATCTCTAATTTTAGTACTTATGAAAACCCTGTATACAAAATATATTTATCTGAGGAAAGAGGTAGTCTGGATAATAAGTCAATAACTATGACAAAGGAGGACTCTGATAGAATAAATGTTATTAGATATAGACATAGATATGGTGTAACACCTAATAATACAGGCTTTAGTATTGATGATACCACTAGTAGATTTAGTGGTGCATCATGGTTTGAAGCTATCCAAGAAAAGACTATTACACTTGCTGGAGTTGGTGGTATAGGTAGTTATGTAGCATTTTTATTGGCTAGATTAAAACCATCTCTTATCTATCTTTATGATGATGACACAGTAGAAACAGCTAACTTATCTGGTCAATTATTTACATTAGATGATGTAGGTAATTCAAAGGTATTTGCAGCTTGTCAAAGTGGACAAAAGTTCTCTAATTACTATAGTATGTCAGGTATTAAAGCAAAATATACTGAAAACAGTCCAGCTACTGATATCATGATATGTGGTTTTGATAATATGAAAGCCAGAAAGGTATTCTTCCAATCTTGGTATAAAAGAGTAATGACTCTGCCTATTCGTGAAAGAAAGAACTGTTTATTAATAGATGGTAGATTAGCTGCCGAAGAATTTCAAGTATTAGCACTTAGAGGTGACGATGATTTATCTGTTAAGAGATATATGAATGAGTGGTTATTTGATGATGCAGAGGGGGAAGAAACTATCTGTAGTTATAAACAAACCACCTTTATGGCTAATATGATTGGTTCAGTAATGGTTAACTTGTTTGTAAACTTTGTAGCTAATCAATGTAACCCTATGATAGATAGAGATGTACCATTCTTTACCTATTATGAGGCTGCTAATATGTACTTTAAAACAGAGATGTAATGGAAGATTTAATAGCAGTACCCGCAGTAATTAAAAGATTATTTATAAAAATATTTACTGGGGATGACATTAATAGATTTGTTGGTAGCGATCAAATAGTAAATGTTACTAACAAAAGTATTCAAGTAAATATGATGCAGGAGGAGACAGAAGTGCCTATCTTTATGTTTCATGAGTTGACTCGTGTATTAAGTGTTTATAAAGCTAACTCCTATTTACGTAAATTAAAGAATGAGGATAATCAACCTGTTTGGAAACTGTTTCCTGTAGAGACCCTTGTTAGCCCTTTAAATTTTATAAAGGATAACACAGTAATAAGAAGTATGGGTCCTTTTTTAAGGAATACAATAGCTTATGACAGGCTAAAAGAGATTACCACTGTACAAGGAGATACTTATTATACAGGTCCAGGAATGATTTTAGATAGTGAGTTTAATATATTACTACTAGCAGTGGTTAAAGGTAAAGTTGTATCAAGTATTGATGGTCACTTTATATTTGCAACTAAGGAACCTAGGGTATATTTAAACCCAATTGTATTTACTAAAAAGAACTTTGTTGAAAAGAATTTAGCTAAAAATGTAATCCCATACTTTGTTTATGATTATATCTATAGTGGAAAACTATTTAGAGAAACAGCTCTTTTACCAGAAGATAGAGTCGGTAGATTAGATAGAGCAAATGTGGTTTTAAAAGACCCTACTACTTTATTTATAAAGGATAGTGCTAAGTTAGAGACACCTTTAGATAAAGACTCTATTAAAGACGTTCTAAATAATCAATTAAGTAATATTCAAAATCAAGTAATTGTATCAGTGCAAAATGGTGTACCACACCTACTTTAATTACTGGTTAGAGGTAATAGATAAAATAGAGTTAAATAAGGTAGTTAGGGCAATCAATGGAATGACTAAAGCCAATCTTTGCCCTAACTATAATAACATCTTTAATGTTTTCAATAAATGTCCTTATAAGAAACTACAAGTAGTTTTAGTGGGGGGAGAGCCTTATTGTTATAAGGATGTTTCCAATGGACTTTTATATGGAGTAACCAAAGGAAAAGAGTTACCTCCTGAAGTGATGTGTTTAGAAGAGATGATTATTAATTTTGATAAACCATTTAATCATATTATCTTTGACCACACTTTAGAATCAATAGCTAAACAAGGGGTATTAATGCTACATTCAACATTGACTACATTAGTAGGTAGAAAGAATATCCATGGGCATCTATGGAAGGACTTCACTACTAAGTTATTATCAAATATATCAGATAAGAATGATGGATTAATATTCTTATTCTTTGGTAAAGCTAGAGACTTTAGTGATTTAATAAATAAAAACAAACACATAGTATTAGAGGAAGAAAATATGTCTTTCTATGTAAATAAAAGGATAATTGATAGACCTTTTGATACTATAAATAGTAAATTAACAAGCTTATATGGTACAAAAATAAAGTACTATGAGGAGCTATAAACTAAAATAATATGAATTTAGATTTAGATTTTGTGTATAGTAATAATACTTCTAAACAAGTGAAGTATGGTGAAGTTATTAATGTAACAATGGATGAATTACCACCATTTCAATTAATTGTTAACATGGATAATATTGATTTCTTAAACACTATTGGTCTTATTAAAGTAAAATGTATTGCAGAAGCAGAACAGAGGTTGAAGGAAAGGAATAAATTGATGGATACAATTTATAATGGTATTATTGATAGTATTACTAATAAGATGGGCTGCACTGTAGAGGATACTTGGTGGACTCTAAGTAACCTATACAATGTTAACCCAATGTCTGTAGTAAGTATGTTTCTCAAAGAAATAGCTATTGGTTTGGATGAAAAATACCCAGACCATATTAGAGAAGCAAAGACTCCTTACATTGTATCTACAGTAAATGGGGATATTATTCCTTTTAAGAACCTTGATAAGGTGGAAAACCTCAAGAACTTTGCTATATTCAGAAGTAGTAATGAAGCTAATTTAGCTAAATATATTATTAAAAATCAGTTAGGCTTTGAGTGGTAACAAAAAGGTTAAAAATGCTACTCAAGTAATACAATCAGGTATTAAGTTTGACTCAAAGTTAGAGACTATGGTCTATAATACTTTGGTTAGTCTTAACTATAATCCACAACATGAGCCAACTACTTACATACTTTGGGAAGGATTTAGACCAACTATACCTTTCTATACTATGAATAGACAAAAGTGTACTGTATTGACAAATAGGAAGTTAGTTAATATAACTTATACACCTGATTTTTACTTTGAATACAAAGGACTTAAAGTTATTGTTGAAGCTAAAGGAATGATGAATGATGTGTTTCCTTATAAGTTTAAAATGTTTAGGAAACTATTAGAATCATACCCTGATAAAGATGATTATGTTATCTTTATAGTATATAGTAAGAAACAACTACTAGAGTCTTTAAAAATACTTGATGAATATGCCGAAAGTAGAATTAATAAATATATTGCTGGTTCATCTACCCATAAGGGATAGGGCACTATGCCTTGAATTTCTTAATAAAAGAGACTTTAACTCTATAAAAGAGATAATAGATTCTTTAATATTCAAGATAAAGAGAAATAATAAAAGTGAGTCACCTAATGCTAAGTATGATGGATTAGATTTAAATAATCTATATATACTCAAAGCTGAGGTTGACCTGTATGTAACTCTACTTGAGTTACCTAATATAAATGACAATGAAGAAGAGTATTAAGGATTTATCCTTAGATATAACAGAAGCTCAATACAGACAAAGAAGTGCTTTAAGTTACTCTACTCTATCAAGATTTTCAAGAGAGGGGTGGAGGAAACTCTCCTCTCTTTTTGATAGAATAGATTCACCAAGTTTATCATTTGGGTCAGCTGTTGATACTAAGTTAACAGAACCTGAAAACTTTGATAATATCTATGTAGTATGTGAATTTCCCTCTATATCAGATACACTTATTAGTATAACTAAGTCTTTACATAATCTATATAAAGATAGGTTTTCTACTATAAGTGAAATACCAGATGAAGTAATCAGTGATATAGCATTATCACATGAGTATTATGTGAATGACAAATATGCTAAACATAGAGTTAAGAGTGTAAAGGAATCATGTGAAGAGTATTATACTTTACTTACTTTATCAGCAGGTAAAACCATCTTAAGTCAATCAGATTATAATGATGTAATGAGTTGTTATAATGAACTGAAAACTAACTATGTAACTAAATCTTTTTTTGATGTTGACCCTTGGAGTAATGAGATTGAAAAGATATTTCAATTAAAGTTTGAAGCTGAATATAATGGAATAGCTGTTAGGTGTATGTTTGACGAAATAATTGTTAATCATAAAACTAAGACAATATACCCTATTGACCTCAAAACAACAGGCTTTCCAGAAGAAGAGTTTGATGGTTCCTTTTTAAAATGGAGGTATGATATACAGGCAAAGCTATACACATATATCCTTCAAGAGGTAATAAATAAAGATGAATACTTTAAAGACTTTAGAATTACAGGTTATACATTCATAGTAATTAATAGAAGAACACTATCTCCACTTGTATGGATATTTGATTTAAATAAGTGTGAGAAAGATTTGATTGCAGATGATGGTACAGTGTATAAAGATTGGAGAAGTATCCTTACTGAGCTTAAGTATTACCTAGATAACCCAGGTATTAAATATACAAAAGAAGCCACTTTATCAAATAGAATATTAAAATTAAATAATTTAAAATCAGTATGAATGAACTAGAATACTTTAATCAAGATGATTTAGCAGCATCTACATGGAGGTCTAAATATGCAGATGATGGGGAAAGGAACCCAGATGATATGCATATGAGAATGGCTGTAGAATTTGCTAGAGTAGACAATGCCTATAATGAATCTAACAATAAACGCCCTTATAAAGAGCATTTATCTCCTTATGGGAAAGAAAGAAAACAACTTACTCCAGAGTCTATTTATGAGTTATTTAAAGACTTTAAATATATCATACCAGCAGGTTCAGTTATGGCAGGTTTAGGAACCAAAAGATTAGTTTCTTTGTCTAATTGTATGGTTATTGCTGGACCAGAAGATAGTTACTCTAGTATTATGGAAACTAGAAATAACCAAGTACAACTAATGAAAAGAAGGTGTGGTGTAGGTTATGATTTAAGTGGTGTAAGACCTAGAGGAGCTAAAGTTAATAATGCTGCTAAGTATGCAACAGGAGCTGCTTCTTTAATGGATGTAAGCTCTGATGTTACTAATGAAGTAGCACAAGATGGTAGACGTAAAATGTTCTTTAATTAATAATTAATTAAATATATACAGAAAATGAATAGAGTATGTAATATTTCAAAAGAACTATTAGAGAATTTTCTTAAAGAAGGTAAAACAACAAGAGAAATTGGATTAATACTAGGAGTAGCTAATACTACTATAAGTAGATATATTAGAAAATATAATTTGAATAATCTATATAGTAAACCTAAATACTTACCATATCATCTTACTAAAATAGATAGTAAGAAATTGGCATACATGTTAGGTTTTATAATAGCTGATTCAAGTATTAACAATGAAATTGTTGAAATTAGTGTAGCTATTAAAGACTCAGAACTTATGGATTTATTTTCATCATTACTTGGTATAAAATCTTTTGAAGATTTAACTTTAGTAAAAGAAAAAAGAAGATTTCCAAGAATAAGACTAGTCAGAAAAATAGTTGGGATAAATAAATTTACAGGGGGAAATAAAAAGAAAGATAGAAATGTACCTATTATTCAAAAAGACTTAGAGGTCTATTTGATTAGAGGGATATTTGATGCTGATGGTTGTATAACTTGGGGATATAGAAAGGATAGAAATAGGATATGGCATAAAGTTAGTTTTACTTCATCCTTGGGTATCTTAACAAGTGTACAAAAAGTATTATATAAAATAGGGATATCTACTATAGTAAGACCTAAGGCAAATGAAGATTGTTATGTATTAGAGTTTACTAATAAAAAGGATATACTTAAATTTTATAATTACTTATATGCTGATGAAACTTTTATACCCTTAAAAAGAAAATTTGATAATTATAATGCCCTGCGTCTTGAATTGGGAGAACTCAGTGAAAATACAAATTGTACAATACTGAGCTGTGCCACAGACCTTTCTGTGGAAAGTGCAGAGACTACTGGAGAGTTAAATGGAACTCTTAATAACCAGAGTAGTACCCAAGACTCAGTTAATGAGTTAAGATATAGTCCAAATAGGGGGCATTAATGCTTAGTATTGATATTAGGCATCCAGATTCACTAGAGTTTATTACAAAGAAGCAAGACTTAACTAAAGTAACAGGAGCTAATGTATCAGTAAAAGTATGTGATAACTTCATGAAAGCTGTATTAGCTAAAGAAGATTATATACTTAGATTTCCTGTAGAGCTTAAAGATGAGACAGTAGCTAAGGGTATTGCTGCTAGTGGAATTAATGTAGAAATTCTTGAATACAATATATTAAAAGAGATTGGTGATAAACAATTTATAAAGAAAATAAAAGCAGATGAACTATGGAATACACTAATGAAGTGTGCATATAGTAGTGCAGAACCTGGTATTATCTTTATAGATGCAATGCATAATTCACCTGATGGGGTGTATGATGAATTTAAGATGGTTTGTACGAATCCTTGTGGTAGATAATTTTGCTGCAAGTAAAACATTACGAGAATTGCTGGAAACCTGTTAAAACATCTATAGATGTGTTGGGTAATCAGCAGCCGAGCCTTAGTTTTAATACTAAGGAAGGTTCACAGACTATGTACGTAATATTAATATTATTTATATTTTAGTTATGGAAGAAATGAATAAAAGTTTTTATGAAAGAGCTAAGGAATTAGCTGAAAGCTGTAATAGAGTTAAAGATAATGGAGTATATGAAACCTTAGCAAAAGAATTTCATATAGGTTTGAGAAATGCTGGAGACAGATTCAAAAGTTTATTTGGTAAACCTGTAAGAGATTATATTGCTGATATTAATACTCCATCAAAAGAAATTTTAAGAGATGCTATAATTAGATGCCATACTCAGGATGATTTGTTGAAATTCCTTAATATTCATTATGATTGGATTAAGGGATTATATGATAAATATTTCAAAGTATCTACATTTAGAGCAGCTAAACTTAAATTGTTTAATGAGTTTGATATTATAGAGTATAATCCAACTATAGAAGATAATCTTGCTATTTTAGTTTCACAAAAACTCGGAGATGGGAGTTTTGAATTCTATGATGGTAGGAGTAGTTTAAAGATAGAACATGGTTATAAACAGTATGATTACTTGAAGTTTAAAGTTAATCTATTGAAGAAAGCCTTTCCTACTATAGCTGGATTAGAGACTATAAATAAGAGAGAAAATAATGGTTATATCTCCTATTCTTGGAGGAGTAATAATCTAAGAAATAGATACATGGATATTATAAAGGAAAACCAAGATTGGGATTTAGTTGAAAGATTAACCCCATTTGGTTGGATGTTATGGTATCTTGATGATGGTAATCTATATTTATCAGATAACTCAAAACAGTTAAGTATAGCTATTCATAATGTACATACAAGAATAGTAGCTATAAACGAACTTAAGACTTATGGTTTTAAGTTTTCAAACTATAATGAATGTATTACGATCTCTGATAAACTTACTATTATAAAGTTTTTAAATTGTTTCATAAAACCATTTATTCATTTAATTCCAGAATGTATGAAATATAAATGTATTATAAAGATATAGTCGGGGGTAATCTATTAAATTAGATTACTTTGGAAATTCCGATGGGTCCCTTTGATAGTTGTAGATTAATTCATAAGAACCTTGCTTCTTATGTTGTTAATAAGTTCACTAAAAATGCTCATATAGATGAGGGGTTACTGTACAAACACTCTTATGAAGCTGTAAGATTAGCAGATGACTTAATCTATTTAGAACTTGAGGCAATTCAAGCTATTATTGATAAGGTTAGTCAAGAAGGTAGTGGAGATGAAATAGAACTATGGACTAAAATTAAAGAAACTACTATTTCAGGTAGAAGAGCTGGTTTAGGTTTTACAGGTCTTGCTGATGTAATAGCTATGATGGGTCTAAGATATGACTCTGATGAAGGCATTGCTTTAGTGGACAAACTAATGAAGATACAGTTCAAAGCAGAGTTAGATTGTCAAGTAGATTTAGCTATTGAAAGAGGTGGGTTTCCTGGGTATAACCTTCATTTAGAACAAAATAATCCATGGATTGAAGCTATGAGTAAGGAATTTCCTGAAGAGATAGCTAAGATGTTTAAGTATGGTAGAAGAAATTTAAGTTGGTCGACCGTTGCACCTACAGGTACAGCTAGCTTAATGTCACAAACATCAGCTGGTGTTGAGCCTGTATTCTTACCTTTCTATAATAGAAAGAGAAAGTGTATGAGGGAAACAGATAGAGTAGACTTTGTGGATAAAGTGGGAGAAAAGTATACACTATTCCCTGTAGTTCATAAAGGACTTAAAGATTGGGCTAAAATAGCATTGAACATTAAAGATGATGTAGTTGATTCATGGACACTAGAAACTTGGGAAAAACAGTGGAAGAAAAGCCCTTATTATAAGTCAACTTCGCCAGAAATTAATTGGAGACAAAGGGTATTAATGCAGGCTACTATACAAAAGTATATAACACATAGTATTAGTAGCACTGTTAATCTAGCAGAAGAAACTACCCAACAAGAGATACAAGACTTATATGTGGAGGCATGGAAACATGGTTTAAAAGGTATTACAATCTATAGAGATAAATGTAGAGATGGCATCTTAACTAAGGTTGAAAAACCTACTATATTAGAGAATAGACGTGCCCCTAAAAGACCTGTAGATTTAGAAGCTGAGTGCCATGTTATTAGAAGTGGAGGTGAGCAATTCATTATTATTGTAGGTTTATTTGATGGTAAACCTTATGAAGTATTTGCATTTAAACCAATTATAGAACTTAAGTTAGCTAAGCATAAAGGTATAATTACTAAAGTATCTAAGATGCACTATAGATTTGAATCAGAAGTACTTAAATTAGATAATTTAGGTTCTATTTCAAACTCTGTAGAGGAAGAAGCTGCTACTCTATATTCATCTATGTTATTAAGACATGGAGTACCTATTGAATACATTACAAAGACTGCAAAGAAAGTGAATAGTAATATTACTTCATTCAGTTCTGCAATGTGTAGAGTATTGTCTAGTTATATAGGTAAAAAAGAGGTTAAAGGAGAGGTATGTCCAGAGTGTAGAGGTACATTAGTAAGAGATAATGGCTGTATTCACTGTTTAGACTGCGGTTACAGCAAATGTTTATAAACAACAAAATAAAATAAAAAATGAGTACAATTAAAGTAAAAGTAGTAGAGGAGGGGTGTATGCCCATTAGAAGTGGTAAAGGTAAGTCTGATTGTTTTGACTTAACACTTGCTGAAACTGTAACACTTAAAAAGGGAGAACTATATGTTGCTTCCTTGGGTGTAGCAATGGAGATACCAAAAGGTATGAGTGCTAGAATGTATCTAAGAAGTTCATCACCTGTGGACCATAAAGTAATGATGGCTAATCATGTTGCTGTTATGGATTATAGATACAATGGAGATGGTGATATTTGGAGATGTGAATTAGTTGCTTTAAAGTCAACAGTCATCTCAAAGGGAACCAGAATCTGTCAATTTGAGTTAGTTCCATCACAGTTTGCAACTAGATTTGAAAAGTTTAAATGGCTATTTGGCTCTAAACCAACATTAAAACAAGTAATGCATCTTGGTAATAAAAACAGAGGTGGAATAGGCTCTACAACAAGAAGAAAAATTTAGTAATATATGGTAGAGAATATATTAGTCTTATTATTAATACTAGTTGGAGTGGCACTCATAGCTAGTATTATTAATTTGGCTTCTAGGGATAAGTCTATAGACAAGAACCTAGGTAAGATTTCATTTAAAGAATCAATGGATTTAGTTGATTTACCAGTTATTACTTTCTTTAATAATGGTAAGAAGTTTAATTTCTTATTAGATACAGGCTCTTCTCATTCATCATTTAATTTAGAATCAATAGAAGGTGTATTAGGTAATCCTATTGAAGGAGACTACACTCACTTTATTGGTGCTGATGGTAATCCTACACCTACTCAATCTGTTACTATGCCTATAGTGTATAAAGACAAAGAGTATCAAGAGGATTTTCAAGTCATTGATTTAAGTAAAGCTTTTGGTATAATTAAGAGTGAGTCTGGTGTAAATTTACATGGTATATTAGGTAATTCATTTTTTCAAAAATATAAATATGTAATTAACTTTGATGAGTTAATTGTATATTCATTAAAATAATAATAAGGGGAGTTTAGGCTCCCCTTTTATATAAAAGAATATGATTTATTTAGTAACTCAACAGATATTACCACAATCAAATAAGTTTATTAAGGTAACTCCAAAAGAAGCTTTAATGTTATTAGAACCATTAAAAGAAGTTGGTTTAGATACTGAAACTAGGGGATTTGACCCCTATACTAAACAATTAACAATGCTTCAATTAGGGTGCTTTGATTATCAAGTAGTTATTGATTTAACTACTGTTTCAATAGAGTTCTTTAGAGAGTATTTGGAGTCTGATAGATTATTTATCGGTTGGAACTTAAAGTTTGATTTAAAGTTTCTATACCATCAAAGGATAATAGTAAGAAAGTGTTATGATGGCTTCTTAGCAGAGAAACTATTGTGGTTAGGTTATCCTTCAGGTATGCACAGAATGAGTCTAAAAGCAGCTGGAAACACCTATTTAGGTATTGATTTAGATAAAACAGTCAGAGGTAAATTCCTTACATCAGACTTATCAGAAGAACTGATTATCTATGGTGCAGGAGATGTTAAGTATCTACCTATCATCAAGGAAAAGCAACTAAAGGAACTTGAAAAGAAGAACTTATTAGGTGCTATAGTTTATGAAAATAAATCTGTTAATTGGATAGCTTATACTGAATACTGTGGAGCTAAATTAGATGTAAAGAAGTGGAAATATAAGATGGTTTTAGATGAAACCAATGTAGAAGTATATGAACAAGCTTTAAAAGATTGGGTAAATGCTTCATACAGAGGTGAGAAATATGGTTATCATTATTTAGAAGTATCTAAAATTAAGGAAAAGGACCTCAAGAAGGCTAGAAGTAAAATGGCTGGAGTAAGATGTCCAGAGATGGATAAAAAAGGAGCTATAAGAGGTGTATATGAAGCTTTTAAAGTAGAGATTGAGCAGAGAGTAGAAGAAAGGTTTATGAGTCTTAGTAGACAAGGAGACTTATGGACTGGTTTTCAAACAGAACCTACTTGTGAAATTAATTGGAATAGTGCTTTACAAGTAGCTCCTTTATTTACTTCTTTAGGGTTTAATCTTAAGGTTCCTGATAAGGAAACAGGTGAATTAAAGGATAGTGTAGAGGGTTCTATTATTAATGGGCAGAAAGAGAAATCATCTTTAGCTTATATTTATTTACAATATAAAGCTGCTATGAAAGTGACTTCAACCTATGGTATGAATGTTATTAGGCAAATAAACCCTGTAACAGGGAGGATACATACAAATCTTAATCAATTAGGTGCAGATACAGGAAGATTAAGTTCTGGAGGTAAGGATAAAGCTAATAAATTAGAATATTTAAACTTTCAAAACTTTCCTTCTGACGCTGAAACTAGAGCCTGTTTTATTCCTGAAAAGAACCATAAGTGGATATCATGTGACTATAGTGGACAAGAGTCTAGGATTATTACTGATATAACAAATGACCCAGCAATGGTTGAGTTATTTAATAATGGTTGTGGAGATGTCCATTCACTAGTAGCTAAGATGGCTTACCCTGATATAATAGGTGATACACCTGTTGAAGATATAAAAAGATTATTCCCTAAAGTAAGGAATGATGTTAAGTCACAGGTTGAGTTCCCTATTAACTATGGTGGAGACTTTAACACAATTATGTCTCATGCAAACAAGAGTAAAGAGGAAGCAATGACTATCTATAATAACTATATGAAAGGTTTTGTTGGTATTAAAGATTACCAAGATAGGCAGAAAGCTAATGTAATGAGGTTAGGTTATATCATTCTTAATGCTAAGACTCAACATAAATCGTATATATATGATTTTGATAGAATAAAGGGTATAGAAAGAAGATTTAACTATGAGTATTGGGCAGAAAGAAAGCCTTATAAAGGCAAAGGTAACCCTTACTTACCTACTCCTATTAAACTACAAGTATGTGATAAGTTTGCTAAAGGAGACTCTATTGAGTCAATGATTGGTACTTACTCTTATGAAAAGAAAGTAGGTAACAAGATTAAAGTGATTACTAAAAAGGTATCAAAGGCTGATACTTATAACATTCCTGTTAAATACTTCTTCAGGAGGAAGTCAGCTATTGAGAAACAATCTATTAATTATCCCTGTCAAGGTACTGGGGCTTTAATGTTTAAAGTTGCCTCAGTATTCCTTATGGATTATATATTAGATAATAATCTGTTTTATATAGTAAAGTTTTGTATTCCTGCACATGATGAATGGAATATTGAAGTACCAGAAGATATGGCAGAAAAGATGGCTTTAGTATTAAAAGATTGTATGAAGAAAGCAGGTGCTTTCTTTTGTACAAGAGTAGAAGTTCCAGCAGATGGGGATGCCTATGATTGTTGGATACATTAATAATTAAAAAACAAGAATATGATATTTGTAATTATAGCATTATGTTGTGTAACATTTTACTTTAATGTAAAAACTATTGAAAAACAAAGAAACCCTTATATCTATGAAAAAACAGGTAAAGAATACATTAATATAGAACCCTGTTTAATGAAAGGGGAGAAAAAGGGGGAGTGGATTAGGGCTATCAAATACTTAGATAAAACATCTGGTATTATATATGTAAGAGAAGAGAGTGACTTTTTTAATAAGTTTATAAACAAAACACTATGGAAGGAATTACAGAAGGAAAAAAAGTTAGGGACTATAATGTAGGAGCATCAGACTATGCTACTAGAAAGATACAACCATGGGATATATGGTTAGAATATGGTCTTAATCCGTGGGATGCAGATATAGTTAAGAGAATACTTAGGAATAAAAAAACAGATACTAGAAAGTTGGATTATGAAAAGATAATCCATATTTGTAAAGAAAGAATTAGACAACTAGATGAAGGGAGACAATAGTCTCCTTTCTTCATTTAAATTGAAGTATAATGCAAGGTATTTATGCTGGTACAGTGGACACTAAACCAAATAGAGATAGAAATAATAGAAGGAAGTTTATGGCAGACATAATGAGTTTATGGGTAATTAAATTTAATATTGAAGGACAAGGAAAGGGTACTGCAATTTGTAAAGCAGAGAATCCTATGAAGGCAACTCAATTACTTGAAAGAGATGGTATGTATCAATCCGTAGGGTACAAAATAACTAAGATAGAAGAGGTTAGTTTATCTCCCTGTTCTATGCTATTATCTGAGCAAGTGGTTACATATAAGGAAGTAAATAATGAGCTATGATAGAAGAAAATTTATAAAAATAATAGAAGCTAATGGTTTTATATTTAATAGACAAACAGGTGATCATCTTATTCATATAAATGATAAAGGTATTCATATTAGTGTACCTATTAAACTTAACAGAATGATTGCTCAAAGATTGATTAAAGAAAATCAATTAGAATTAGATATAAAAACCATTAAAAAGAGAGAAAGGTATATGGATAACTACCCAATAGGAGCTAAGGACTGTCCTTATGCTCCTTATAATGAGGACTTAACAACCTCACAAGAGACTTATGTTTCTATTACTATCAGTAAACCTGTTATAGTAGAAACATTGCCAGATGCAGATTCTAATAAAGTAGAAGAGTGTGCAAAAGCAGAGATTAAAAATGATTTACTCTACTTTAAAAATCAAGGCTATAATATAGATGATATAGCTATAATACTATGATTGCAACATTTATAAAGATTGCTATTTTTAATATAATTGGAACAGCTTTAATGCTAAGTGCTATAATATATATTAATAAAAAATGGGGGAAAGGAAAATGAGTTTACAAAACAAATGGAGACGGAGAAATACCTATCTTTGGAGATTAAAAGGTAGTTACATTTTTGTAAGTGATAATATGCAATCAAATTTTTATAAATTAAATAAACATGAATAGAATTAGTGCCAACATTATAAAAGACTCTATTAATATTGATGGAGACAGAATAACCACATTTGAATTGGTATTTCCTAGGTTCATTTTAGCAGAATTAAATACCCATAGAGTATTTACTAAAAACTCTGCAAGTTCTAGAGCTATACCATTCAATAAGATGGTAAAAAGTGCTATGGAAACACCCTTTATTCCAATTGAATTTCAAAAGGACCATAAAGGTATGCAGGGTTTTGAATATTTACAAGATATGGAGAGAGAAGATGCTGTTAGACTATGGTTAGGGGCAAGAAATGCTGCTGTTCAACATGCAGTAAAATTACATGAAGCTGGTGTAACTAAGCAACTATGTAATAGAATACTAGAACCATTCTTATACCATAAAGTGCTATTAACAGCTACTGCATTTGAAAACTTCTTTAAGTTAAGGTGCCCTTATTATACTACCCCTGTAGGTGGTAAAGATGAGTTTGGTAAACCATTTATATATCATAGTAAAAAAGAAGTATTAAGTGGTCATTCAAATCCTATTAATATAGAGAAATTAGAGAATTTCAGTACAATAGATTGGCTTACTATTAATAAAGGTATGGCTGAAATTCATATAATGGATTTAGCTGAAAAGATGTATGATAGTTACAATACATCTAAACCTGTAAAATTAGAAGATGGTGAATGGCATATTCCATATTCAGACAATATGCCTGAATATTTAGTGGAAGAAACATCATTACTACCTAGTGAGAAAGATATAGATTTTCACAAAGAAAGAACTGTGTTTATCGTTAAAGAAGGTGAAGTTATCTTTACTAAAAAGGGTACTGAAAAGTTTAACACTGAATACTTTGGTGATTTAACTGATACTGTTAGAGGGTTTGTTATAGGTAATGATGTTTACACTTACATTAATCAATTCACTCCTGTAGAATCAAATGAGGTGAGAGAGTATTTTTGGGGAGATTATAATTTATATGCAGGTGCTAAGGATTTCTTTCATTATCCATATGGAGTTAATTGGAGATTAATGGTAGCTGTAGCAAGATGTGCTAGATTGTCTTACCAAACTATTGGAGACAACCCAAAGATGGACTATAAAAAAGACATAGAGTTGTTTAATACATTGAAAGAGTCTGAACATTTAAGTCCATTTGAGCATGTGGCTATGGCTACTTCTATTTCTTATTTAGATAAGATGTCTGGTAAAGACTTATTAACCCAAGGTTTCACCAGAAGAGATATAACTAATGTATGTTCAGCTTTGACTAAGAATTTTAGAGGCTTTGTTCAGTATAGAACACTTCTTGAAAATATATAAGTATGAATAATTCAATCATTAATTATACAGATAAGAAGATGGAAGTAGATATTCCTGTTATTGATTTTATAGAGGATGAGGATTTAATCTTGGAGTCTAAATACAAAACTAAATTATCAAAGGGAAACAAAAGAAAGACCCCTAAAACAAAGTAAATATGAGAACCAATTTAATTAAAAGTAAATTACCTCCAGAAGAGGATGTAACTAAGGATAGTAGTAAAACACAATCAAAGGAAAAAGTATCTAATACACCAGAGGATGGTATATTAGATATGATAATAGCATTTGATACCACAGGTTCAATGAATGCTTATATAGGTAGAGTAAGAGACTATATTGTAGGATTAGTTGATACTCTACTTGATACTAACCCTAATTTAAGATTAGGTATAGTAGCATTTGGGGACTACCATGATATGGTAAATAAATATGAGTTTGGCAGAGCTTACCAAGTATTACAACCAACTGATAATAAGGAACTACTTATTAAATTCATTAACAATGCAAAGAATACTATTGGGGGTGATTCTAATGAATTCTATGAGTTAGTTATTCATAAGATAGTGAATGAAACACTATGGAGATATGGTTCAAATAAAGCTGTTTTATTAATAGCAGATGATGAACCGCATAATACAAACTATAAACATAGAAACTTAACAACTAATTATTGTTGGAAAGAAGAAGCATATAAAGCTGCTGAAAAGGGTATTAAGTTTGACACTGTAACTATCAAAGAATATAAATGGTTTAAAGAACTATCTAGAATAACTAATGGTATATCAGTGCCTTTTAAGACTAGTAATGTAGTTAAACAACTTATCACTGCTTCTGTATTATCAAGGGGTGGAGAAGAAAGTAAAGCTATGTTTAAAAGGATGGCTGATGAAGCAGTAATTAGTGGTTCAGAAGAGAGTAGAGCTATATATGATAGCTATTCAAAAGAAATTGTAGATTAAATTAAATAAATATGAAAATTAATATTAATGAAATTAATGTGGGAGATATATTCTCCGAAGAGTCACACTATGTAGTACTTGGTAAAGAGAAAGACTCTATTAAGTTTAAACATCTTGAGAGTGGTTGTACTGTTAGTTTAGCTAATAAGTATGTATCAGACTTACTCAATACTTCTGACCAATATGAGAAAGAAGTTAAGGTAAGTAGAGAAGATAAGAAAGATGGTACTCCTGGTATTAGAAGTATCTTTGAAGGCATTAAATCATCTGAAGTATTCACTGTTGTTTTTACCAAACAAGGTAAATCAAAGACAAAGAAAGCCTTTGAACAAGAGAAAGATGAACAAAGATTAAGAGCTATTGAAGTTATCAATAAAGCTAAGAGGAATAAGAAGAGTATGTCTGAAGCCTATATATTAGCTCTTCAGGAGGTACAGAATAATCCTATTCAACCTTTTATTGAGGGTGAAGAGAGGATTCTTAGAGGCTTTAAAAAGCAGTTTATATCTAGAGATGGTAAATACAAATGCCAAGATATGGATATAGATAAAACTGAGAAAGAAACAGGAGAAAGACTTGTGAATATCAACACTATCTCACAACTTGTGTTCAATGGTGTTAGATACATTGTTGAGTAATTAATTAAGGGGGACTTCGGTCCTCCTTTTTTGTTTTTAAAGAGTTTGGTTTACCTCTTAAAAAGAAAACCTTTACTACCTTGTGAATCAGTAAACAAACACTTATATTTGCATATAAAATTGATTATAAATCTATATAAAATAATTATGGGAAAGAGATGTATAAGTACAAATCCTAAAGTAACGGAACTTACTAAAAAATTAGTAGGAGAAACAGATGCAACTATTACTGGATTAGTTGAATTATGGCAAGACAAAAACAAAAAAGATTGGGATACTTACCCAACTGCAAAAGAACTAGCTGTTTTTAGAAATGAAATAAGGAAAGGCTCTCATTTAGGATGGGCAAAAACTGCTTCTAATTCTTATGAAGTCTCTACCAAAGGAGATAAAAGATTTAGTGCTTTAGTTGCCAAATTTGATGGGGGTACTTTAATTGATGGTGTAGATGTAGGGGGTAAAACTATTGAGGAAGTCTATCAAACTGTTATTAAGAGGAGTAGAAAAGGTCAGGCTCCTTCTAAAAACTCTAAATTACATAGAACTTCAGTAAATAATTATACTGGAAATATTACCCCAGATGCTAATACTGTATTTGTATTTGGCAGTAATCCTGAAGGTAGACATGGTGCTGGAGCTGCCAAAATTGCAAGAGAACAATTTGGTGCTATCTATAGGCAAGGAGAGGGTTTGCAAGGTAATGCCTATGCTTTACCTACTAAAGACCTTAGAGTAAAGGAGAGTAACAGTCTTAGAAGCATATCTTCTAAACAGATTATTGAAAGCATCAAGAAACTCTATGAAACTGCAAGGAAAAATCCTGATAAACAATTTAAGGTAGCCTACAGAAACACTGATAAGGCATCTCTTAATGGCTATAC
>QXGG01158644.1_pt1 | contig 25226 bp, 16 predicted proteins | sample 1982491 | NCBI WGS metagenome assembly QXGG01 (sample SAMN09924614, study PRJNA488089) | Wastewater metagenome, whole genome shotgun sequencing project. | isolation source: South African research farm wastewater | place: South Africa: Irene, Agricultural Research Council, Animal Production... | reverse complement strand
GCGAATGACATACGAAGAAGCATTGCAGAGCGTATTGATGTATTGCTCAGAAGAGTGTGGCAAAAAGGAAGTGCTGACAAATGGCAGAGTATAAAACCTTTACAGCCTGTATCTGCGATGACGGTACATGGGTTGTGACCGTGGACGGAGCGACATATCACATCGAAAACACACACGAGCTTAAACACTTTTTGGAGGACATAGGCATATGAGAGAATTTAAAACAGGCGCAGTTAGAGACAACCACCTCATCGGATATGTCGAATGCTTCAAACATTGGTGCCGCAGATGGTGCAAGGACAGAAAATGGGAAAATAAATAAAGCAAGGCAGGGAGCTTCGGCTCTCTGCTTTTTACTTGTGGTGGGTTAGATATCGGGGGTGGGAAACTCTATGCTATTGGGGAAAGGAGAAATGCCATGGAGTTTCCACATTGGAACGAAATCAAACAGGAATATATCTCCACAGACATAAAGGCAAGAGAACTCGCAGAAAAATGGGGTGTGTCCTACTCCAGACTCACAAAGCGGTGCGCAAAGGAGAAGTGGGTTGAGGAACGGCAAAAGCGTGGAAAGTATATCGCAGATAAAATCACTGAGAGAACGATCGAGAAGTCTGCCGAGAATGCGGTTAAGCAGTATGACAGATTCCAGGACGATGTTGACCTGCTGCTTACAAAGGCTGAGGTTGCAATATCACAGCTTGAGATTAACGGCTTTATAGATGTTGACAGGATGCGCAAGGTGGCAGCCACGCTCAAAGACATAAAGGAAATGCGAGGCTACAAGACAGAAGCCGATGCACGAGAGCAGGAAGCAAGGATACGAAACCTTGAGAATCAGCTCGTCAAGGACACGCAGGAAGCAGAGCCGGTGCGCATCATCATCGAGGGTGCAGACGATTTCTGCGTGTGAGGTAGCCTATGCCGACATTAAAGATAGACTACATAAACCCAAGGCAGAGAGAGTTCCTCAAGGCAAAAAACAAGTATGTAGCTTTCGGGGGCAGCCGTGGCGGTGGCAAGTCCTGGGTGGCAAGGCTGGCTGCTGTTCTCTACTGCGAGAAGTACCCAGGCATCAAGGTGATGATCATCCGTAAGACCTACCCAGAGTTGCAGGAAAACCACATCATCCCGCTGACGGAGCTATTGAATTGCTACGCTGAGGACAAGTCACAGCGGCTTGCCACCTACAATGACGGCAAGAAGCACATAGTCTTCCCCAACGGCAGCCGAATACTGTTCCGATACCTCGACAACGATAAGGACGCTCAACGCTTCCAAGGATCCGAGGTGGACATCTTGATTGTGGACGAGGCAACGCACCAGTCCGAGGAGAAGTTCAAGAAGCTGACAGCCTGTGTGCGTGGTGTCAACAGCTTCCCCAAACGCATCTACTGCACCACCAACCCAGGAAACGAGGGACACGCTTGGGTCAAAAGATTATTTGTGGACAGGCAGTTCAAGGAGAACGAAAACCCCGATGACTACCTCTTCATTAGGAGCAGTGTGTTCGACAACAAGCCTCTGTTGGAGTCATCCCCCGAATATGTTGCACAGCTTGAAGCCCTGCCGCCAAAGCTGCGCAAGGCTTGGCTTGAGGGAGATTGGGATATCTTCGAGGGTGCATTCTTCGAGGACTTCCGCACAACTCCCGATGCAATGAAGTGCAATGAACACGGTATCACCCCCGAAGAGGCTTTGCGTGAGCATAGGTGGACTCATGTCATCCCTGCGTTCACACCGCCTGCCACTTGGAACATCGTGCGCTCATATGACTTCGGCTACTCCAAGCCGTTCTCGCTTGCGTATTATGCAATAGACTTTGACGGCACCATATACCGCATCCTTGAGTGGTACGGCTGCACAGGTGAGCCTAACGAGGGCTTGAGGCTTTCCCCCGATGAGCAGTTCAAGCGCATAGCACAGTTGGAGCAGGAGCATCCGTGGCTCAAGGGAAAGCAGATAGACGGAGTTGCCGACCCTGCAATATGGGAATCCTCAACAGGCATATCGGTAGCGGAGACAGCAGCAAACTACGGCATATACTTCCAACCTGGAGACCACAAGCGCATAGCAGGATGGATGCAATGCCATTACCGTATGCAGTTTGATGAGAACGGCTACGCTCGTTTCTATTGCTTCGACACCTGCAAAGAGTTCATACGCACGATACCATTGATGCTCTACGATGAGCATAAACCCGAAGACCTCGACACAGCCTTGGAAGATCACATTGCTGACGAGTGGAGATATATGCTGATGAGCAGACCTATTGAGCCTCAGCCTGTTAAGGAGAAACAGCCTGCGGTTTATGACCCCTTAAATCAATTTACGAAGAGGAGATACAGATGAACGAAGTACCTATCTACACTCCGCAGGAAGAGCCTGTGATGATGGCATCAATGCCTGTGGATAAAATGAAAATCCGTGACCTTACCGGCATACTCAAAGAGTACAAGGCCGCAAAGGAAAGCACCGACAACCGAGTTGTGGCTGCCGAAAATTGGTGGAGAATGCGCAACGAGTTTGAAGCTCTCAAGCAGACGGATGCCGTGAAAGACGGCGGTTATGTTGCCAAGACAGGTTGGCTGCACAACATCATAACCAACAAACACGCAGACTATATGGATGCAATGCCCGAAGCAATCATCCTGCCGAGGGAAAAGAATGATGCACGAGAGGCAAAGATTCTCTCTTCAATCATCCCCTATGTTCTCAAAAACGCAAAGTTCCAACGAGCCTACTCCCGTGTAGGCTGGCAGAAGTTCAAACACGGCACAGGCATCTACAAGACAATTTGGGATAAGGATAAGGACGGCATAGGCGGTATCGCAATAGAGCGTGTATCCGTTCTCAATCTGTTCTGGGAGCCAGGCATAGAGGACATACAGGACAGCACCTATGTATTCCAGGTCACCCCCAAGAGCAAGCAGTATCTTGAGATGCAGTACCCTCAGCTACGAGGCAGGCTCAAGGGCAATGGCGGTCTGTCCGTCAAGCAGTTTATGAATCCCGAAGCGGACAAGGACAAGAGCAAGAAGGCTCTGTACATCGAGTGCTATTATAAAAAGCAGGGCATCCTGCATTACTGCACCTTCGTTTCCGGCTACGATGAGCCTCTGTTCGCAACCGAGAACAATCCGAAGGACTATCCGAAGGGTTGGTATTGGCATGGACTCTACCCCTATGACTTCGATGTCCTCTACCCCCTTGAGGACAACCTCGCAGGCTACGGCTATGTTGACATCAACAGTAATCCGCAGATAGGCATTGACCTGCTGAAGACCAACATAATGGAAAACTCCGCAGCAGGCTCATCTCCTCGGTACTTCGTCCGCAACAACAGCGGAATCAACGAAGAAGAGTACCTCAATCCCAACAAGAAGTTCGTCAAGCTTCCCGACCTTACCGATAATGCTATTCGCCCGATCGACCACAAGCCTCTTGACAGCATCTATGTCAGCGTGATGCAGGAGTCCATACAGGAGATGCGTGAGACCTCTGGCAACACCGAAACGAGCGCAGGCACTACCTCTCGTGTCGATACTGCAAGCGGCATTGCGGCTCTGCAAGAGGCGGCAGGCAAAGGCAGCCGTGACTCCAACCGCACCACCTACGATGTGTTTGAGAATGTTATCTACAAAACCATCGAGCTGATAAGACAGTTTATGGACTTGCCTCAGCAGTTCCGCATCATTGGCGAGGGCGGTGAGGAAGAGTTCGTTGAATACTCCAACGCAAACATCGTTCCGCAGGCGCAGGGTGAGCTGGGTGGTGTCGACCTCGGTTACTCACAGCCGATGTTCGACATCGAGGTCAAGGTGCAGAAGGCAAATGCCTACACAACCGCAGCCTACAACGAGCTTGCACTTCAGCTTTACGGACTCGGCTTCTTCAATCCGCAGATGACCGACCAGGCTCTTGCCTGCTTATCCATTATGGACTTGCCGATGAAGGACAAGCTGATAAGCATCCTCAAGCGCAACGGCACTCTTGTGGAGAAGATGCAGTTAATCATACAGTACGCAATGCAGATGGCACAGCAGTACGGAGATGCGCAGGCTATAGCACAGCTCAATGAGATGATGGCTATGGTCGGCGGTCAGCAGATGCAGATGCCCACAGAGGGCGGTGAGGCAACGCAGATGCCCGACACCACCAGGGGCAGGTCATCGGGCGAGACACTTTCCAACAGAGCGAGAGAACGCTCACGGAACTCCACACAGCCTGGAGAGGGCGGGCAAGCATATGATTGAGGTAATCTACAAGCGTGGCAGACATTCTCTGTCCGTCCGAGGTCACGCATATAGCGGAGCGGCAGGACACGATTTGGTATGCGCCTCGGCATCCATCCTCGCATATACCTTCATTGCCAATGTGCAGAACGCAGAACGGCAATGGGATGATATGCCCGAAGCAAGATACATCGTTAAGGAAGGACTCGTAAAGGTCAACTGCGCACCCCCTGCGGATAAGGCAGAGGCACTCTCGGTTATCCTTGACGGCATCGTAACAGGCTTCAGCCTGCTTGCGGACAGCTATCCCGACAACATCTCAATACGGATTCTTAAATAATTTGTGCGGTGGGTTAGAGATTACCCACCGCTTTTTATTATGCTTGGAGTGTAAATCAGAGGTCATTGGTTTACTTCCTTTCTTTAGTTTCGGGAGAGGGAGCCGGTTTCGCCCTCTCCCACATTTAGCGAATTGGTGTAACGGAAGCACAGCAGACTTGACTCTGTTGGTGTGAGTTCGACTCTCGCATTCGCAGCCATATGCTTCGTTAGCTCAACGGGAGAGCTGTTGCTTTGTAAGCATCAGAAGTGGGTTCGATTCCTACACGAAGCTCCATACGGATTCGCCCACCGCAACGGGCAGATTTTTTTAAAGAGGCATCTTATGCAGAAATTCAAAAGGCTTGATCTTCAGCTTTTCGCAGAGGGTGGAGATGGCGCAGGTACCGGCACATCTGCCACGGGCGAAGCAGGAGCAGGCACAACAGGTGTATCCGTTGGTGTTCCCGACCAACAGCAGAGCCTTGCGGAGCTGGGTGTTCCGCAGAAGCTCATCGACAGACAGAAGCAGAGAGCGCAGAAGAGAGGAAAGCCATCCTCGGCAGCACCTGCAACTGTTGAAAACTCTGCATCCGCACCGCAGGTGCAGCCTGCACAGGCGCAGACAGAGACAGCACCCACTACGGAAGCGCAGAAGCGTTTGACCTTTGAGGAAATTCTCAAAGACCCCGAATACAACAAGGAAATGCAGAAGATTGTGCAGAGCCGACTCAAGGAGTCCAAGAGTGCGAAGGAGACTCTCGACAAGATTGCTCCTATCCTTAACTCTATTGGGCGCATCTATGACATCGACACTTCCGATCTCAGCAACCTTGACTTCGATGCGCTCTCTCGTGCGGTAGGCTCGGATGACCCTGCAATTGAGGCTAAGAGCATTGAACTCGGCATCCCCAAGGAGCAGGCGAGAGCAATTGTTGAAGCTGAACGGATTATCTCCGAGCAGAGACAGGCGCAGGAGAAGAGCTTCGAACAGCAGAAGATACAGGCTCACCTTGAAGGCATCTATTCCCAAGTTCCCGCACTTCAGAAAGAATTCCCCTCATTCGATTTGGAGACGGAGCTTCAGAATCCCGACTTTGCAAGGATGACCGCACCTGGAGTCAATGTACCGCTACGCACAGCCTACTTTGCAGTACACGAGAGAGAAATCCGTGAAGCAGAGAAGGCGCAGGCAGCGCAGATGGCTCAACAGGCTATCACGCAGAGTATTAGGTCAAAGCAGATGAGACCTCAAGAGACAGGCGCAAACACTCAGCAGGCTTCCGTGTCAACTTTGGATATGTCGAGTCCAGAATACCGTTCCTACATCAAGGAGCAAATGCGACTCGCTGAAAGACAAGGGAAGAGGCTATACCCAGACGGATCAATAAGATAAGGTAGCTGTCTTCCCAACGGAAGGAGTTACATAAATGTTCAATCTTAATCTTCAGCTTTTTGCTGATGCCGGTACTCTCGTTAACGCTACCGGCTCCTATGTAAACGCATACACCGGTGCTACCACCGCATTCAGCGGCAAGGACACCATGAATCCCACCATCAAGACATTCTACGATACCGAGCTTCTCGACAATGCTCGTATCGAGATGTTCTATGCACAGTTCGCAAAGAAAGTTCCCCTGCCTGCCAACAACGGCAAGCGTGTCGAGTTCCGCAAGTGGAACACCTTCCCTGCTGCAAAGAAGCTCGAAGAGGGTGTAATTCCCCAGGGCGAGAAGTTCGGTATGACCTCGATGTACGGTGCTATCCATCAGTTCGGTCTGTACACCGCAATCACCGATGTCCTTGAGCTTCACGGCTATGACAATGTCATCCTCGGCGCAACTGAGGAAATGGGCGCATCCCTCGCAGAGTCACAGGAAAGACTCATCCGTGATGCACTTATGGCATCCACCAATGTCTTCTACTGCGACAACATCGTAGAGGCAACAGGTGCTGTGGACTCCACCCCCGTTTCCATCAGCACTATGAAGGGCGCATCCGGCACCTTCTCCAAGCTCACCTCTCGCATGGTCAACAAGGTCGTTACCAAGATGAAGAAGGACAAAGTTCCTCGCATCAACGGCAAGTATGTTGCTGTCATCCATCCCTCTGTTGCAGAAGACCTGCGCAACGATAGCGGCTGGGTCGAGGCACACAAGTACGCTTCCCCCGAAGAAATCTTCAACGGTGAGATAGGCGAACTCCACGGTGTCCGCTTTGTTGAAAACCCCTTCGCACCTGTTATCAAGGGCGCAAACCTTGCAGGCGGCACCCGCAACCTCGCAGTTAACGGACAAATCAGCGGTGAGTCCACCACCATCACCTTCGATGGCGGTACTGTCGGCACAAACGCTCTTGTCGGTCAGTTCATCAACATTGGCGCACAGCGCAGACTCGTTGTTGCAAACACCGCATCCGTCATCACCGTTGACGAGCCTGTTTCCGACATCGCAGACAACGAAGTTATCGCCCCCGATGGCAACGCAGCAGGCGGTGCTGTCTACGCCACTTACTTCTTCGGTGCAGATGCATTCGGCATTATTGACCCCGAAGGCGGTGGCGCGGAGATGATCGTAAAGAACAAGGGCGAAGTTGGCGGCCCCCTCGAACAGTTCAGCACCATCGGCTACAAGTTCGAGACCAACGGTGCAACCATCCTCTACCAGGAGCGTATGGTGCGTTGTATGTCCTGCTCTGTCGGCTACTCCGACATTGACGAGGTCAACTAATTAAAGCTCCCCTAAATGGGGAGCAATCCCCATTGAAAGGAGCTATTTACTATGGCTGAAAAGAAAGCAGAAACAACTGCAATTAAAGACCCTGTGCTTGAGGCAATCGAAGCCTCAAAGAAACCTGTAGATATCTACATTCCTCGTGCAAGCGAGAACGAGTCCAAGGAATTCGTTGTTGCCGTTAACGGAAAAAGGTGGAGCTTCCCCCGTGGACGGAAATCCACAGTACCTATGTATATCGCAGAGGAAGTGCGCAGGGCATTACACGCACAGGATGCTTACGAAGACACAGTAAACGAACTGCTTGATAAGGCAAAGTAAGAATACAGATAATATAAGGAAAGGCGGTAGGAAAATACTCTTACCGCCTTTTTGCAAGTAAGGAGAATGACATGACAACAATTCAAGAAGTCATTGACCTCGTGGACGAGCTGAAGCCGAATGCAATATCGCAGGAAGTCAAGACCGAATGGCTGCAACAGCTTGAGACAGACCTGCGCACCAAGGTTATCGACACGCACAGTTTCCCACCCGATCTTTCCGAGGACTCCCTTTGCGTTGCCCAACCCTACCAAGACATATATCGCTGGTACTTGGAAGCAATGATAGACGATGCCCACGGAGAGGTCGGCAAGTACAACAACTCCTCTGCGAAGTACAACGCAGCAAGGCTCGATTGGGAGAACTACTACAACCGCACCCACGGCTCTGCTACGGGGCGCAGACGGCACTTTATATAGGTGGTGAGGATATATGTGGAAACTTCCTATACTACAACCCACGCAGACCTCACAGCAGGTTATGACCACCTTCTCCGGTTACAATGCCAACCACAAATTTACTGACGGAGAATTCTCCGACACGCTAAACCTTACCGCATCCGACTACCCCATGCTGTCCGTAAGGGGCAAGCGCACAACCTCACTGCATTTGAATAATGCCAGCGAGGTACTTGCCAAAGAGCATCTTGCTTATGTTGTAGACGGAGTGCTGTTCTACAACGAGCAGAACACGGAGATCACAGGACTCACAGACATCTCAAGTCTCGTCAGTATGGGCGCATATATCATTGCATTCACAGAGTCCGGCGGTGTGTGGTACAACACGGCTGACGGAACACACGGCAGCCTGGCGCAGAGCAACACCGTCCACGCTTCGCAGACCAATATATCATATAACCCCTGCGATTCGGACGGGAACTATGTGAACTACAAATATATTCAAGTTCCTACTCCGACATCGCCTGCCAAGGACGAATTTTGGCTGCACCACGAGGTCGGATATGCAAACCTTGAAAACAGGGAGTATGACCTTCGGCAGTACAACGGAGAAACGTGGATTCCTATATCCAAGACATATGTCAAGATATCTGCCACTGGTATAGGCGCAGGTCTCAAAAAAGGACAGGTGGTTACACTCACAGGACTCAAGGGCAACGAGGCTGACTACAATCGCCTGCGTATGACCTACTACTCGGTAAAGAAGCTCAACGGAGACCATGAGGTAATTGCCTGCGGTGATGACTACATCGTAATCGAGGGTGTTGTTGTAGTTATAAGCGATAATGAACCCTATGTGCAGACGGAAGGCACGGCAACAGCCGACAGAGTCCTGCCGGATATGGACTATGTGGTTGAGTGCCAAAATAGGCTTTGGGGATGCAAGTACGGCATGGTTGACGGGAAGATGATTAATGAGATTTATGCCTCTGCCCTCGGTGATTTCCTCTCATGGAGACAGTACAAGGGACTCAGCACCGACAGCTACACCGCGTCTGTCGGCACAGACGGCAAGTGGACGGGTGCAATATCCTACAATAACAACCCTATCTTCTTCAAGGAGAACTGCCTTCACAAAGTGTTCATATCTGCCGTAGGCGCACACCAGATAAAGGATATGCCCTGCGACGGTGTGCAGGAAGGCTGCGGAAGGTCACTTGCAATTGTGGATAATGTTCTGTTGTACAAATCCCGAAAGGGAGTTATGGCTTACGATGGCACAACACCTATATTCGTAAGTAAGCAACTCGGAGAGAAAAAATACACAGAAGCCATTGCCGGAGCAATTGACGGCATTTATTACATGAGCGTAAAGGACTCTGACGGAGATTCTGTGCTGTTCACTTATGACCTATCCAAGAACATATGGCATAGAGAAACTCCCATCGCCGCAAACGGATTTGCAAGGCTGGGTGACTCCCTGTATGTTGCGACTCCCAATGGCATCGTAGACTTGACGGGCGGTACAACAGACATCGGAGCAAGCGTTGACCCTGCCATTGTCGAGGGGGATGTTGAGTGGATATGGGAAACAGGCATGATGGGCATAGAAATCGGTCATAAGTACATCAGCAGAATCAACATCCGAATGCTTCTGCCCAAGGACTCGGAGTGCGACCTTTACATTCAGTATGACTCAAGCGGCAAGTGGGAACATAAGCTGCACATCAAGGGCAAAGGACTAAAGACCTTCCTTGCTCCTATCATCCCCCGCCGCTGCGACCACCTCAAATTGAAGATGATCGGCAAGGGGGAGATGCGAATGTACTCTCTCGCAAAAGTCTACGAGCAAGGGAGTGATGTGAACGATGCTTGAGTATGAATACCCCACCGCCCTCACAGGTAATGAGCAGGAGCAGATACAACAGCTTTGGAAGTATGTCTACAAGCTCGTTGAACTTCTCAATATGAATCTTAAAGAACAGGAGCAAAGAGAAGATGGTAACACTTAAATACGGCTCACGGGGCGAAGATGTCAAAACCCTGCAAACCAATCTCACAAACGCAGGCTACGATGTCGGTACTGTAGACGGCATCTACGGCACGAAGACCGCCAATGCGGTTAAGCAGTATCAGCAGGCAAACGGGCTTACCGTTGACGGCATCGCAGGCAGCAACACCCTTGCCAAGCTGTCGGGTAGTGCGACATCCACACCGACCACAACGGCAAAAGCACCTGCGCCCGATTACACTACGCAGAATATGAAGGTGCGTGATGACCTTTACGCACAGATTATGGGGCGAAAGCCGTTCAGCTACGATGTGACTTCAGACCCCATCTATCAGCAGTACAAAGACCTCTACACTCAGCAGGGGAAGATGGCCATGGAAGACAGTATGGGGCAAGCTGCGGCACTCACAGGCGGTTACGGCAACACCTACGGGCAGGCTGTCGGGCAACAGCAGTACAACGATTATATGCGGAAGCTCAACGGCATTATCCCCGACCTTGAGAACAGCGCATTCTCCAGATGGCAGGCTGAGGGCAGTAACCTTATGAACAGATACAACATGGTGGAACAGCAGGTGCAGAACGAGAAGGCTGATGCACAGAGTCAGATATCTGCACTTATCTCTATCGGACAGATGCCCGATGACAGACTCATTGCTTTGAGTGGCTATGACAAGAGCTATGTAGCAAGGATGGTGCAGTACGCAAACGAGCAGAAAGCACTCGCAAAGCCAATCGGTGGCAGAGGGGGCGGTGGCGGCAATGACGAAACCACCAAGAGCAGTGCAGGCTACTTCACCACAGGAAGCGCAGCAGTAGACAAGGCACAGTTTGACGGACTCATCAAAACAATTAAAACATATCTGGCGCAAGGCAATAGTATAAAGGCTTACAAAGTTCTTCAGAACAATGTTGACTATCTTTCTGATGAGCAGTACGAAGACTTGAAGAAAGAACTGGGTCTGGAATGAGGTGATAACTTATGCCAAAACAAAGCAGCAGGCAACAAGAAATAGGCGATCTGTTTAAGAGCAGTTACAACACAACAAGCACAGGTGCTTCCACCTCAACAGAGAACAACAGAAGCACCACGCAGGAATCTAACGCTTCTTCGGCAAGGCAACAGGAAATTGCAGGTCTGTGGGGTAACAGACAGGTATACACTCAGCCGACTACGAATGCCGCAAAACCTAATACACCTACCACCCCGAAAACAACGCAGGCCACCATAGCCGCACAGAAGGCTGGGAATATCATGGCCCTTGGCGCAGGAGTGCCCAAAACCACCAAAACTGACTTAGCCCTCAACGCAGCTATCGGCTATGGCGCAGCTTCGTTCATGAAACTGCTGTCCGATTTTGCCCGCCCCACAGGGGAACTGACAATGGGCGAAAACGTACAGGCTACGTTAAAGGGCATACCACTGCAGGAAGCACAAAAGCAGAAGCGAGAGAAGTCCAAATTCAATAAGGTGTCTGATTGGCTTAATGAAGTTGCCGTTGATTGGTACGAGAGTGCGCAGAAAAACGAGGCAAAAGCTCGTGAAGGACTTGGGGACTTCGGCAATCTTCTTGTATCCACAGGCATTGCCGGAACGCAGATGGCAGGAGATCTTGCACTGAATGCGCTTGTCCCTGGTAGCGGTATCTTCGCAATGGCAGGCAGGGCATACGGCAGCGGATCTCTCGAAGCGCAGGCAAACGGACTTACCGCAGGACAGCAACAGCTTGCAGGTCTAAAGTCCGCAGCAATCGAAACCATTTCCGAAAAGATATTCGGTTACGGCTCAAAGATCGCATACGGATCGGGACTCGTCAAATCTCCGCAGGTCATCGAGTCTGCAATCAACACGCTGGCAAAAACTAATGCAGGCAGAACGGCTCTCAAGACGCTCGTGGGTGCAAACGAAGAAGGCTTGGAAGAAGTCCTTTCTGACCTGCTTAACCCCATCGCAGACAGGCTCCTCGGACTCGACAGCGGTACAGGCAATGTATATGAAGACCTGCAATCACAGCAAGTCCTTGAGGATTATCTCGTGGGCGGCATACTCGGCTTATTCGGTAGCGGTACACAGGTTATTTCGGGTGAGACCAAGAAAGCCAACGAGGAGCAGAGAGCCTCCGAGCAGGCACAGCAAGATATCGTTTCCAAAGGCTTGGAGAGCGCAGAAGGCACTCACTCCCGTATACTTGCTGAGGAGTACAATAAGATTCTCGCAGAAAGCAGCAAGCGTGGTCACCGTTATCTGTACGATAGCGAAGTCAACAGCCTTCAGACCGCACTTGATATGGAGAGCAGACAGGGCAGCACACCCAACGCAAATGCTTTCAACACCGCACAGCAGGCAAAGGCACAGCAGGATACTGCAATGCGGATGATGGGTGCAAGGGTATTCGGCAATAACGATATAAGCCCCGACATTGCAAAGGCTGTTGCAGGCAACGCAAAGTCCTCAGCTTCTGCGCAGACCACGAGGAGCTTTACCGAGGTAACCTCAGCGATCTCCAACAGCACCCAGACCACCGAGCAGGCACAGAAGCTCAATGCAACCGCCAAGGCGGTTATCAACGGTAATGAAGTTTCCAACAGCCAGCTTGATGCGCTTGCAGAGAATGACAGCGCAATGCAGGCTATTGCAAAGTACGCAGGCGAGGAACTTCCCACCTTTAAGGGAACGGCTTCAGAAGTGCGCACAGCAAAGCGCAATTGGCTCAAGGGTATATCTACCGCCACCGCACAGAGAATTAAGCAGGCGCAGGCACAGCAGGCAGGAAAGACCGCACAGAGGCAGACAATGCCTGTAGTGGACTATGCAAGGAAATATGGCGAAGATGCCGACAAGGTTGTGCAGGCATTCTCCGATGGAGAGCGCATCGAGTCCAACCTCTTTAACGCAGAGTTTGACGCTGCGTATCAACTCGGCAAGAGTGGTGTTGATGTCGATAAGGCAATGGCACAGAAGTCCATACAGGACTTGTCTCCGTCTCAGCGTATGGTTGCATATCAGATGGGTGTTAAGGCAAAGTCCAACACCGACAAGCGCAAGGCAAAGGTTAAGTCCAAAGGCAATGTCAGCTTTGACGGTGAAACCTACACCGAGCGTGGTAAGACCAAGACTCTCCCTGCGGTTAACCCCAACGGACTCACGCAGGAGCAGAAGGCATCCATTGAGGTTATCAAGAAGATAGCCGAGGTTACCGGCATAAACTTCGTGTTCTACGAGTCCGAAGCAAACGAGCAGGGCAGGTATACCGAGAGCAACGGTATGTTCAAAGACAACACCATTTACCTCGACATAAACGCAGCAAAGCAATTCATTACTGATAAGTCTGCGATCCTGCGCACAGCATCGCACGAGCTGACCCACTACATTCAGAAGCACTCTCCTGCTCAGTACGCAGAACTCAAAGCATTTATTTCCCAGACCCTCGTTGAGAACGAGAGCCTGCTCGGAAAGGGCAAGACCTTCGATACCCTCGTTGCAAACAAGGCATACACCCGTGGACTCTCCGTAGAGGAAGCAACCGATGAGGTCATAGCCGATGCCTGCGAGATGATGCTCCGAGACAGCAAGGCAGTACAGACCCTTGCGGAAGAGAATCCGACTCTGTTCAAAACTATCCGCAATTGGCTGCGTGAATTCTGCCGCAAACTGCGCAAAGCATTTGAAGGTGTCGAAACCGCATACACCGAGTCCACCGCCCTTCTGAATGAACTCGGCAGATACACGGACGAGCTTCAGAGGATGTGGGACAACGCATTTATAGATGCGGTGCGGAGTGACTTCACCGAGATGGAGAACGATGCAGGTGATACTGTAGTGCTTGCCGACAACAACGGACACGCACAGCTCTCCGTCCGCACCTATGACGAGGGCGGCAGAGAACAGCTTGAGAACTACCTTGCCAAGAGAGTCAAGGAAGGTGCAATCACCACAGCCGAAAGAGATGATATGCTCTCCCAGATGGAAGCAATGTACAAGATTTGCAAGGACTACGCAAAGCAGTACACTCTCTTCGGACAGTGGTCTGAGGCTGAAGTCCGCACCGACCCCATAACGGGTGAGCCTATATTCTCTGTTGTCAAAGCTAACGGTGACTATGCGCTTAACCTCGACTTCTCGCTCGTCTGCAAAAAGCGCAGAACTCTGGATGCGGTATTCAATGAGATGATATCGCAAGGCATTATGGATGACTTCGATATGGTAGAACGCAGTATCGCAGCCATCAACGATGTCATCCGAGAGAATGACTTTGAGACCGCTTGTGCGCTGTGCTTCGTAGACACGAAGAGATACAGACAGGCTATGGTTGCAGACAGCTTTGTACGCATCTACAACGGCCTTGTGCGCTCTATGGTTAAGGACGGGCAGAAGCTGTCCTACTTCAACTTCGGAGAAGACAAGACGATCATCAACCCCAAGGACGGCATCCACACTCTTGCAGACTCTGAACTCGACTTCACCAAGATTGAACAGTTCCTGCACAATCCGAAGTATATGCCCAAGGCGAAGAAGGATGGCGGTATGACAACCGGCTCGGTTGAATATCGTGTAGCGAAACTGCTCAAGGAAAGTCCGCAAGACCGCAAGCTCCTCAAGCGTGGTGACTTTATGAGTACCATAGGCTTTGATAATGTCCGTCAGCACAACACGAGAGTCCTCGGTCTTTACAACGCCAAGAAGGGCGCAGGCGGCCCGAAGGCAACACAGAGTGATGTGCAGTACCTCTCCGAGATTCTTGCACAGAATAAGTTCAACGCAGACTCTGCCTACAAGGTTGGCGGTGTCAGAGTGCAGAGTTTCTCGGACTATATCCCTCGCCTGTGCTTTGACTATGTGCAGATGATGGGCGATCTCGCAGCTAAACAGCTCCCTGCCCACGCATACACCAAAGAGCCTCTGTTCGCATTGCAGTTCGGACGGACGGGGATGAAGATTAATATGTCTCTCGTTCCCGAAGTCATCGAGGGCGGTGTCGCACCTGGTCTGGACAAGGACGGCAACTACGCATGGAGAGACGGGCAGAGCTTCGGCTCAACCGTATATGGTGGCAGTGAAGAGTTCGTCCGCAAGTGCTATGACATCATAGGCAAGGAATACAACGGGCAGGACAGACTCACAGCACAGGAAGGCTACGAGCTTGCGATGGCAATACAGAACGCAGACGGCTATCACAACAACTGCGGTACGATTGCTGTCGGTGTATCCAATGCCCATATACTCAAGCTCATCCGTGACCCCAACATCCGTATGGTCATTCCTTACCACAAGCGTTCTCTCAACCACCTCGTAGCAGTAATGACCAATGTTGATAAGTATGTAGACTACACCAAGAAGCAGAACACAAGGCTCGCAAACGGCACGAAACTTGAAAGCGGTGACTTCAACTTCAATGAGGCTCTGCGCAGACTCGGTGATGCGAAAGCGGCTGCCGATGAGTATCTCGCTTGGTGCGATGAGCATAACTACATTCCGAAGTTTGAAGAGTTCCGCAACGAGGAGAACTACTACAAACTTCTTGAAGACTTCACCTGTTATGACCGTGACGGCAATGCAGCACCGCAGGGTGCAGTACAGGTCAACTTCCCCACAGCAGATGATGCATTCGGCAGTATGAGTGACCTTATCGAGATGGGTCTCATTGAGGACACCAACCTCAATGCCAAGCAAACCGCAAAGGTGCCGGAGATCGTCAAGCAGATAAAGGCAACGCTTCCCGAACTTGAACAAAAATGGAAGGATGAAGCAAATGCCAAGAAGAAGCCGAAGAAGGTACAGAAGTCCGACAGAGATAACTTCTCAAGCGCAGACGGAGAGAGCCTGCAATACTCAGTTCGTGAGGAAGCACCACCCAAGACAACCAAAATCGGTTACAAGGTCTTCAAGGTGCGCAACGGACAGCTTTACCCCACCAAGGTTAAGAATCCTTCGGGTCAAGGCACACCGGTTGGTGTTTGGCTCAACGCAGACACAGGCGAACTTGCACGAGATGCTGACGGCAATATCAAGACAAATACGCTTGGCAGAATTTCCGTTAAAGCTGATGGCGGTACACTTGCATGGAGACCAGGCTGGCATCTTGGCGAGCTTCCCGAAGCAAACCAAATGAACAAAAGCAACCCCAATGTAGAGGGCAAGCCTTCTGAGGTCGGATTGATGCACGAGGACTATGTCTTCTGCGAGTGTGAGTTTGCTGCCGATGTAAACTACCAGATAGAAGCATTCCAAATGGGCTTCAACAAGAACGGCAATTATCAGCATAAACTCGCAGGACTACCTTACCTTCCCAAGAACGGATATTACCGCTACAGGACTAACCCCGACCCCAACACCTCACCGTGGTTTATTTCGGGTGCAATCAAAATCACAAGGATTCTTGACGATGCAGAACGCAAGGCTATCATCGACAAGTACAATGCCGAGCATCCCGATGATCCGATGTACTACGCTCCTCGCAAGGGCGGTGACCTTTCGGGCAAAGCCTTTGAGAAGAGATTCGGTTTTAAAGCAGGGAGCGTTACCGCATCCGATGTTTCGGGTATGGCAAAAGGCGTTGACTATAGTGACGAGATACGCAACCTCGCAGGCTACGCACCGCAGAAAATCAATTGGGATAACGAAGCATTCAAGGAAGCCTTCGCTATCAACAAAACGGAAAAGTCTTACGAGGATTATCGCAAGGAGTATGAGGGCGACGAGCAAAAAAATAACACCACCGATGGTGATGTTAAGTATTCTCTCCGTCAGTTTGAGGATGGCAAGAAGTTTGTTGATGTAAATACTGACCAAGCGCAGTTTGATGGGTTGTCGATTGGAGATAAGCAAAAACTTGCAAGGAAAATTATCCACAGCAAGTTTGCCAATAAGATTATTGGTATCGACAACAAGGTGTTTGCAAATTCCAGAACGGCGGCAGAGTATGCATATCCTGCCAAGAAAATCAAATCAGATGATATTAGGGATGCAAAATATCGAGTCTCAGCAGAACTCGACAACATTGTAGAAGCAGGAGATAATTTTAGAACTGCGCCCGATGGCAGAGATGGTCATACTCACGAGAATGCGGTTGGTGATTATAAATATTTTGATACCATCTTCAAAGTTGGCAATGACTATTACAAAGGTGTTATCAATATAAGACAGTCGGCAAAAGGGTCTCTTTTAACTGATGTTACTAAAATAGAAAACATCACAAAGGACATCAGTAGCTCATACGGACAAAATCCGAAGTCTACATTCCTTCGTGATGTTTCTATGGATAGTATATTACATTCTTCCGAAAATATCAACACCAAATTTTCTGACCGTGACTCCGAGTACCTCTCCCTCGCCAAAGACCCCGAGGGCAACCGAGATAAACTGCAAGCTATGGTTGACGAGGCTGCGAAGAAGGCAGGTTATTTAACCAAGGGTAAACACGGCACTGCACAGAAGTTTACCGTCTTCAACACCAATAAGAGCAGCGAGGACAATGCCTTCGGCAGGGGAATCTACCTTACCAATGATGAAGCCGATGCAAGAGGATATGCGGGTACAAATGGCATTTGGACAGCGGATTTAACCAACAATGTGGATGCATATGCCCGAGATATAGCAGACTCAAAATACGATGAGGAAGAGGATTACAGCGATTGGATAGACGAGTACAATTCCGCATGGGACGAGAAAAGCGCACAGATTGCGAGAGATGGTCGAGTCCTTTCTCTTTATGCGAAGCTAAATAACCCCTTTACCATCAACGATAGCAATACAATAAGCCTTGAAACGGCAAAGGCAATCATCAATGCGATGGATGTTCCTGCATTCCGCAAGAGCGACTATCTATACGATGTAGAAAGACTATCTGATGAAAATGGTAATGTACCTGTTTATGATTTCTCGGACGGCAATTGGAGTAAATACCTTTCTCAATCTCTTCGCTCTCTTGGGTATGATGGGATAGTGGACGAAACGGTTAACCTCAAATTCCGTTTATTTAAAGGTACTGTTCACACTATTGTATTCGACGCCACTAATGTCAAATCCGCAGATCCCGTAACCTACAATGACAACGGCAATGTAATCCCTTTGTCCGAGAGATTCAACGCAGGCAACGAGGACATCCGTTACTCTACTCGTGACTCCGAAGGCAATGAACTCTCACCGCAACAGCAGGAGTTCTTCAAGGACAGCAAAGTGCGTGACGAAGACGGCAATCTGCTCGTGGTATATCACGGAACGGATGCGGAGTTTACCGTGTTTGACAGAACAAAGGGCAGAACAAATATGGACATACAGGGTATGTTCTTTAGCCCTTGGGAGTTAGATGCAGGCGGCTATGGTGGGAATGTAGGAGCTTATTACATCAACATAACCAATCCTGCAAGCGAGTCTATGGGGTATAAAGCTCTTCAGAAATTCAAAGGGCAGAATGGCGCAGGCATAAAGGCAAGAGAATATCTTGAGAGCCTTGGTTATGACGGAGTGAATAATGGCAACGAAGAGTATATTGCATTCAATGCCAACCAAATCAAGCTCACCACCAACCTCAACCCCACCGAGTCCGAAGACATCCGCTATTCCGAGAGGGTCACTCCTGCTGACATAGCAGGATTCGACAAGGAAACACAGGATATCATAAAGAACGCAAACCGCAGAGTGATGTACGCAAGTCATCCTACAACAATGACGGCAAACCGCTTTGAGAAAGCATTTGAAGATATGAATGGCAAAGGCTACTTTGCTTTCATTGACCCTTGGGATTTCCTGTATCTCACAACGAATAGCGTTGAAGACTTCCTTGAGCGCAACCCCAACAGGCTCAATGAGGGTGTAAGCGAAGATTGGGGAACTGTAAACAACATTCAAAATGCGGCTGACTTGTTCCTGCGTGTCGAGGATGCCGGCAACGGCAATTGGAAAGTTATCGGACACGAGGGCAGACATCGTATGGCGGCACTTTACCGTGATGATGTTGACAAGGTAGCCGTGGCTATCCGTATGGTGGGCGCAGAGAAGACTCCCCAAAAATTGAAACGCACATCCGCACAGTTCGGAATAGGTCACATTTACATTCACGATGCGATACCTGCAACTACCGAGTACAAAGATGTGGCTCGTAAGATATTCGCAAGTGAGCAGGGTGACATCCGCTACTCCGAGCGTGACTCCGACAGAGAACTGCTCTCCACCGCACTTGAGTCCGTAGCCCGTACCAAGACCGAGAAGGCACTCATTGCGCAGTACAAGGAAAACCTCTCCACCCTTGAGGATAGGCAGAGAACGCTTCAGCAGGCTCGTAAGGAGCTTTCCGATGCCCGTAAGTCAAAGGATACGGCAAGAGCAAAGATCCTTGAGAACACAGTTGAGACCCTCGCAAAGAGTGTTAATGCTGCCGATGAGAAGCTGCTCAAGCTCCAGGCTACCGAGCCGCTGCGCAATGTGGTCAAGAGAGCGAGGACGGAAGAGCGCAGAGCCGCAAAGGTTAAGCGTGACGAAGCCGTCAAGAAGACTAAGGCGCAGGCTGCCGCTCAAAAGAAGAAGGAGCTTGACCGAGTTCGTGAGCAAAGAGATAAGCGCATAGAGCAGGTCAAGAAGCACAATGACGAGGTTAACCGCAACAAGAGGGAGCGCAGCAATGTTACTGCCGAATGGCACAGCATTGCGAAACTCGGCAAGAGATTCCAACAGCTTATCGACCATCCGACCCAGAAGGACAGCGGACACGCACCTGTGGGCATCTGCCAATCCGCATTGAAGCTATGCAAGTGCTTTGAGATTGCAGACCGCAAGCGTGTTATCGGAAATGTCAAGGGCGCAATCAACGAGCTTAAAGCCAGGTATGCATCTATAAAGGATGACTCAGCACTCGGCATCTTCCACGAGCAGGAGATGTACAATGTCATCGATGCAGTATCCAACGAGATAAACGCACTCGACAGCACCGAAGCCCTCAACGCAGAGACTCTGCACAAGATCGTGAAGATGCTCAAGATGCTCGACAGAACTATGGTCAATGCCAATAAGTTCATAAGCCACAGCATAGATAAGACCATCGCACAGGCCGGCAGAGAGTGGGCAAAGGAAATCAACGATGCGACACCGATGCTCAAGGGCAAGATAGGGCAGTTCCTCAATTGGCAGCTAAGACCCGACACCTTCTTCAAGAGGCTCTCCGGCTTTGCCAAGAACTCTATGGGTGAACAGATACAGGCAATGTTCACAGAGGGTACGGAGAAGAAGCTGAAAGTTCAGCAGGACTTCTACCTGCACTTCAAGGATTTGACCGAGCGCAAGGAATACCTTGAGCTTGGCAAGTACAAAGGTGAAGACCTCGTGGATGTCGGACTCGTAGATGCGGACGGCAACAGCATCCTCGTAACACGGGATATGATGCTTGCCATCTACAAGCACCTGTCATCAAACGATAACTTCATGGCTGTCGCATATGGTGGTTTAGAAGTTCCCGACCTTGCAGACTACTACACAGGCAAGAGCAAGAGGGCATATGACAAGTCCGTTCTTTCGGATTGTATGGATGCTCATATGTGGGAAGTCCAGACCGAGATTATGCGTATCAAGGCTATGATATCCGCAACTGAGGATGAGATGCAGAAGCAGGCACTCAAGGAGTCTCTCGCAGAGCTTGAGACAGAGGCTGACCTGCTTGAGCGTGAAGCCTTCAACAAGGTGCAGGAAATCTACATCAACATCCAGGAGAAACTGACCGAGTACGAGCGTGAACTCCTCAACGCATCCACCAGATGGATGGACAAGTCTGCGGACTACATCAACGAGGAGACAATGCGTATGTACGGCATCGAGAAGGCGAAGGTGGACAACTATTGGCCAATCCATAGAGACACCAACTTTATCAACACCGACCTGCGCACCACCGTCAATGACATCAACCTTGAGAATTGGGGCAGCCTTAAAGAGCGTGTTCAGAGTCATGCACCTGTAAAACTTACAGGTTTTGCATTTGAGCTTGACAACCACACGAGGAGAATGAGTGACTTCGTAGGCTATGCTGCGGTGCAGAGAGACTTCTCAAAGCTCTACAACACCAAGCTCCCTGCAATGCGCTCAAGCCTTGCGAGAATCGTTCAGCAGAAGTTCGGTTCGGACAATTGGCTCTTCGGGCAAAGCGGACAGAGCTACATTGACGAGTACATAAGGGCGGTGTCCGGCTCAGTACAGAACGGAGATGCACTCTCCAACCTCTACGGCAACCTCGCGCAGGCAACCCTCTCCCTTAACCTGCGTGTAGCAGTATCACAGCTTGCATCCATCCCGACAGCCGCAGCCGAGGTCGGTTGGGGCAATGTTGCAAGAGGACTCGGTGCAGGCTTCAAGATTGCCTTCAGCAAGACCGCCAAGGAAGAACTCGCAGCCAAAGACCCGTGGTACTTCCAAAGATACCGTGGCGAGGGCGGTATGGTGGAGATCGCATCTATGAAGGATGCATCCAACTTTATCGGCAGGCAGTGGAACAAACTCGCAAGGAGCAAGGTCGGCAGTAAGCTGGTCAATTGGTGTCAAGACTTCGATGCCTTCGCAACATCTATGATGTGGGCAATGGCTGAGGAGCAGGTCAAGGAGAATGGCGGCAAACCAGGTGATAGCAACTATGACCGGCTGGTATCAAATGTTTATCGTGATATCATCCGAAAGACACAGCCGAACTACACGGTGACCGAGAGAAGCGGCCTGCTTCGAGAAAAGCGCGGCGGTTTGAAGTTCCTCACGATGTACAAGACCCAGAGCAATCAGAACTTGAACATCCTCTACGAAGCATCAGCTACCCTACGAAAGTACAAGCAGGACTTTGCCAACGGCAAGAACGGAGTCACCGAGGCAGACATCAAGGAAGCACAGAAAGCTGTCGCACAGGGTTACACGGCTGTGCTTATCGGTGGCACACTCGCATTCTCCATCCTGCGTTTCCTCGCCAATGCGATTATGCACTCCCTCGATAACTACCGAGACGATGAAGATGACATCACCCTTATGTCCATCCTCGGCGGTATCACAAAGGAAACCGTGAGCGCAACGGCAGGAATGGTTGCATTCGGTGGGCAGGTATATGACTTCGTACTTCCTCTTATCGAGGACGGCAGGTATTACGGCTTGTCCGACTCTGCGTTTGCAGCCCTGTCCAATATCCTTAAGGGCGGCCAAAGGCTGATAACCAAGGATGACACAGATTTTGAAGACTTCTACAAAGTGTTCAAAGATATATCCAATGTTCTCGGTCTCCCCACCAACAATGTGCGCAAGCTCGTGAACGGCGCAAGATATCACATTGAAGACCTCATTAACGGAGAGTTCCTATCTTACGAAGCAGGTGTCGAGAGATCGCAGGCTGTTATGGCAGGCAAGATACTCGATGCAGTTCGTGCAGGAGATACCGACACGGCTGACGAACTGTTTGCCGAAACTGTCGAGTCCTCTTCCGCACAGGAGCCGGAGAAGGCTGTTAAAGCCAAGGTCAAGTCAGCACTAAAGGATGCGTACAATGCAGGCGAGATTGACGATGCCGAAGCGCAGAAGATACTGCAAGACTACTTCGGGTACGATAAGAACGCAGCCTACTTCGAGATGAGGAAGTTCTCTGAGGATGTATCCTCTACATACTCTCCCCTTTATGTTGCGCTTGAAAGCGGCAACAGGTCGGACATCCGCAAGGAAATCAATGACCTGCTTGCCCACGGCAAAGAGGAGAAGGACATCAAGCAGAGCGTAACAGGACACTACCGAGAAGCGTACAGGAACGGCTCAAACGAAGAGCGTATGGCAATTCGTAAGGCAATGTACGCATCGGGCCTCTGGGATAGTTCCGATGACATCATCGCACTTTGCAACAAGTGGCTTGAATCCAAATAACTAAAAAGGGGGCGGTGGGTTAGATATTCCCACTGCCCTTTTGTATCTTTAATGTGAGGGGTAATTTGCAACAGGTAGGTTTAGATATGACGATAGCAACTGTCTTATCAATTATAGGATTGATTGTTACGCTAATCACCGCATCGTATAAGCTGTCTTCGACAATCTCCCACGCAACCGAGAGCATCAAAGCTCTTACCGTAAAGGTTGACGAGAGGGAGAACAGAAACAAGGGTGAGCATAAGGAACTGCGGTCTAAGGTCGAGAAGCACGAGGGGAAGCTTGCTGACCACGATAAGCGCATTGCAATCATCGAACACAAGGAAGGTTTAGTATGACCGACATTATTTCTGTTCCGGCAATTATGGTAATTGCCTACCTCGTTGGCGAAGTGGTTAAGGCAAGCGGTATCCCTAACAAGTGGATACCCATTATCGCAGGCATTGCAGGCGGTGCGCTCGGTGCGCTTGCCATGAGCGTAATGCCCGACTTCCCTGCCAACGATTATATAACAGCGGTGGCGATAGGCATCGCAAGTGGCTTGGCTGCGGTTGGTGTCAACCAGATAGTCAAGCAGTTTAAGTAAAAGGTGGGGAGCATATCCCCACTTTTTTAGGAGATGAACAAATGACGAAAATTAAATTCACGGGAGCAACAGCAATTGCATCAAATCACGAGGCACTTACTGTAGGAGCTGTGGGATTGGTGGTGCGGTTTGAGTTCAACTCTGCGTGGGACGGTTTGCATAAGATAGCCGTCTTCCACTGTGGCGGTGTAACTAAGGATGTGCTTGACTCGTCCTTCCCTGCCAACATCTGCCCTATTCCGTGGGAGTGCTTGCAGGAAGAGGGTGAGACCCTCTATTGCGGAGTATACGGCACAGACAGCAACGGCAATATAATCATCCCAAGCAAGATGGCAAGGCTCGGCACAGTGCATCCTGCCGCTGACCCCACAGGTGACGAATCCCTCGACCCCACACTCCCTGTATGGCAACAGGCTCTCAACATAGCGCAGGACGCAATGTCGCTACTCGCAGGTAAAGTAAACCGCAGCGGTGACACTATGCAGGGCGACTTGGACATGGGTATTCACACGCTCCGATTGGGGTCTACAACAGGGATGACCGAGGATAACCTCAATATTATCAGACTCGTTGCAGACAGGGAAGAAGAAGGAGTCACTCTGAGGAATATTGACACACCATACGAGGACTCGGATGCTGTCAACAAAAAGTATGTCGATGATACTGTCGGCGCTCTCAACACAGATGATATTCACCTTTCTGCGGCAAGTGAACACCATTCGGCTGATGAAACGGTAACGGAAGTCCTTGACGGATTGTCAAAAGCAATCATCAATATCCCCACAGCATTGCCTAACCCCCACAAACTGACAATCAACGGCACATCTTACGATGGTACCGAAGATGTGCAGATGACAATTCAAGGCGGTGGCGGCACAAGCGACCATAGCCAGCTTACGAATCGGGATGCGGCAAATCAGCACCCTATAACGGCGATTACGGGCTTGCAGACAGCACTTGACGGCAAAGCTGATGCCGCTGATATTCCGTCTTTGGAAGGTTACGCAACAGAGGCATATGTTCAGAGCTACCATGATAACACTAAACAAGACATCATAAATGACCTTGCGACAATCCGAAGTGGTGCGGCATTGGGTGCAACAGCCGTTCAGCCCGAAACAGGTAAAGGCTTGTTCAGCGGAAGCTACAACGACTTGACCGATAAGCCCGAAATACCCGACGCTGTGACAGAAGGCACCGTCTCTGGTTGGGGCTTTACGAAGAACACGGGCACATACTCAAAGCCCACTGACGGAATTCCGAAATCCGACCTTGCCGAAGCAGTGCAGACGAGCTTAGGCAAGGCAGACTCCGCATTACAGAGAGTTCCGATCACCTATCGCACGGCGGCAGCACAGGATAAGATTGACAATGGCAAGGTTGATAAGGTCACGGGCAAGGGGCTGTCAAGCAACGATTACACCGACGCTGCAAAGGCGAAGGTCGATGCCATACCCGAAAATCCTCAATACACCGATACTGTTTTTAGCGGCAACTACAATGATTTAACGAACAAGCCGACAATCCCCACAGCATTGCCTAACCCCAACGCCATTACCTTCACTGGTGCCGTGACTGGAAGCTATGACGGCTCTGAACCGCTAAGTGTAAACATTCCCACAGTCCCGACCAAGACGAGCCAGCTCACAAACGACAGCGGCTATCTCACTCTTGCGACACTCCCGAAGTACGGAGGTGAAATAGTATGAGCGTGACGGTAAAGTACAAGGGCAGCGCCATTGCGGAGCTTACCGAGAACG
>QXGG01107116.1_pt1 | contig 25372 bp, 24 predicted proteins | sample 1982491 | NCBI WGS metagenome assembly QXGG01 (sample SAMN09924614, study PRJNA488089) | Wastewater metagenome, whole genome shotgun sequencing project. | isolation source: South African research farm wastewater | place: South Africa: Irene, Agricultural Research Council, Animal Production... | reverse complement strand
CGATAAGCCTCAACATTGAAGTCGTAAACTTGCTGTTCTTTGAGCTGACTTAAAGCATCAAGGATATCAAACCAAGAAGCAACTTCTACTCCATTAATAGCAACAAGACTATCTCCTACTGCCAAGCCTGCTTTGCTCGCAGGATAATCGGGGTTAACTGTACCTAGCTTGGTCGAGTAACGAATACTTGCAAAAGAGGTTCCATCCGCCATTAATTTTTGCATAAAGTCTTCAGGAATATAGACTGAAGATTCTTGTCCATTACGCAAAACCGTTACTTGACGTGCATCAACTACTGATGAAACAACGTTTGAGCCATATTTACCGAAAGGCACACCATCAGCAGATAAGAGAATATCTCCATCTTGGAATCCTACTTCATGAGCTGCTTCATTGAACTCCATACCATTAGGTATCTCAGAGGTTTCAATATAAGTTTCACCCCAAGTAAATAGCATTCCTGCATATATAATTAGCGCCAAGATAAAGTTAAAGCATACACCACCAACCATAATCAACAAACGTTGCCATGCTGGCTTAGAGCGAAACTCCCAAGGTTTTGCAGGTTGACTCATCTGTTCGGTATCCATCGACTCGTCAATCATACCCGAAATTTTACAATAACCTCCCAAAGGCAGCCAGCCTAAAACATACTCCGTATCGCTATTCTTTGGTTTATACTTGAAGAGTTTAAACCAAGGGTGGAAGAAAACACAAAATGTTTCTACACGGACTTTGAATAAACGTGCAAACAGAAAGTGTCCTCCCTCATGAACAATGACAAGGAGAGATAAGCTCATCATCAATTGCAGTGCCTTTATTAAAAATATTTCCATTATAATTATAGTCTGTTAATTTGTATTCTAATTTACTTATCTCTTTGTGAGAAGTTGCTCGGTAAACTCTCTAGCTTGACGATTCGTTTCTACATAATCATCATAAGTAGGCCTAGCAATAAATGTTATTTCACTCAGCGTTTTCTCTATCAAATCACTCATTTCTAAGAATCCGACTCTATCTTGTAGGAAAGCTGCAACAACAATTTCGTTAGCTGCATTCAATATACATGGTGCATTGCCTCCAATATTCATCGCCTGATAGGCCAACATTAAGTTGCGAAAACGCTTAGTATCTGGCTCCTCAAAGGTCAATGTATTAAACTTCTTAAAATCTATTCGTTCTACAGAAGACTTAATACGATTCGGGTATGAAAAAGCATACTGAATTGGCGTACGCATATCTGGAGCACCTAATTGAGCTTTTACTGATCCATCTTCAAATTGGACCATCGAATGAACGATGGATTGAGGATGAACTTGTACCTCTATCTGCTCAGGTTTTACACCGAAAAGCCATTTTGCTTCAATAACTTCGAACCCCTTATTCATCATCGATGCTGAATCAATAGTTATTTTAGCTCCCATCTCCCAGTTGGGATGATTCAAAGCTTGAGCTTTAGTTACACCACCCAACTCTTCAAACTTGAAAGTTCTAAAAGGACCTCCAGAAGCTGTTAGAATAATTTTTTCAATGGGATTATTATATTCGCCTGACAAACACTGAAAGATTGCAGAGTGTTCAGAATCGACAGGAAGTATCGGTACATTATACTCTTGAGCAAGCTGATTAATTAATTCTCCAGCCACTACAAGCGTTTCTTTATTGGCTAAGGCAATTATCTTACGTGCTTTGATAGCCTCCATAGTAGGTAACAAGCCTGCATAGCCAACCATAGCTGTAAGCACAATATTAATTGGTTCAGCTGTCACAATCTGAGCTATTGCATCAGCTCCAGCATAGACCTTAATTGGCAAGTCTTGAAGAGCCTCTTTTAAATATAGATATTTTGATTCATTGGCAATAACCACAACATCGGGCAAAAACTTACGAGCCTGCTCAATAAGCTTATCCACCCTATTATTAGCCGTCAGCGCATAGACCTCAAAGAGATTCGCATGTTCATCAATAACTTCAAGTGCCTGAGTTCCTATTGAACCTGTTGAGCCTAATATTGCAATCTGTTTTTTTTGAATTTCATCCATTATATTGAACTTAAAGCGCCACAACCTCTGACAACCCCAAAAAACTTCGTTTTGTATCTCCAAAGTCCATTAAAATTGCGAACGACATTAAGATTAATTTTTGTTTTAAATGTGCCTATTATAAAAGACATTAGCGCACAAAGGTAACATTTATGCGCTAATCATACTAGCTTAAGCAAGCTAATTTACAAATCCTTAAAGACTAAGTAAACCCGATGGAATCTGCATGCCTATTTCGCGTTTTTCAACGTTAATCCACTCTACTAAGTTCTCATCAATAGGAATAAGAGTTTCTTCTCCTTGATAGATAACCTTGAGCAGGATATTAAGCGTAGAATCATCAACATCGGTAATTTCACCTATAGCACCTAGCTCAGTATCAACCAACGTGTACCCTAGAAAATTACTCCACGAATAATGATCCATATCCTTAGCATTGTTTTCAACCAAGTCTAGAGGTAGGTAAATATCAGCTTTAACCAAACGTTTAGCTTTCTCTTCCGTATCAATATCTTCAAGCTTTATTAATGCTGCAGTATCACTACGAAAACGATATTGCTCAATAAAGAAGGGAACCATAATTCCCTCCAACTCAAACACAATTAAGTCTGGATCTGAGTTCTCAAACAAATCATTTAAAAAATTAATCGATAACTCACCAGATATACCGTGAGTTTTGGCTACAAAACCAATTTTGACTACCTCTTCTTTTCGTATCATAAGCGGGTGATTCTTGCTCCTAGAGCGTTGAGTCGACCTTCGATATCTTGATATCCACGGTCAATTTGTTCGATATTATGGATTCGACTAATTCCCTTGGCACTCATTGCAGCAATAAGCAATGCAATACCAGCACGGATATCAGGAGAGGTCATATTGCCTCCTCGAAGTTGTAATTTTTTATTGTGACCATTAACAACAGCACGGTGTGGATCACAAAGAATAATTTGAGCACCCATATCGATTAGTTTATCGACAAAGAATAAACGGCTCTCAAACATCTTTTGATGAATAAGTACATTTCCTTTAGCCTGAGTTGCAACAACTAGCAATACACTTAATAAGTCTGGGGTAAGCCCAGGCCAAGGTGCATCTGAAATAGTCATGATTGAACCATCAATAAAAGTATCAATCTCATAAGTCTCTTGAGCAGGTACGAAGATATCGTCACCACGTTGCTCTATTTTAATGCCTAGGCGTTTGAAGCTTTCGGGGATAATACCCAAGTTTTCATAAGAAACGTTTTTGATAGTAATTTCGCTGCCAGTCATAGCAGCCATACCGATAAACGAACCTACTTCAATCATATCGGGAAGCACCGTATGCTCAGTACCACCAAGTGTTTCAACACCCTCGATAGTTAGCAAATTCGAAGCAATGCCCGAAATTTTAGCACCCATACGGTTCAACATCTTACATAGCTGTTGTAAGTAAGGTTCACAAGCAGCATTATAAATTGTTGTTGTGCCTTGGGCTAGAGCAGCAGCCATAAGAATATTGGCTGTCCCTGTTACCGAAGCTTCATCAAGAAGCATATAACAACCTTTAAGCTTATCAGCAGTAAGTTCGCACATACCGTCTTCGTCATTGTAAGCAAACTCTGCTCCCAACTTCTGAATACCTACGAGATGAGTATCCAAACGACGACGACCTATCTTATCTCCACCTGGTTTAGAAATTACCGCTTTGCCAAATCGAGCCACTAACGGACCAATTAACATAACAGAACCTCTCAGGCTAGAACATTTCTTTAGAAAATCTTCACTCGACAAATATTCTAAGTCAACAGTTTCTGCCTTGAAGCTATAACTGCTAACTCCGACTTTATTTACTGTAACACCTATCTGACGAATCAGTTGAATGAGGTTATTCACATCCAAAATATCTGGAATATTATGAATTGTAACCTCTTCGGGAGTTAATAGTGTAGCACAAATAATTTGTAACACTTCGTTTTTAGCACCTTGGGGGTGGATCTCTCCATGCAATTTATGCCCACCTTCTATAATGAATGAAGCCATAGTCTTTCAAGTAATACGGTTAATGATTTAGACCGAATGCATTTAAACATTCAGACTCTCAATGATATTAGTTTTTATGATTTCGACGCGGATTATTCCTTTTGGGTCGATTATGATGCTGGTTTACTCTCACATTCATAAGTTGTAGAATCTCAGGAGTCAATTCAAGCTTACCTTTTGAGAGTTCTTTCAAATCAGCATTAATCTTATCGTCGTCAATTGAATCTCTGTTCCACGTAATAAAAGCCTTACGCATATGGTTCGCTATTAAAGCGACCAAGTGATTTTTCTCGTCAGCGTCTTCCAAAGCAATAGCCTGATCAATCAAACGTTCGATAGTTTTACCATAATGGGGAAAACGGATTCTTGTTTGAGGATAAGGGAGTACATCTGGGCGTGCTTGAAGGCTGTCTTCACGCACAATCTCATAAGGATAATCAATATCCAACTTGAAATCAGACATAATAGCAAGGTGATCCCAAAGCTTATGTTTAAAATCAGGCACATCACGCAAGTGTGGAAACATATTACCCATGATGTCAATAATTGTGTTTGCACAACGTTGACGTTCGTCTTTTTCAGTTATTGTAAGTGCATGGTTAACCATGTCTTGAACACTACGACCATACTCTGGTAGTGGCATCCTCATCTTCTGTGTATTATATTCCATACTTTCCTTTCATCATTTTAATTTTAATTTTGTTGTTGTAACTAAAGCACTTTTTTTTTAGGTTGAGTAGCTACAAACTCTTTTAAGTAAAAAGGCTCAAAATAAGCAACATCCGCAAAATCTTTATCCCATATTGCACGTTCTGCTAAAGGCATCATATTGGCTGCCAATGGGTGAATATTGTCAATAAAGTGAGCATTGGGATGCTGAATTAGTTCTTTACATTTTGCAGCACCATCACCAAAGAAGTATATTGGTTGTTGGTCTAAGAACTCTTTATAAGAATTCTCATCAATTATATCTGCCGATATTTTTTTCACCTCTGTTAGCGAACGATCGTACATAGCCGAATAAACTTCCATTCTTCGGGCATCAATCATAGGGCAAAACAGAGCATCATCGGGGATAGAATGATATAATAATAGAGGAACTGTAAGCACTTTTAGGGTAGGTAACCCAATTAAGGGGATATTTCTACCGTAACAAACACCTTTAGCCATAGATACTCCAATACGTAACCCTGTATAAGAACCAGGGCCACAACTCACAGCAACAGCATCTAAAGGGATTGCTAAACTATCTATAAATGAGAGCGCTTCATCAATAAATACGCCTAATAAAACAGCGTGTGAAGGCCCTTCGAACTCTTCTTTTTTAAAGATTACATCCGTGTCTTGACTTACTGCAACAGAACATACAGCAGTAGACGTTTCAATGTGTAGTATACACGACATAACTTTCGATTTAATATTGTACAAATATAACTCATATTTACGAAAAATCCTTTACTTTTGCACAAAACAACAAGTATATGATACAATCAATGACAGGTTATGGTAAGGCTGTGGCTAACCTCACCAATAAAAAGATTACGATTGAAGTTAAATCTTTGAATAGTAAATCCTTAGACTTATCGACACGCATAGCACCTTCATACCGTGACAAAGAAATTGAAATCCGCCAACTTCTATCCAATCGCATAGCTAGGGGTAAAGTTGACTTCAATCTTTGGGTTGAAAAAGATGATCTAAGTGATGCTGCAGTAATCGTAAATGAGAAGCTTATCGAAAGCTATTATAAGCAAATTAACTCTGTAGCACAAAACCTAAACCTCCCATTGCCCGCTGATTGGTTTCAAACCTTACTTCGCATGCCCGACGTACTTACAAAGCCTGAGGTGGAAGAAGTTACCGACGAAGAGTGGAAAGAAGTTATGAAAGGTATTAATGAAGCCGTAGATCATTTGGTTACTTTCCGTAACCAAGAAGGCGAAGCACTCGAAACTAAATTCCAACACAATATAGAGCAAATAGCGCAATTACTCAAACAAGTTGAGCCCTACGATAAAGAACGTATCGAAAAGGTTAGAGAAAGAATTACGGATAGCCTCGAGAATGCACTTGATGTAGAGTACGACAATAACCGCTTAGAGCAAGAGCTTATTTTTTACATTGAGAAACTCGATGTAAACGAAGAAAAGCAACGCTTAAATCACCACTTAGATTATTTCATCACAACACTCAATGGTGAAGCAGGACAAGGTAAAAAACTTGGTTTCATCTCTCAAGAAATTGGTCGTGAAATAAACACCTTGGGTAGTAAATCAAACCACGCAGAGATGCAAAAAATTGTGGTTCAGATGAAAGACGAATTAGAACAAATCAAAGAACAGGTATTGAACGTATTGTAATGGCGGGTAAACTAATTATATTTTCGGCTCCTTCGGGCTCTGGTAAATCGACTATTATCAACTACTTGCTAGAACAAGACTTAAATCTAGTCTTTTCAATTTCAGCAACTAGCCGACCACCAAGAGGTGAAGAACAACACGGACATCATTACTTCTTTTTGTCGCCTGAAGAGTTTAAAAAGCGCATTGCTAATGACGAGTTCTTAGAATACGAAGAGGTTTATACCGATCGTTTCTACGGTACACTAAAAAGTGAGGTGACCAAACAACTCGAAGCGGGTCAACACGTAATTTTCGATGTCGATGTTTTGGGCGGATGCAATATCAAGAACTTTTACAAAGACAAAGCATTGTCGATCTTTATTCAACCCCCTTCTATAGAGGAGTTGCGAAAGAGATTGCACGGACGTGCTACCGACTCACACGAAGTTATCGAACAACGCATCAGTAGAGCAGAATACGAATTAAGCTTTGCTTCAAAATTCGATAAGATTATAATCAATGATGATCTAGAAACAGCCCAAAAAGAGGCTTACAAGATTGTCAAAGAATTTATTGAAGCATAATTCAAACAAGAATATATTTCTATATTAGGCCTCAACACAGTATCTTTAGCTAAAGATACTGTGTTGAGGTTTATTTTCACACCCCTATTATGAAGAAAAGAGTAGCTGTTTTTAGTGGTTCATTTAATCCCATACATATTGGGCATCTAGCACTTGCCAACTATGTTTGTGAGACCAATCAGGTTGATGAACTTTGGTTTATGGTTACCCCGGAAAACCCACTCAAGTCGGCTCAGATTTTAGCTCAAGACCAACTTCGATTAAAGATGGTTAAGATAGCCATAACTGGCTACGACAAATTTAAACTCTGCGACCTCGAGTTTAGTCTGCCACGCCCTTCCTACACGATCAACACACTCCGAGAACTTCAAAAGAGCTATCCTGAGTACAAGTTCTCTTTACTTATTGGAGCCGACAATTGGAATAGTTTTCACAAGTGGAAAAGCAGTGAAATAATCCTTAGAGATTTCGACTTACTTATCTATCCGAGAATGAATCACGAGGTTAATATTTCGACTCTTCCTCTAAACGTTAAACTTATCGACTCGCCGATTATAGAAATCAGCGCCACCCAAATCAGAGAAAAAATCAAGCAAGGCAAAGACTTTCGCTATTTTCTTTACCCCAGTGTATTTGAATTTATCACCAAGCACAAGCTTTATCAATAGCTTGCCCTCTTGAGGTGAATAAGCATCACCTCACTGGGAGCACCCATTCTGATTTTTTTGTTTGAAGTTCCTATACCGTTGGTTACCAGCATGGGGATTTTATCGGAGTTATAGACTAGCCCCGAAAGAAAGCGTTGGTCATACTTGGAGGGTACAATTGGTGCTACCCCAAAAATGCGTACCTGCCCACCATGCGTGTGTCCTGCCAAAACCAAATCTGTTGACCCAATAGCTACATCTTCAGCATAATCGGGCGTATGAGTCAGTAAAATCACGAAATTATTAGCTTTCATATCTAGCGAAGGAGAAACTCCATTTTTAGTAAGATCAAAAGGATTGCGTACCCCAACTATAAATAGCTTCTCACGATTTATCCCTATTTGAGCGACCTCATGCTCTAAGAGCTGGATATTATTCCTTTTCATTGCCTCAACGACCTGTTCGTAACCTCTCTCGTAATCGTTATTACCCATCACCGCAAATGCTCCTAAAGCAGGAACATGCTTACCAAGTTCATCAAACAACGTATCAATTAGGGTTATATCTTCGTGATAATCCCCTCCAAGACAAAGTATATCATAATCTAAAGTCGAAAGATAACTGCTTAGCTTATAGATATCCTCTTTTGCAAACAGACTAGGATAGTGCAAATCGGAAATAAAAAGAATAGTTTTACCGTCAAAGTCTTGAGGTATATCACGGTGCACAACAGTGTATTCGGCCAATCGATTAATACCTGTAGTCTTTAAGTCTAGTCGCCTAAGATTAGTCGTAATGGACGGCTTGACTGCGACTTTTTGGGGAGTAACTAAACTCTCTGCACTTCGACAGGACACCAGAAAAAAGAACAGATAAATACTCCAAAGAAGTGAATAGTGAGGGGTAAGTAATTTTATTATTTTCATGTAGTTAATTTAAACAGTGACATTAATGTTTTCTATCTTTGCTCAAAGTAAGCGTATAAACGATCTTTTTCATGCAAGATATTCAAAAAAACTCCATCCAAGCTTGGGTTCTAGCAGCCCGTCCTAAAACTTTATCAGGTGCATTAGTGCCCGTAATTATTGGTACAGCACTAGCCTTCTTAAATGGGTCTTTTCAGTGGTTACCGGCTCTAATTTGCGGGATATTCGCAGGACTCATGCAAATTGCAGCCAATTTTATCAACGACCTTTACGACTACCTTAAAGGAACAGATCGAGAAGACCGACTAGGCCCTGAACGTGCCTGTAGTCAAGGTTGGATTTCGCCCAAGGCCATGCGCTTGGGGATTATCGTTATCATAACAATAGCTTGCTTCGTGGGTTTAAGCTTAGTCTATTTTGGAGGCTGGCAACTCATTATCGTAGGTATTCTCTGTGTGGTTTTTGCATTTGCCTACACTACAGGTCCATATCCGCTCTCATACCACGGTTATGGAGATGTTTTGGTACTTATCTTCTTTGGCTTTGTCCCTGTTGGAGGCACTTATTATGTACAAACGCTAGACTGGAGTTGGGAAGTAACACTGGCTTCAGTTATTTGTGGACTAGCTATCAATACGCTACTGATTGTTAACAACTACCGAGATTACACCGAAGACCTTAAGAGTGGCAAGCGTACACTAATCGTTCGCTTTGGGAAAAACTTTGGGGCTCAGTTCTATTTGGTCGTGGGTCTGCTGGCAGGTACTTTACCCTTAATTTATCTTTTTGAGGGTTATACCTTTGCTGCACAACTCCCCCTACTCTATCTCCTCCCACATATCCGAACTTATAGGGAGATGAAATCAACACAAGGCAAAGCACTCAACGGAATACTAGGCAAGACCTCGAAAAATATTTTATTATTGGGGATATTACTCTCGGTAGGATTTTTCTTAAGCCGTTAATCAGCTTCTTAACCAGCAAGTTCAATAACTTCAAGATCGCTAAAAGTACCTTTATCAATAGTGAAGCGCACCATCGTACGAACCTTATGAAAACCCGAGATACCAGCAGCTCCAGGGTTAATATGCAACATATTTAGCGTCTTATCGAACTTTACCTTCAATATATGTGAATGCCCACTTATAAACAGCTTAGGAGGACGAATAAACAGTGTATCTTGAATCGAACGGTCGTACCGGCCAGGATAACCTCCGATATGTTTAATCAACACATCAGCACCATCGATAGTAAAACGATTAACTTCGGGGAATTCTTTACGAATGTCGTGTCCATCGATATTACCATAAACTGCCCTCACCTTTTTATACTCGGCAAGCTTATGTATCAGTGCAGCCGAACCAATATCGCCAGCATGCCAGATTTCGTCGCAATCGGCAAAGTAAGTGAGGTATTTGTCGTCCCAAAAGCCATGTGTATCGGATAATAGTCCTATTCTAGTCATAATCTATTTTCAGTTTTTTCGTGTAGCGAAGATACTATAAGAAAAAGAATAAATATAAAAGTATGGCTTAACTAATACTATTAATTTGGTTAGCATATCCAGTTTCAAATATATATCATTTGAGCATACCTCTACGGTAACTACCATTAAAGCGCTCGATTAGCACATTTTGAGTGGGTTTACCTGGCTCTATATATTTAAAAACTATTTGTTGCATTTCACTCCATATTGAAGCTATTTTAGCTATAAACTCAGGACCATTATCCATGCGTACTTTTTGTGGTTTACCCCTTCTGTTAATCAGATGATTTAATACCCATATTACGCGGTTACTCGTGAGCGAATAGTCGATCTCTATATGCAAAACCTCCCTATTATAATCGTCTATTACATTAAAAGCTCTAAAACGCCTTTTATTATCCAAAACATCTGTCACAAAATCAATACTCCACGTGTGATTGAGTTCACTGGGTATCTCTAGTGGCTCCTTTACGCGAGTGGGTAATCGCTTTTTTACCTTTCTACGCAATGGAAGCCCCAAGGCTACATAAATCCTATGTACACGTTTATGATTCCACTCTTTACCTTCACTTCTTAAACGGTTATAAGCTTTCCAAAATCCTTCTTCTGGATGTTTTTGGGCTTTATTTTGAAGAGCTTGCTCCATGTGCCCATCATCTTTGACCAAATGCTTATGATAATAAATACTTTCACTTAAGCGTAATACTCGACACGCCCTGTTGATGCCGTAGCGGGTAAACTCCTTTGCTATACTTCGCTTTTGACAGGGCTTTAAAGCTTTTTTTCGATAATCTCTTTAGCTAGCTCATAGTCTAGCGATAGGTTAGCATACATCTGTTTGAGCCGCACGTTTTCTTCCTCAAGCTCTTTGATGCGTTTAAGCTCTTTACTACTCATGCCCGCGTATTTTGAACGCCATTTATAAAAAGTTGAGCTACTAACACCATGCTCACGGATAATCTCTTTTGGCACTCTTACCAAGATCAAACTCTTTTAAAATCTTAGCGATCTGCGTGGGACTAAATTTGCTCTTTCTCATAATGCTGTCTAATTTAATGTTTTTCCATTTTTAAACAGTTCTATTTTTGGGGAAGCTTACACCAATGTCGGCTTCCCCAAATTAGAACCACTTATAATTCCAATTTATCAATATAGTTATTAGCTGTGATTTATAGGGGACAAATTACCTAAAGCTTGGTTTGGTCGATGATTAATATAATCATTCATCCATATTCTTGTTTGCTATCTAACTTGCTTTAAGGTTTCAAATATATATCATTTGAGCACACCTCTCCTCTACGGTAGCTACCGTTAAAGCGTTTGATTAGCATATTTTGAGTGGATTGACCTGGCTCTATATATTTCAAAAACCACCTACTCGCTTATCGCTTTCCACTTACTCGCAGCGGGCAAACCACCTAGTGGTTTACTCTTTGTGAGTAAATCATTGAACAATTAGGGCCTCATTTGGGTTTAATGATTATATTTAAAACAAGAATCGTTCTTTCACTTACTCATCAACCATTAGGGTGCCTCTAAAACTTTTATAAAGAGGAGAATAGGGAATCACGTTTAATTCGTGAGCTGTCGCGCAACTGTAATCACTGTAATGTTTCTATATATAAAACCACTGTTTTAGCTTAATTTGAAATGGGAAGGGATATAGAAATAGTGAGAGCCAGGATACCTGCCTTAACTTGGATTGACAATGCTTCGCGAAAAAGTATAATGTCTCAAACAACTCCCTTAAACATTACATATCGGACTATTTGGATTCATTTATCTTTATCGACTTTGCATTATCAGAGTTTGTAAAGGGCTTTTGTAATTAAAACTGTAAAACATTTTAAACCCAGAAGTTATGAAAAAGATATGTACACGTTGCTCAACAAGCTTTGGCTGTAGACAAGACAGAGTTGAACTATGCAAATGCTCACACACTAGCCTTACACCAGGAACAAAGGATTATATAAAAGACAATTACGACGATTGTCTCTGTCCTAATTGTCTTAAAGAGATTAGCTCAAGCTATAATAGCATGGGAGTTAACCCCAAATATTTGAAGGCATCCAAATAACTTGTGTGCACCACCTATTTTTCTATCGCACTGATTCTTATCCTTTGATGAATTAAGCCTATCTTTGTCGGCTCAATTATTAACTATATGATTTCAGTAGAAGGACTAACCGTAGAATTTGGTGGTGCAGCACTCTTTAGTGATGTATCTTTTGTTATTAACCCTAGCGATAGAATCGCTTTGATGGGAAAGAATGGGGCAGGTAAATCTACCCTATTAAAAATACTTTCGGGTAAGCGCGAAGCCACTCGAGGTAGAGTTTCGGCTCCCAAAGAGGCTACCATCGCTTATCTACCACAACACTTGATGACCGAAGATGGTCGAACAGTGTTCGAAGAGGCTGCTCAAGCCTTTGCAAGTATCCATAATATGGAGAAAGAAATCGAAGAGCTTAATGAGCAACTCTCTACTCGTACCGACTACGAAAGCGATGAGTACATGCAACTTATCGAAAGAGTCTCTACCCTTAGCGAGAAATTTTATACCATCGAAGAGATTAATTACGATGAAAGTATCGAAAAAACCCTATTGGGTTTAGGATTTTCACGTGAAGACTTTGGCCGCCAAACTTCAGAGTTTAGTGGCGGATGGCGTATGCGTATTGAACTCGGTAAACTTCTACTGCAAGACCCCGATGTTTTACTTCTCGATGAGCCGACCAACCACTTAGACATCGAATCTATCCAATGGTTAGAGGAGTTCCTCATTCAAAGTGGCAAAGCGGTAGTAGTCATTAGTCACGACCGTAAATTTGTCGACAATATCACCACACGCACCATTGAGGTAACTATGGGTCGCATTTACGACTACAAAGTCAACTACTCTCAATATCTTCAACTTCGTGAAGAACGTCGTGAACAACAACTCAAGGCCTACGAAGAGCAAAAGAAATTCATTGCCGAAACAACAGATTTTATCGAACGCTTTAAAGGCACCTACTCCAAAACCCTCCAGGTTCAGAGTAGAGTAAAGATGCTCGAAAAGCTACAAATCATTGAGGTAGACGAGATTGACAACTCAGCCATTCGTCTACGCTTCCCACCAGCTCCTCGTTCAGGAAACTATCCTGTAATTATGGACAACGTGGGCAAAAGCTACGACGATAATGTAATCTTTAAAGGAGCTAATCTGGTTATCGAACGAGGAGATAAACTAGCCTTTGTGGGTAAAAACGGTGCTGGTAAATCGACCCTTGTCAAAAGCATCATGGGAGAAATCGACCACGATGGAGAGTTGAAACTCGGACATAATATTAAGATTGGCTATTTTGCTCAAAATCAAGCCTCATTACTCAACGATGAACTTACTGTTTTTCAAACTATCGACGATGTAGCCGTAGGAGAAATCAGAAACAGAATTAAAGATCTGCTTGGTGCATTTATGTTTGGTGGTGAAGAGTCGACTAAAAAAGTAAAGGTACTCTCGGGTGGTGAAAGAACTCGACTTGCCCTACTCAAACTTTTACTCGAACCTGTAAACCTCTTGATTCTGGATGAGCCGACCAACCACCTTGACCTCAAAACTAAAGATGTTCTTAAACAAGCACTTATTAAATTTGACGGTACGCTGATTTTAGTTTCTCACGATAGAGATTTCCTCGACGGGCTGGTTGATAAAATCTATGAATTTGGAAATCAAAAAATCAGAGAGCATCTTGGAGGCATATACGAATTCTTACAAAACAAGAAAATTGAGTCACTCAAAGAGCTTGAAAAGTAAGTTTTTATTCTATCTTTAGCGCTTAAGTATTTTAAACAGATGACAAAGAAGAGATTCATAACCTGGATATTGGCTTGTGTTGCCCTTGTAATAGTGGCAATACCAACCATTCCGCATCATCACCATTCCAATATGCTCGGCATATGTATGAATGTTGATGATGATGTTATGGGCTTAGACGAAATCTGTTATTGTGCAGTAGAGTGTAAACACAGTACAAATTCGACTGCTGATAAAGAGGATTGTAATGGTAAAGGCTGCCCTGCGAGTATGCATGCAATCAAAGCCGGAACAAACCAAGTTCAGTTTGAACAGAATACACTACAACTTTTCAATCTGAATATTTCGGAGTTTGTCATAGTCTTTCTTTCGTCAAAGAGCGAGATTAAGTCACTAGATACCCTCTATCTCAACAACTACTATACGACTCCCCCTGCCGATATCAAGAGTCGGCGAGCTCCACCTTTTATAAATGTATAAATTTATTTGTTAGAGACTTGAGTTTCAAACAAATAAAATATAACTTACTGAACGTTTACAGTTTAAGTAATTCCTATTTATCATTTATAAAGAATTAACATGAACAGATACATACATATATATATAGCACTTGCGTGCATTCTCAGCTTATATTCGTGTAAACCAAGCACAGACAAATCAACAGACAAAACTGAAGAGACCGAAGAGCACAATCACGAGCACGGAGAAAACGTTATTGAGCTTAGCTTAGACAAAGCGGTAGCAGCTGGCGTAAAATGGGATACAATATCCCTGCAACCCTTCAATAGCGTAATTAAAACGGGAGGCCAAATTTTGGTCGCTCAAGGTGACGAGTCGGCTGTTGTTGCATCAGTGGCTGGAATCGCTAGACTACCCAAAAATCTAGTTGAAGGTACAGCCGTACAAAAAGGTCAAAATGTGGCCGCACTCTCCTCAAAATACCTTCAAGATGGAGACCCTGTCTTAAGAGCTCGAATCAGTTATTTTACTGCTAAAGAAGAGTATGACCGTGTTTTACCTCTTGCAGAAAAGCAAATCGTAACGCTCAAAGAGTTCTCTAAAATCAAGCAAGAGTATGAAAATGCTAAATTGAGTTATGAGGCTATTTCGAAAAACTATAGCGAAAAAGGACAACAAATCAAGTCACCACTTACAGGTTTTGTAAAATCTATTCTTGTCAATGAGGGAGATTTTGTAGGGATTGGACAAACCTTAATGACCATTACTCAAAACCAACGACTTTACCTCAAAGCAGAGGTCTCAGAAAGGTATTACAGCCAACTAAAAGACATCAATACAGCCCATTTCAAATCTCCTTACAAGGAGTCTGTCTATAAACTTGCCGACCTAGGTGGTGAGGTTGTTTCGTATGGCAAATCGCCTGCAACTAATGAATATCTTATTCCTATAACCTTTGCCTTCAATAATGTGGGAGATATAGTACCTGGCTCATTTGTCGAGGTCTTCTTGCTCTCTAAAACTTATCAAAACAGCATTTGCCTACCTTTTTCTGCTATTACAGAAGAGCAAGGTTTATTCTTTGTTTATAAAAAAGTTTGTGAAGCTGAATACGAAAAGATAGAGGTTAAACTCGGAGAAGATAACGGTGAGATAATCCAGATTTTAAGTGGTATCGAACCAGGAGATGTTATCGTAACACATGGTGCACAACAAATCAAACTAGCTTCAGCTAGCAGCTCAATTCCTGCACATACACACGAACACTAAAAATCAAAAGACATGCTAAACAAAATAATAGAATATTCTCTAAAGAATAGGCTTGTTGTTCTATTCGCTGCAGTTCTCTTGATTATAGGTGGTTCTTACATAGCTAAGCAGACTGAAATCGACGTATTTCCTGACTTGAATGCTCCCACAGTAGTGGTGATGACAGAGGCTAATGGTATGGCTGCTGAAGAGGTAGAACAACTCGTAACTTTCCCAGTAGAAACTTCGGTTAACGGAGCTACAGGTGTACGAAGAGTACGTTCATCTTCGACTACAGGTTTTTCTGTAGTTTGGGTTGAATTCGATTGGGATATGGATATTTATCTTGCCCGACAAATCGTTTCTGAAAAACTTGCGGTAGTTACTGAAAACTTGCCCGACAATGTAGGAAAACCAACACTAGGGCCACAATCATCAATACTTGGTGAGATGCTTATCATAGGGTTAACAGCAGATAGCATATCGATGCTCGACCTGCGCACCCTAGCCGACTGGAGTATCCGACCCCGTTTGCTATCAACAGGTGGAGTAGCTCAGGTCTCGGTACTAGGTGGTGATGTTAAGGAGTATCAGATTTTACTCGACCCGATTCGCATGAAACACTATAATGTTTCACTCAATGAAGTCTTAGACGCATCCAAAGCCATGAATATAAATACCAACGGTGGTGTGATTTATGAGTATGGCAACGAATATATTGTTAGAGGGGTTCTCTCGACTAACGATGTAAATATGATAGGACAGGCAGTAGTCAAAGCTGTAGATAACCAACCCGTTTTACTCGAAGATGTTGCAAAAATTAAAATTGGAGCCAAAGAGCCCAAGCTTGGAACAGCCTCGGAAAAAGGCAAACCTGCTGTATTATTAACCGTCAATAAGCAACCCCAAACAAGTACTATAGAGTTAACCCAGACAATAGAAGAAGCTCTAGAAGATCTAAAGCAAACCCTACCTGCCGATGTTAAGATTAGTACCGATATTTTCAGACAAAGTCAGTTTATTCAAAACTCAATTGGTAATGTCGAACAAGCGATTATTGAAGGTGGAATATTCGTGGTAATTGTACTTTTCTTATTCTTGGCAAACATCAGAACTACGATTATATCTTTGGTAACTATACCACTCTCTTTCTTGACTGCAATCTTAGTAATGCATTATCTCAACCTAACCATCAATACGATGAGCTTGGGTGGGCTTGCTATTGCTATTGGGTCACTAGTCGACGATGCAATTGTCGATGTAGAGAATGTCTATAAGCGACTTCGTGAAAATAAAATCAAACCACAGGAAGAGCGACTCGGCACTATAGAGGTGGTATTTGAAGCTTCAAAAGAGGTCAGAATGCCCATATTAAACTCAACACTAATCATCATTGCCAGTTTTGTGCCACTATTCTTTTTGAGTGGCATGGAAGGTAGAATGCTTGTACCACTTGGTATCGCGTTTGTTACAGCACTTTTGGCTTCAACAGTAGTTGCTCTAACCCTTACTCCCGTATTATGTAGTTACTTACTCAACACGGAGAAGAGTGATAAAATCCCCAAAGAAGCATTTCTTGCAGTTTGGCTAAAGAAATATTATGGTAAAAGCCTGAATTGGGTGCTAAGACATAAGAAGACTACTGTAGGAACTACTCTTGTCCTATTTGTAATTGCTGTGGCAATAATGTTTGGGCTCGGAAACAGCTTCTTACCACCCTTCAACGAGGGATCATTAACGATTAATGTGAGTACAGTTCCGGGGATATCTTTAGAAGAGAGTGATAATCTAGGACAAAGAGCAGAAGAGTTACTAATGACTATCCCCGAGATTCAAACCGTAGCCCGAAAAACTGGTCGTGCCGAGCTCGACGAGCATGCTCTAGGAGTTAACACCTCCGAAATTGAGGCACCATTTGTACTTAAAGATCGGACCAAAAATGAGATGGTTGCCCAGATTCGTGAGTTGTTAGGGGGCATAAACGGAGCAATGATAGAGATAGGTCAGCCCATCAGTCACCGTATTGACGCCATGCTATCGGGAACACAGGCCAATATTGCAATTAAGCTTTTCGGAACAAATCTGAATGAAATGTTTAGTATCGGAAACGATATCAAAGCAGAAATAGCAAGCATTGAAGGTATTGTCGACCTCAATGTAGAACAACAGATTGAAAGACCACAGCTTAAAATTACCCCTAACCGGGTGTTACTTGCAAAGTACGGTATTACGCTTCCAGAGTTTTCTGAATTTGTCAACGTAAACCTTGCTGGTGAAGTTGTTTCGCAAGTTTATGAACAGGGCAAATCATTCGATTTGATTGTCAAGGTCAATCACGACTCAAAGGACACGATGGAGAAGATTAAAAACCTTCTTATTGATACACCCGATGGAAAGAAAGTGCCACTTAATCAGCTTGCTGAAATTAGTTCTGCCATGGGCCCCAATACGATTAGCAGAGAAAATGTTAAACGTAAGATTGTTATTTCGGCCAATATTGCTGAGCGAGACTTGAGAAGTGTAGTTAACGAGATCCAAGATCGAGTTAAACAAACAATCCAGTTGCCCGAAGGCTATCATATCGAATATGGTGGCCAATTTGAAAGTGAACAAGCTGCGAGCAGAACACTTGCTATCACATCTCTTATGTCGATTATAGTGATTTTCCTATTGCTTTACACCGAATTTAAGAGTGCTAAAGAGGCAGGGGCTATCTTACTGAATCTTCCACTCGCGCTAATCGGGGGAGTATTTGTACTTTCATTTACGACAGGAGAGTTAAGCATCCCAGCAATTATCGGATTTATTTCACTCTTCGGGATTGCAACTCGTAATGGTATGTTACTTATAAGCCATTACAACCACCTACAGGAGGTTGATGGTTTGAGCTTGAATGAAAGTATCATAAAAGGGTCGCTAGATCGACTGAACCCCATATTGATGACGGCTTTAACCTCTGCACTGGCACTCGTTCCACTAGCAATTAGTGGTGACCTACCAGGAAATGAGATTCAAAGTCCTATGGCCAAAGTAATTTTGGGTGGTCTGCTCACTTCAACCTTGCTCAATGGGTTTATCATACCTATTGTTTATCAGAAAATGCATAAAACGAAATAATGATATGACTAAATATATACTAATAGTTGTTGGATTGTTTTTATCCTTCCAACAACTAGATGCTCAAGAGAGCCTCGATCAATTATTAAAACAAATCGAACGCAATAACCCCGAGCTAAAAGCTAATCAGGAGCTGATGAAAGCTCAGGTTTGGGATACTAAATCGACCAACAATTTGGCAAATCCAACGGTCTCTTATGCACAGGTATGGGACTCTAAAGATAAAAAAGACTCGGAAACAGAGCTGGTAGTAATGCAAGAGTTTGAATTCCCTACAGCCTACATCCACAGGAACAAGGCCAACAGAAAACAAATTAATGCTTTGGAGTCGGCCTTTCAAGCTCAAAGACAAGACATCTTATTGCAAGCTAAAGAAGTTTGCTTGGATATCATTATGCTCAATCAGCTTATAGACATCCTCCAACGTAGAATGGAGTATGCAAACCAGCTTGATCAACTCTATTCGCAGATGCTCAAAGCTGGAGATGCTACAAGCATTGAGGTAAATAAGATTAAGCTTGAAAAGCTTAATCTGCAAACAGAGTATACCATTAATTCGGCTACACTCAAGAAAAAGAAGACTGAGCTGATGCAACTCAATGGTAACACACCTATAGAGTTTAATGCGAATACCTATGCAAATATCGCTTTACCAGCTTATGAATTAATCAGAGGTGAAGCTTTAGGCTCAAATCCAAACTTAGAATTTACTCAGAATGAATACGAGTCGGCCTTAAAGCAGATTGCAGTTAGTAGAGCTGGCTGGTTACCAAATTTATCGGTAGGCTACAAAAGAAATAGTGGCACGGGGTTTCATTCTAACGGAATTGCTGTAGGAATGTCTATCCCTTTATTTAATAATCGAGGTAAGGTTAGCAGTGCAAAAGCCACAGCTATCGGCAAGTCATATTCGCACGACTTAGTTCGTACAAAATTAGAGTCGGAAATCTATCAGGCTTACCAAGAAGCTGCTGCAATGAAAGAGCAGATGGATATCTACCAATCGACATTGGATGTTGATCAGCTACTCGGACTATTGCAAGATGCACTTCAAGGTGGAGAGATGAGCATGACAGCCTATTTTGTTGAATTAGCTACAGCTTACCAAAGTTTGGAGAACTATATTCAGATATCAAATATTTACCAAAAACAGATAGCTCAGTTATATAAACATCGTCTATAATGTATTGACTCATTTGAGCAGATACAAACTTCTGATCGTACGATTCGATTAGAAAACATAACTCTCTGAGGTCGTTGCATTAGCTGCAACGACCTCTTTTCTTAATAGGCAATAGGAGAGTTAGAATAAGTATGTTCTATTATAGCCTGTTAACGATTCTTTATGGTTCAATTTTACTAAAAAGACGAATTAATTGTACCTTTGCAAATCAAATCTTAAACTTATCTATTTTGCAACGATATATACTTCTGATAGTTACTGTTATATTCTTTGGAAGCTTTCATCTTGATGCACAAGAGAAACTTACTAGTGATTCGATATTTGCTAAATATGTCGAAGATTACGGAATACCTATCACGGAGAATAATAACGTAACGCTTCTTACTAGTGGACAAGAAAAGTTTGAAGACCTTATCGCACATATAAAAAAAGCAAAACACCATATTCATCTAGAGTATTTTAATTTCAGGAATGACTCAATTGCGGCAGCTGTATTCGAGGCTTTGGCCGAAAGAGCTGCACATGGAGTGAAGGTTAGAGCCCTATTTGACGCTTTCGGTAATTGGTCAAACAATAAGCCTTTAAGACGAAGACACCTTGACCAAATCAGGAGCTTAGGTATTGAAATTGTCAAGTTTGACCCTATGCGTTTTCCTTATATAAACCATGCAATCCACCGAGATCATCGTAAAATCGTGGTGATTGATGGACTAATTGGTTATACTGGAGGAATGAATATTGCAGATTATTATATCCATGGCCTCCCAAAAGTAGGTAATTGGTATGATATGCACATGCGTATTGAAGGAAGTGCTGTACGTTATTTACAAGAGATCTTCATCAACACCTGGAATACGCAAACAAAGCAACACGTGGGAGGTCCTCAATATTACCCAGACCCTATTCAAATCCCCGATAGCCTGCAAAAACCAATAGCTATAGTCGATAGATTGCCTAGAAAAACACCTAGCGCTATGAGAGATATCTACAGTGCTGCTATTTTATCGGCTCAACATAGGGTAAGAATTATAAACCCCTACTTTATTCCCACTAAGACCATAAAAAGGGCTATCCGAAAAGCTTTAGCTAAAGGTGTGAAGGTAGAAATCATGGTGCCTTCAAAAGCAGATATACCTTTTACTCCCGAAACTTCGGCCTATATTGTCAATAAACTCCGTAAACTTGGAGCTACCATCTATTTTTTTGATGGAGGTTTTCATCACACTAAGATTATGACTGTTGACGATACTTTTTGTACTGTGGGCAGTGCAAACCTCAACAGTCGAAGCTTAAGATACGACTACGAAACCAATGCCTTTATCTTCGATAAGGGAATTACGGCCCAACTCGATACTCTATTTGTAAATGACACTTACAGAAGCACATTATTAACTCCAGAAAATTGGAAGCAAAGATCTGCCATGAAGAAATTCATGGGCTGGTTTGGTGGGTTATTAACACCATTTCTTTAGAACTCTAAACTTGCTCTAATTGATTTTGTAATACGAATGTAAATGAAGGGCAAATATTAAGATTCGCTTTTTTTTTGATACCTTTGCAGTCATAGAATAAGATATACCCATCATGAAGCAATATTTAGACCTACTCAAACGAGTAAAAGCCGAAGGAGCTGAAAAAGAAGATAGAACTGGAACTGGTACAATCAGCGTATTCGGACACCAAATGCGTTTTGATATGGCAGAGGGATTTCCTTGCCTAACAACAAAAAAACTACATCTGAAGTCCATAATATACGAACTACTTTGGTTTTTAAAAGGAGAAACTAACGTAAAGTATCTTCAAGATAATGGTGTTCGTATTTGGAACGAATGGGCTGGAGAGAACGGAGAATTAGGACCAATCTATGGCTATCAATGGCGTTCATGGCCTGGCTATAATGGTGAAAGCTTCGACCAAATCAAAGAAGCAGTACGTATGATCAAGGAAACCCCAGACTCTCGACGCATACTTGTAAACGCTTGGAATGTGGGTTGTCTCAACGATATGAAATTACCTCCTTGTCATATTCTGTTTCAATTCTATGTTGCCAATGGCAAACTAAGCCTTCAGCTTTACCAAAGAAGTGCTGATATATTTCTTGGAGTTCCATTCAATATTGCATCTTATGCCCTACTCCTGAAGATGATGGCGCAGGTCACTAATTTGGAAGCCGGTGAATTTATTCATACATTAGGAGATGCCCATATCTACAAAAATCATTTAGAGCAAGTAGACCTTCAACTCTCTCGAGAGCCTAGAAAGCTACCTCAACTGATTTTAAACCCAGAAGTTACAGAGATAGACCAGTTTAACTTTGAAGACTTCAGCCTGATTGATTATAACCCACATCCACATATTGCGGGTAAAGTATCTATCTAATATCATAAACGCTATGCCTAAGATTATTCACATCGTAGCTATCGACAACGATAATGCTATAGGTTATAAAAACCAACTACTTTACAGACTTTCAAACGACCTTAAAAGATTCAAGGAACTCACTACGGGCCATACAATAATTATGGGTCGTAAAACCTTTGAATCACTTCCTAAAGGAGCGTTGCCTAATCGACGTAATATAGTTCTCTCTAAAACGATTAAAACACCTTATCCCTCAACAGAGCTTTACGATTCTATTGAGCAGGCATTGGATAACTGCAAGAATGATGAATTAGTTTTTATTATGGGAGGAGAAACAATATACCGTCAGACTCTTGAGTTGGCAGACTGTTTAGAAATTACTGAGGTGAATAGCAGCGTAGAAAATGCGGATGCCTTCTACCCCAAAATTGACAAAAAGCAATGGAAAGAAACAAAGCGTATTTCTCATCCCTCAGACGAAAAACACGCTTTTAGTTTTGATTACGTAACCTATATCAAAGTATAAGTTTTATTATTCCGTAGCTAATTCATCAAGAGGAATTTGTCTATTGATTGCTTCATTAAAAGAAATCAAAGTTTCTGTACGAGCTAAGCCTAGAGGCTGCAACTTTTTATGTATTATGTTTAAGAGATCATTATTATTACGTGCATAAATCTTAATAAAGATATCGTAACGTCCAGTAGTAAAATGACATTCGACAACCTCAGGGATAGCTTTTAAAGCAGTGATTGCTGAGTTAAAGTTTTCCCGCTCTTTTAAAAATAGACCTACGTAAGCACAAGTGTGAAACCCAACCATTTCAGGATCTAAGACATATTGTGATCCTTTAATTACTCCAACACCTGTCAACTTCTGTATGCGTTGATGAATAGCAGCACCAGAAACTTTACAAGCACGAGCAACTTCTAAAAAAGGAATACGAGCGTTTTCTGATATTAATTTTAAAATTTGTCTATCAAGGTCGTCCAATTCGTATTTACTCATATCTATCACTATTTAATTGATTATCGTAATCAAAGGTAGCATATAATTGTAAAATATTAAGCATATCGTCACATTAAACTTTGAACAATAAGTAGAGACACTACTGAAGAAAACACCAATTAATTAAGAACATTCATCATGAGAACAATCCTTTGTATATTAAGTATATGCGTTTCATTTGTCGTGAATGCACAAGGCTTCGATCTTCACTTTGAACACAAAACCTTAAGATTAGATTATATATTTAGTGGCGACACTAATTCAAGGAATATTAGCTTAGAGGCACTATCACAATACCCTCAATGGGCGGGTAAAACTAAAAGACTCACAGTTAATCCGCTTAAAGGCAATGGAAATATCCAGATCAAAGATAAGGCAACAGGAAAACTCATCTACACCAACTCATTTTCGTCACTATTTCAAGAGTGGCTCGACACAAATGAAGCCAAAACTACGCGAAGAGCTTATGAAAACACCTGTTTAATTCCTTATCCTAAGGCCGAAGTGGAAGTAACAATCACTCTATCGGATATGAGTCATAAGGAAATAGCACGTCTTACACACACGGTAAGGCCAGCAGATATACTCATCCGCAAGAAAGGTTTTGAAGATATTACCCCATACCGAATAATACATAAGGGAGATGTTAAGAACCCTATCAATGTAGTTATATTAGCCGAAGGGTACACTGCTCCAGAAATGAACGCATTCTATACTGATGCCCAGAAAGCTGTAGAAAGTATTTTATCGCATGAACCTTTTCAAAGCCTACAGAACCACTTCAATTTTGTAGCAGTAAGCAGTCAGTCCAACGACAGAGGTGTAAGTATTCCACACCAAGACAGGTGGCGTTCAACGGCTTTCAGTTCACATTTTGACACTTTCTATTCTGAGCGATATCTCACTACAAGTAAAGTTTATGCCATACACGATGCATTGGCAGGAATACCTTATGAACATATTATAATCTTAGCTAATACTAACCAATATGGTGGTGGAGGGATATACAATGCGTATACCCTTACAGCTGCTCACCACGAGACTTTTGGTGCTGTTGTAGTACATGAGTTTGGTCATAGCTTTGGAGGCTTAGCAGACGAGTACTTCTACGAAGAAGATGTATCTGATTTGGCAGATGAAATTTACCCACTCAATGTAGAACCTTGGGAACAGAATATAACAACACTCGTACAATTCGACAAAAAATGGAAGAATCAATTAAAAGAGAATACGCCAATACCAACTCCTGAAAGTGAGAAGTCAAAGTATCCTATTGGAGTATACCAAGGTGGAGGCTATGCGACCAAAGGGGTTTATAGACCCGCTGTAGATTGCAGAATGAGAACAAATACCTATCCTGAGTTTTGCCCAGTTTGCCAAGAAGCACTAAAGAAATTAATACACTTTTACACAGAAGAATAACGACTATATTAAGAATAATAATTTAATGATTGAGCTAAAACGAATTAATACTAGCGACATAGAATTGTATCGCTATGCCGAAGAGCTACTTGTCACATCATTCCCCATAGAGGAATACAGACCTTTAGAACATTGGAGAATGCTGTCGGACAAGAGTAAGATGTTCCAAAACAATATAATCCTAGATAAGAATAAACCAGTTGGTATTGTGACTTATTGGGATCTTGGCAAATGCTACTTCATAGAACACTTTGCCATTGACATCAAACTACGTAATAATGGCTACGGCAAACAAGTGCTAGACCTTTTAGAGAAAGAAATCGACAAGCCATTAATCCTCGAAGTTGAGTTACCCGATACGGAAATTGCAAGACGCAGAATAGGCTTCTACCAACGCTATAAATTTGAAGCTTGGAATAAGGATTATGTTCAACCGCCCTATAGACCAAACGGCCTTGCAGTGCCAATGGTTTTAATGAGCAGAGGCGATCTTGATCAAGACAAAGACCACAGAGAAATTAAGACTAAGCTATACAGAGAGGTTTATAATTTCAGTATCGACTCAAAGTTTGATATTGTAGAATAAAGAAAATGACAACCTTATTAAACCACAACGCTAACTTTACTCTAGCTACATCCTTGTGATATGATGTGGAGTAGATATTGCCCAGCTCTAGACTTAAATAATAGAACTCTTTAATATCTTCATACTGATCAAATAAGATCTTAGCT